>OLOW01002281.1_pt1 | contig 13087 bp, 19 predicted proteins | sample 1672801 | NCBI WGS metagenome assembly OLOW01 (sample SAMEA3136725, study PRJEB25190) | human gut metagenome | biome: human gut; feature: human-associated habitat; material: faeces | place: Austria | collected 2013
AGTAACATGATACTTGCTGGGCATCGCGGATTCTGCCGAACGGATCGTTGACGAGATCGTGGCGGTGGTGTCTACGAAATAAGAAAACGATTTTCAAAGGTTTAAATGGGTTCGCTTATGAAAACGTTGATGGCCGGTTGTGCGGTGATCCTGTTTTTTGCAGCCTGCCGTAGTGGTCAGGGTGTCTCGTCCGGCGGGTCGGTGAAAGAGGATACGGGAGATTATCGGGTTGCTGAACGCATGGATACGATGCCTTTTCATATGGTTGCTCCGTTTCGTTCCGAATTTGAACTGCAAACGGGATTCAAACCTTTTCCTCGATCTTTTGCGGAACAGGACATGGCTTATCTGATCGATGCGATTATACCGGATGTTCCCTACAAATACTGGGAGTGTGTCCGCAAAAGGGATGAAGATATGCGGGAACACAGGCGAGGAAGCGTGATCGTTTACAACGGTGATAGCGCATATGCTTCCGTTGCGGAGGGCATCTATGCCGAAAGAGGCTTTTTTATACAGGGCCATTTTGTGCCAGAGTATTCATTTATCGTGGGTGTAAAGGATCGGAATCAGATTGATTTGATCAATTCCGACCGAAAGTTGGTATCGTTTATCGGGCGGGTCGACAATCTGGAGGAGGCGGTTTTGATTGCTGAAGCCAACGGATATGGATTCGATCCGGATACCCTTATCGGAGGAGCGTACAAGGAGAGGGCAAATGACTATTTGTTGTATTTGATGGAAGTGGATTCCTGGCCGGAAACGTATAAGTCCGTACGAGCCATCTTGACTAAAGACGGACATTTGACTGTTTTGGATAAGGTAATTTACCGGCAGACGGATATTTATATTATGGAATAGTATTGGGCATGCACCCCGCAGAGGTTGGGAAGCGGCGGCAGAATAGGCCGTGATGGAAATTCCGGACGGTGATCCGGTGAAATGTAAGCATTGTCGGAAGCCTAAACGGTAAGAGTTTGACAGTGAATCGTTGTTGTTAAAATCGATAACATGGAGTTTCAAAACGTATATTTTCTGGGAATCGGTTGATGTCTAAATTACAGTAATTTTTAGAAACTCATATTTTAATTAAGCATAAGTGAGTGCGATGCAAAAAGGAGAAAAGTAAATGTTTGAAATGGATTCACAAGAAAAAATTGTATTGGCTAAAATATATAGTATACTAGGAAAAATACTTTGATAGAATTATTCGAGGAGACGAAACAGCAGAGATTATTTTGAAATGTTCAGGTTTATCTTCGATGTTTGAAAAATACGAAGATAAGTTGACACCATACACGATGAATGGAAGTTGGAAAAACGATAATCCCAATTATACACCTATAAAAACATGCTTTGCCATATGTCGGGAGATAGAAAATAATAAACAAGCATTGGGAACTTTTTTAAAAGAAATTTTTAGTAAAATTGTTTGCATGGATGAAGAAGATTTTATAATTTTAAAAAATTATTTGGAAATTATAGGATATGAATTAAAAAGGGAACACATTGATGAGTATGACGTAGAGTTATATAAATTTACATTAATACCAGTTTCAGATGGAGTTATTGAACGACAACAACAAAAATCTTTTTTAATTGAACAATTAGAACAGAAGCATCCAGAGTTATTGTCTTTTTATTTAGAGGCAATATCAAATTATGGGAATTCTGAGTTCAAAAGTTGTATAGAAAATAGTAGAAGTGTTTTTGAAGGATTTTTTAAAAAAATAGATAATCAAAGAGAAAGCTATTTAAAAGGAATTTTAACTGCAACAGGTGAAGAAATTATAGATGAGAATTCTGGTGAAGAATTGACTTCGAATAATAAAATATTTAGATATTGGTTAGAAAATCATAAAGGAGCTAATAGATACAGAGTTTTTGTGAGTTTATATAGTGGTATGTCTGGATTGGGTACGCATGGAGAGGAAATACCTTCAAAAGAAGATGTGTTGATGTTTTTAAGAATGGTAGAAGATGTTTTAATTTGGTGTTTTCAGAATAATAGAGGATAATGCAAAGTTATTTTATGTAAATTATAAGAAATTAGTTGCCAGATAGTAGGTGGATAAAATTTATCTAGAAAAAATGTATAATAGTATTTATATAAGTGTAATATGTGTTGCTTTATAGAGGAAATATGTTGAAATGCGACGTTTACTAATGTATAGTAAAATAAAGAAATACATGAGGAGGAAGAAAAAATGGCATATATATCATCGTTTACATATTGTGATAACATACAAACAGAGATTACACCACAAGGACCACGTCCACAAGTGGTGAATCCATTACAAGTTTTAGCACCAGTTGCTATTCCTGGAAATTACTCATTTTCGATATCATATAATTTAGCAGGTTTCGATCCAACAAAGGAGAATAAAGTAAGATTAGAGTTTATATCGCCAAGCAATAAAATTATATATGATACAAACGATATTAATTTTCAAATTCCAAAAGAAAAATTAAATCTAGATAAACCAGCTGTAATGCAATTTAATTTAGATATAAGAAATTTAGTATTTAGAGAAAAAGGATTATATACAACAAAAATCCAAGTAAATAGTGAGGAAGTAGGAGAATATAAAATAGAAGTGATTGTAGGTGATCAAAATGGAGCAAATTCTTGAAAAACCTAAAGCTATGAAAAAAGTATGTAATACAGTAATTGGTGGAATAGCATATATTTTTTATATAACTAATGCAAATAGCATTCCAGTTGTTAACGCAGATGATTTAAAAGAGGATACATTTTCAATAGTATATGAAAATGAAAAAAATAATATATATGCATCTTTTTCTGATTTTGAAGGAATAAGCTGCAATTTATCAGAATATACTTTCGATAATAATATTTTTGATAAGGAAAGTATGATGATAAATGATGAGATGATAAAAAATTATGATAGATTGGAAATGATAAGTGAATTAGAGGATGGTTGGGATGGTGAAGATGCAAAATCATTTGATATTAAATTAATAGAGAGAATTAAAATGATTATTTCATCATTAAAATACCAGCCAGAAATATTTCCAACTGCATGTGAGACAATTCAGTTAGAATATGATCATAACAATGGTGCGTACTTAGAATTTGAAATAGGTAATGATGATGAAATAAAAGTTTTTAGTATTGATGAAAATGGAAATGAGGAGTCATATAATATAAGTGACGACAAAGAGGTTTGTAAGGTGGTGGATAAATTTTATGGATAATACGTTCGACGATGATGAAAAATTATTTAGAGCAGTTTTTCCACCTACTAAGTTCCCTAATTTTTGGAAGAAAAATGGACAAATATCATCAGCAGCATTAAAAGATAAAAAAGGACTTTCAGTAGAAAGAGATAATCATCGTTCAAGAGATGAGGTAATTAGTTATATGAAAGACGTATTTGAAGGTTGTATTATTTCTGTTACTGCAAAGCAATGTAAAGATGTTAAGGCGTGTATAAAATATTGTCCAACTGCAAGGAGTAAATATCATTCAGAAATACATGGAGCAAGTAATCGAGTTATTTTAGATAGTGGACAAGCTAAGCGTTTGGCTCGACAAGCAGTTATAGAATATAAAGAATAGAATACATATATATTGAAAATATTGTAATGGTAAGAAAGCGGATATTATATTAAAGAATTTAGAAAAAATTAATATAATTTTTATCTGTATGTTATATGAAATATTGATTGGATATGGTACTATTAACGAATAGTAAATAAAGGAGAAAAACATATGGGTGATAATAGATTTAATTTTACCAATTTGAAGAATATATATATTGCAACTTTAAAATCTTATGATAAATCAATGGCATTTGATGTGAAAATTGGAAAGGGAAGATTTTTATTTATGATGTTTTTATCTGATGAAGATAAAGATGCTAAAGATATGCTTTTTATTTATATGAGAAATACAAAGGTAATGTGTAAAGAAAAGATGTATGGAGCACATAGTAAGGGAGATTTTTGGATATATATAAAAGATGATTTGAAGCAAAAGATGATTAAAGAGTTATGCTTGTCGGAATCAAGAGATAATAACTTCGATTTTTTTCGATTTTTAGAGCAACTTAATGATAAAATTCCATTGGAAATTTCACAAGAAACTAAAATTAAGACGCTTAGAACAAATAAAAAAATTGTACACAATTTTATAGACGAAGATGAAAAAGATGTATTGGTAGGGCCTGTAAAGCTACCTGGAAATCGTTCACCTCGAGATCGTACGCTAAGAAAGTTGTATGTATATACCGATGCAGATATAAAAGATATTGATGAGTTTATAGTGATACTAAAAAGACATAATATGACTGTTGCATGGACAACCAAAGCAAATAAAGAAAAAGCGGCGGATATTAATTCATTAATATCAGAATTAAGGGAGTAGATGAATAGAAATTAGCTAATAGGATATGTTTTTATGATGAGCATGTTTTATTGGCTATGTCTATCTGGGGGAAAATGACTTACGGTTCCTGAGATATTAAGAAATTAGTCTGCAAAATAAATTGTTGTACAAATAGAAATATGAAAAAATCGGCTTCAGATTTGGAGAAGGAATTAAACAGTTAGCTCAGATGGGACCAAACGGAGAGATCATCATGGATTATTCCATTCATGATGCAAAAGAAGCAGGATTTAATAAAGTAGTCTTTATTATACGCAAAGACATTTTCAAGGAGTTCGAAGAGATCATCGGAAACAGGATCAAAGAACAGATCGATGTAGAATATGTATTTCAGGAGCTCGATGATCTGCCAGAAGGTTTTGAAGTACCAGAAGGAAGAACAAAACCATGGGGAACAGGACAGGCAGTGTTATGCTGCAAAGATGTAGTGAAAGAACCATTTGTGATCATCAATGCAGATGACTATTATGGAAAAGAAGCATTTATGAAACTGCATGATTTCTTAGTATCCGGAGAAGACCTTGGAAGAGAATTTACCATGGGAATGGGCGGATTTATTTTAAAGAACACATTAAGCGATAATGGAACAGTGACCAGAGGAGTCAGTGTTGTCGATGAGAATGGTTTATTAAGCCAGGTACATGAAACAACAGGAATCGAAATGGGAGAAGACGGACAGATCAAATGTGACAGCGAAGAAGTACAGGAATGGATCAGTCCAGAAGATAAAGTATCCATGAACATGTGGGCAGGATATCCAGAATTTTTGGATTTCTTAGCAGAGGATTTCAAAGATTTCCTTGCGAATGTGGAAGAAGGAGATTTAAAGAGTGAATATCTGTTACCAAATATCGTGGACAAGCTTTTGAAAGAAGAAAGAGCGAATGTGAAGGTGTTGGAGACACAGGATCGTTGGTTTGGAGTTACATATAAGGAAGATAAAGAGACTGTACAAGAAGCTTTTGCAGGATTGATCCGAGATGGGGTTTATGCGGCGAAGCTTTGGGAGTAGAGTTGGAATGTGGCCAATGCAATTTGATTTGGAAGAATTGAGTTGTGTTGGCTGTTTGTGTTAAATGGAAGATATTACCTCCGGAGAGCATGTGGAGGAATATGATATTATAAAAATAAAATAGAAGATTTTGGGTTTCAAAAGAGAGGATTAGAAAAAGCATGGAACTGTTATATTTATATATAAAAAATTATGATGATATATTTGAAAATCAACAAATTAATTTTTCTTCAAATTATTATGTTGAATATAAGGAAGGAAATTTAAAAATTCAAAAGAATACGGATTCATTAAAAAAATACTATGGTGATATTGTAACAACTATTACGATGTTTCATGGAAAAAATGGAGCGGGAAAATCTACACTACTAGATATTTTAGGTATGAGATTAAATGATAGAAGAAACGATACGAATAGGAAAGAAAAAAGATCATATTTTATGCTGTATCATTTATATGGAGATTATTTTGGATTTGAGTTTTCGGATGCAAGTTATATTGAGGGGGCAATAAACAATATAGATATGCATGGGATAAAAACAAAAGATTCATTATATAAGCCATTGGTTGGATTGATTTTTTCATTAAAAGAGAATCAGTTAGTATATCAAGAAAATTTTTTTGGAAAATGGATGAAAAATCAAAATTTAGAAAAAAAGTCACAAGTTGAATACGCATATATTACAAGAGATAGATATAATAGTAGAATTAGTAGAGGGTTTCAAAATGATACTGATGATGAATACATATTTGGAAGGAAATATTTTATTGAAACAATTTTTTATGAGTATTTGTATAGATATTTAGTATCCATGAAGAATATGGATGAATTAAAAATTTCCAACAAGAGTATAAAAATAAGAAATGTTATTGATAATGAACTAGGAATGATTAGAAGCGAGATAGAAGATGAAATAGTGGAGTTTCTAAATGAAGAGAGAAATGAATTAGATAGGATTCTTAATAAAGATATGGATTATTCAATTTTGGGAGAAGAAGATTTAGAGGAAAATAGCAAAAAAGCTTTTCTAAAAATGTTTAAAATAGATTTGATTGAATATTATTTTTTGAATAGATTGTCTGGTTGGATATGGAATAGAGAACCTAAATTAAGAGGAATTGAGGAATTAAGAAAAGAATATGAGGAATTGACTGAGTACATTAAAAAGCAAGCAGATCAAGAAGAGTACTATAATAATATATTAAAGTGTGTATTAAATAAAGTTGATGCAGAAGCAAAGATGACAGTAGAAACGGATGAACAGACGGCTATTTTGGAAATTTTAGATGCTATAGAAGCATTACCAGAAAAATATTTTAAAACTAAGAGAAACATAATAATTGATTGCGAAGATTCAAAAGATCTTCAGGTAATAAAATTATTTAAAACATATGATCGTATTTATAAGAGAAAAAACACAGAAGGAACCATAAATACCATTGATAATGTTTTAGAAATTATATTGCCTAAAATGTCAGAAGGGGAAACAGCTTTTTTGGATACGATATCCAAGGTAACTGTAGCAGTGAAAGAAGCTCCAGAAGGAAATAATGTGATAGTATTGATTGATGAACCAGATAGAGAAATTCATCCAGAATTGGCTAGGAATTTTATAGATATTTTACTGAAAAATTTGAATGAATGCGAAGGAAGAACAGTACAGGTTGTGATGACAAGTCATTCACCGTTTATTGTTACAGATATATTGCCAGATAACACGTATGCAATAGTGAGTCAAAAGGATTTGGATGGAAAAAGAACAATAAAACATAGGCAAGATACGTTTGCTACTAATATATACTATTTGCTGATGAATTCTTTTATGATGGATAATACATTTGGAGAATATTCTTACAAAACAATACGAGAAATGACAGACAAATTGAAAAAGGGCGAACTAAGTGAAGAAGGAATGGATTCTGCAAAGAAATTAATTGATAGGATAGGAGAGAAGACAGTAAAGAAAAAATTATTGCAATTATATTATACAAAGAAAGATAATAATAAATATGAACTGTCACAAAGGATCTTAAACATAGATGATGAAGAAAAATTAGATAAAATACAGAGGATTTTAGATGAATAGAATATCGATAACTGAACAACAAAAGAATAAAATTGAAGAAATATATTGGAAATGGTTTTCGACAAGACACTTAAAAAAGTTTAAGAATATTATAGATGAGGACACAATTTTAAAAAAGATAGTGGATGAAGATCTCGATATTACGGAAGAAAGTATAAAAGCTTTTTTATTAGCAGACACAAATGAATTAACTAAAATAAAAAAGAAAATTGATGATTTTCAAGAAGACATTAGTGATGAATCAAAAAAATATATACTAGATAGATATAATAATTTTAGAAATTCACAGGCAGGGAAGATTGTAGAAGTATTTGGTGTGCTAACTTGTCCGTATTGTAATCAGAATTATATTAATACAGTTTATGATAAAAATGGGAGATTGCATTTTAGAGGTGACTTAGATCACTATTACAATAAATCTAAATATACAGCATTAGCAATTTGTCTATACAACCTAATACCTACCTGTAAGGTTTGCAATCAAATAAAATCTGATAAAGAAGAAAAAATTCAAAATCCGTATGATACATCTTATACTAGTAAGATTAAATTCAAGACGGAATTTGATGATCAGAATGATTTAGATTATTTACAAGGAAAGTCTCAAAATTTTAATATTGTGATAGATAAGACAGATTTATCAGAGATGGATAATAATGAGATAGAACTTTTTGAATTGGAAGAGAGATATAATAATTTAAAGAGAAATGCTCAGGAAATTATTATAAAGGCAAAAGCATACGATATTCAGTATAGGAAATTATTAGAAGATAAATTTTTTATAGAAGCGAATGATTTAGAAAAATATATATTTGGATATACAGATGAACATACAGATCGGGAGTTGTCTAGGTTTAATAGAGATATTATGGAAGAGTTTAAGGAAAGTTAATATTGGATGAAGCACATCTGTTAGATTTTAATAATTATATATGTATAAGAATATAAAATAATTTTCAAAATATTTTTTTACGATAGTTGTTTATAAAAAATATATTGACATAAAGAAAGCAAGAGAGTAAAAACTAATTACCTAATAGGTAATTCAGAATAAAAGGAGTATAATTTGGAACTAGTTTACAAAAATGATAAGGTAAAGAAACAATGTACTAGTGTGAAGGAAGCTAAAAAATTATTTGGGGGAAATACTTTATTAGCAACAAATCTTTTATTTAGAATCAATGCATTAAAGAGTGCGATAACAATGAAAGATATAATAATGATGCCAACCTTTCATTTTCATGCTTTGAATGATAAAGGAAGAAAAAGATAGTAGAGATAGTAGAAATAACGGAGGTAAGTAAACATTATGAATAATTATATAGAATATAATGATAGAATAGCGTTTCATCCTGGTTATTATATAAAAGAAATTGTTGATGAAAGTGGGTTAACACAGGAAGATTTTGCTAAGAGATTGTAAACGCACAATAGCACGTACCTTTTTTTATTAAAATTACTCTGCTATCATTATCCTATACAAAATATAAAAAGTCAAAAAAGTTAAGTACTTAACTTTTTGTACTTGGATAGGAGATGATCACATAAAAACTCAACCAAGTTTAGTTGCTTCACAAGTCCGACTTCAGCAATGGGCCAGACAGATCCATGAATGCAAATCACGTCCGGCAGGCATGAAGGTTGAAACATGGTGCAGCCAAAATGGAATCACAAAGGCTAACTACTATTACAGACTCCGCTGTGTCCGTGAAACTTATATTGAAACAACTCAGAGTTCTGAAACTACTTTTGTGGAACTTTCTGTTATGTCTGAATCAGAAAAATCTGAAAAACAGGAGTCAAAAAACCTGCCTGTGGCGCGGATCCATACTGATGACAATCGGTCAATTGATATTTTTTCTTCTATATCTGCAGAACAGATCCAGTCACTGATAGGAGCAGTTAAAAATGTTAAATGATGCTCATGGATTTAAAAAGATCTATATTGCCACAGGTTACACAGATCTAAGACGTGGGATTGACGAACTGGCAGCGATCATCCGTTTCCAGTTCGATCTGGATCCATTTGACCGGAATACACTGTTTCTCTTCTGCGGAAGACGGAGTGACCGGATCAAGGCACTGCTCTGGGAAGGTGATGGATTTCTTTTAATGTACAAGAGACTTAATATCGGTGCGTTTAACTGGCCACGGTCCGCAGATGAAGCTGTTGAGATCTCACAGGAAGAGTATGAGCGACTGATGCAGGGCTTTGAAGTGATCGCAAAACGTCCGATCACAGAAATGAAACATCCACAAAGATCTGATATACTGCATTTTTCTGGTCAAAAAATATCAGATCTGTTTCAATATTGTGGACAGCCGTATGAAAAAGCCAGTAGTTTCTGACTTTTTCATAGAGTTATCCACCGTCAGAATGACGAATGAAGGGAACTTAAGGATTCGCAAAAAACATCTGTATCTGCTGTAATCAGAGTAAGAAAAGGAGAACTCTGAATGGCATTTAAATATACAGAAGATCAACTGAATAAGATGGATAAGGCACTCCTGATCGAACTGTTTCTCGGATTACAGGATCAGATGGAAGAACTGACAAAGGAAACCTATGCACTGAACCAGAAGATGCAGCTTCTTATGGAACAGGTGGTTCTGGCAAAACATCATCGTTTTGGAAGATCTACCGAACGTATGGAGGATACGACACAGATCAGCTTTATGGAGATCGATGGAAAGATCGTATTTTTTAATGAAGCCGAAGCCGTCAGTGATCCTGATATGGAAGAACTGGAGGAACTGGAACTAAAAAAAGGATCCAGAAGGAAACAGGGAAAAAAGGACCAGGATCTTTCAGGACTGCCGGTAAGACGGATCGATCATTATCTGAGCGAACAGGAACTTGAAGATGAGTTTGGAGAAAACGGATGAAAACAGCTGCCGGATATGATATCCAGACAGTATTGTTTTGTTCCGGCAAAAGTTGAGATCGAGGAACATCATATCGGAGTCTATGCAGATAAAAAAGATGAACATATGGTAAGAGCACCGCATCCAAAGGCGTTGCTGCATGGAAGTCTTGTGTCACCATCTCTTGGAGCAGCGGTCATGAACGGAAAATATGTCAATGCCGTTCCATTGTATCGACTGGAAAAAGAATTCGAACGTTATGGACTGGCGATCAGCCGGAAGTAAGAGCTATATATGGGTATATCGTTCTGGAGGGATCAGCAGCAGACATCATATCGTACTTTACGAATATCAGAAGACAAGAAATGCATCACATCCTGTAAGATTTCTGAAAGATTATGAAGGAATCTATCGGGAAGAAGGGAAGCTTAAGCATCTGAAAACCGAAGAAAGATTAAAGCAGCGTCAGCTGGTGATCAAGCCACTGGCAGATGCTTTGTTTGCATACGCAAAACAGTATCAGGTTCCGGTCGGGACACAGGGAAAACTTGCCAGAGCAGTGACATATCTGTTAAATCAGGAAAAGTATCTGCGGGTATTTCTAGAAAATGGGGAAGTGCCGATGGATAACAATGCAAGTGAACGTGCGATCCGTGGATTCTGTATCGGGAGAAAGAACTGGCAAATGATCTGAAACCATATGAATATTTTGAACATTTGCTGACAGAGATTCCAAAACATATGGAAGATACCGATCGTTCATTTTTAGATGACGTACTTCCGTGGTCAGAAAAGTTACCAAAAGAGATCAAAAAGACAAACAAGAGGTCATGAAAAAATGATCTTTTGTTTGTCTAGGTACGTGCTATTGTGCGTTTACTTTAAAAGCAGGAGGATATACAATTGCAGTTTTATGCAATGGTCTTGACATCTGCTATCCAAGTGAACATAGAATTTTGATGGAAAATATAGCAAAACAAGGTCTTTTGATTTCCGAATACGAACCAGGAATTAAACCTCAGAAAGTATATTTTCCAAGAAGAAACAGGATCATAGCGGCTTTTTCAGATGAAATCATTATCACAAGTGCAGGAAAAGGAAGTGGCGCACTGATTACAGCTCAGTACGGAGAAAAATATCATAGAAAAATTTGGATTATAACGAATGATCGTAAGAGTTCGGTATAGTCATTATCATAATCCTATATTCTTACTACAAAAATTGGTACTACAAATTGCACAAAATCCTTCTGTGATCAATAATAGTTCTTGAGAAGATTGCTGGTTATCTCAAGAAAGTTATATATATAGTATCGTCATTTCCTAGAAAATATCATAATAGATTGAATGAGTAGAAATAATTTGATAAAATATACATAGAAAATACATAATACAGAATACAAAAAAATAAAAAAGGAGAATATGATGATTCATTTTTTAGGAACAGTCGCAATGATCTTAGTATTAAGCTTAATGATTACAGGACTTTTAAAATTAAATTACAAAGATTTATGGGTATCAGAAGATAAAAAAGTTGCTGAACCAAAAGTAAGAACATTAAGAAGTTGTTAGTTAAACCAAGAGGATGTCGAAAGAAACGGCATCCTCTTTTACATTTCGCACCATATAAATAACCACTCACACCATATTCGTTTATTCTTTAAAGAAATATGATAGCGTAAATTATGAATAGGGAAAAGAAGGCAAAAGAGAGGAGGCAGATAAGTTGTTACAAAAAATAAAATATCTTTCATTTTTTATAAAAGAGGATATGATGGATCCATTAAGATATCTGATTGTCGCATGCAGTATCGGAATGGTATTTTTGATGCTGTTAAAGATGTTTGACATGATCTTTCCACAAGGGAAACATTTTCATAGAAAGAAATATGTCTGGACACTGATCCTGATCTATGCGATCGTATTTATTAATGTAGGATTTTTCTCAAGAGAACCAGGAACAAGAACGGATGTAAGTTTAAAATTATTTGAAACATGGGGAAATTCAATGATCGCTCATGCGTATTTTGTGGAAAATATCATTATGTTTATCCCATATGGTGTATTGCTGCCGATTGCATTTAAGAGAATTCGAAAAATCTGGATGTGTGTAGGAAGTGCGTGTCTGATCAGTTGTACACTTGAAGTGATGCAGCATATGACTGGAAGAGGATATGCACAGATCGATGATGTGATGACTAATACAGCTGGAGCTGCACTTGGTTATATGGTATGGAAGATTTTTGATAAATTGCGTCTGGTTTTTTTTAGGAAACCGTGATATACTAACTAAGTTACTGAGGCGTTTTCCGAGACTGCTGAAAAGCTTATTACAGCTAATAAGTGAATAAAATCACGAAGATTAGCAGGTTAGTAGTCGGTTTTTCAGTTGTTTCGGCGCCTTAAGACAAAAGAATATAAAGGAGACGAACTATGACAAAACAGTTTAGCATGGAACTTGCAGGACGTACACTGATGGTTGAAGTCGGACGTGTTGCAGCACAGGCAAATGGTGCAGCATTTATGCACTATGGCGATACTGTTGTATTATCTACAGCAACAGCATCTGAAAAACCTAGAGATGGAATTGATTTCTTTCCATTAAGTGTAGAATACGAAGAAAAATTATACGCAGTAGGTAAGATCCCAGGTGGATACTTAAAGAGAGAAGGAAAACCTTCTGAGAATGCAATTCTTACAGACCGTGTGATCG
>OLOW01002284.1_pt1 | contig 13067 bp, 7 predicted proteins | sample 1672801 | NCBI WGS metagenome assembly OLOW01 (sample SAMEA3136725, study PRJEB25190) | human gut metagenome | biome: human gut; feature: human-associated habitat; material: faeces | place: Austria | collected 2013
GCCGTAGCGTAGGGAAATAAGCTGGCTCAGGCCGCAGGGCTCGAACAGCGAGGGTCCGCGTAGGCTGCCAGGCTGAAGCAGGCTCCCAGGCTGCAGGCGAACAGGCCCACGTGCGCCCAGCGCTTTTTGGCGTACCCCATCACGGCCCTAAGCTCGGGTACGCAGACTTGTATCCTGCACGGCGCAGGCTCGTCTTTGCGGCCCCCGTGTCCGGGCAGATCGAAGCTGAGCACCTGCAGCGCCCGGGCGGACGCGGCTTCGGCAAGCAGCTGAATGGGCGTATCGGCTTTGTGGGACAAATTGCCGTGGACGGCAACGACCGCCCCATCGCCCGGCGGTCCCCACACGAGGGCGGGGATTCCGCCCAGATCGAGTTGTTCTGTCTGCATAAAGCTCCTTCCTCGGATAAAACGGGCCATGGACGTTTTCCGGCCCATGATCGGAGACGGAAAATAAGAAAACCCGTGCCGCATTGCCAGAAAGGCATTGCGGCACGGGTTGTGTTGCATGGCTCGCAGCCTTCGCGCGGAAAGCTGGCAAACGGAAATTCAGCGCTTGCTGAACTGCGGCGCGCGGCGTGCGGCCTTGAGACCGTACTGCGCGAGTTTTTGAGCTGTTTTTCCTTGATATTCCGGGCTTTTCCGGCTTTCTGCTTCTCAGTTATCCGATGTGCGGACCACAAAAATTGTCCCGATTCTTTATGAATAGCTAGACACCTTTATTGTCAGCCTTCCGTATCTTTCCGCAGTTCACTTTCAATCTCATCAATCGAAGGCAACGAACCTTTAAAATTCTCCGGTATCAGTTTTGACAATTCATATGCTGACACACCCAGAGGCTGACTGCTTGCTTCCAGTGCGTACTGTGCTTTTATATCATCCTTGGATTTACACACTAACAAGCCAAGTGTCGGTTCATCTTTCTCTGTTTTTAACTGATGATTAACCGCCACTACATAGGTTCCCAGCTGGCCAGCATAAGATGATTCAAATTCCGTGACCTTTACCTCAACTACTACATAGCAATGTAGATGAATATGGTAAAACAACATATCAATGAAGTTCTCTGTCGAGCCAATTTCAATTCGATATTCCCGTCCCACAAAAGCAAATCCATTACCCAGTTCCAAAAGAAACTTCTGAATATTATCCATCAGTGCATCCTTCAGTTCCTTTTCGTTATAGCTTTGGGTCAAGGTAATGAAATCAAACTTATATGGATCTTTTGTGATCTCCTGTGCCAAATCGCTCTGCATGGCCGGAAGTGTCAGATTAAAATTTGTGATTGCCTTTCCCTGCCGCTCATAAAGATCGGTATCTAAAAAATTCAGCAATACTGCGCGCGACCAATTATTTTGAATCACTTGATTTACAAAGAACAATGCTTTTTTCGGATTTCCATTGCACTTATCAATAATAATCTTATGATGTCCCCACGGAATTGCAAAAAGCGGCTCAATTTCTTCGCTTCTGAAATCTTCCCCAAGTTGGGGAAGATTTGAAACTTCGCTATATAGTTCTGCAAATTTCTGCATATATCGTAAGTTTGTCTCCGAAAATGACTTTACATCCGGCAGTTCTCTACGCAGATCACGACTGATTGTTTTGTAAAAGCTCTGTCCATAAGAGAACTTATCTTTTCTATCATGAAGTTCTTTTCCTAACTGCCAGTAAAATCGAAGCATCTCATCATTCACTTTCACCGCAGCCTTAATCTGGCTTTGATGAAAGCGTTTACTCACTTCGGAAATCCACTCTCTATATTGAGCATCCACTTCTACTAATTTATCCATATCCATCCCTCATATCCGTATCAGAATACTGTGTGCGACAATTCCTGTTTAAAACTTGATATGCCAAACTGGCATTTCAAATATATTATTTATCCTGTATAAACGCCTGATTCACTACATCAAAAAGTTCTTCAGGTTTATTGTACTTTACCTTTGCGTAGATGTCCATAGTTGTTTTGCTGTTTTCATGTCCGGCAAGGTATTGTACTGTCTTTGGATCAACGCCCGCATAGAGAAGATTGGTGATGTAAGTGTGCCGTAGCTGATGGGGTGTCACATCGAAGTCCAGCGTATATTTGATTTTGGGTTGATTCTTCTGGGTCATACCCAGCGTTGGAGTAACCGTATATTTGATACTCTCCCCATTTACATACTTATAATAGTTCCGGGGCTTAGTGGAGCGGACAACGACATACTGCCACACTCTTTGAAACTGCGAAGCAGCCAGTGGCTCTCCTTTGCTGTCAGCGATCACATAATCTGATATGGAATTTTCTTTCGTTTCTCTCAGACAATCCACCAAACACTTCGGTATCGGAATATCCCTTTTTGCCGCCGGAGTCTTTAGCACCGTAGAAATCACGGGTCTGTTATGCTCTGTACGCCATGCCCGCCTCACCGATAGATAAGGTGTATCCTCGTCCAGAAATACACAATCCCATTGCAGTGCAAGAATTTCTTCCCGACGCAGACCGGAATACAAACCGAGCATAATAAACAAATATGGAGGAAGCCCCTTGACTGTATCCAGAAGCACGGCTACCTGCTGATCTGTCAATGCCTCCTTCTTTTTTGTCGGTTTTCCGCCTTTACCGGATATTCCCGCACAGGGATTGTGTTCAAGAATTTGGTTTCTCTCTGCCGCATAAAAAATGCACTTGAGCAGCATATTGACCTTATTGTATAAGCCTTCCGATTTCTTTGACAATGGAACAAGAGCCAGCCGAATATCGTCAGCAGTCACTTCTTCCATATACATCTCTCCCAGAGGTTTGATGATATAGTTTGTCATATCCCTCGTATAACCTCTGAGTGTAGACGCAGACACCTTTGCCGACTGCATCAGCAGCCACTTCTCGCCATACTCGGCTACTGTCGGGTGCTGCCGGTGAAAGATAATTTCTTCCACCTGCTTCCGGGCCTCTAACTGCTTCTCATACAATTCTTCACAAGTAGCGGCATACAAACTCAACTCTTTGCCATCTGCATCCGTAATCCTGGTTCTGTAATACTGGATTCCTTTCAATGTAATGGTCCCGTACTTCGGGATCTGTGTTTTCTTTTTTGCCATCTTTGATCGTCCTTTCTTGATAATGTGTAGTCTCCGTATCTACACTCTCTTTTTATCAGAAAGCCTCGATTTAATCAAAGATACGGCTGAGGTAAAACAAAGAGCGAGACATCCTTGCCTCGCTCCTGCTTCATTTCCTATTTGTTATTACTGTGCTGCATCCCAGCTTGCAAACGCACAGTTCATTGATCTGACCAGCTCATCTGGTCTGTTGTACTTAACCTTTGCATAAATGTCCATGGTAATCTTGCTGCTTTCATGGCCTGCCAGGTATTGAACCGTTTTGGGATCTACCGATGCATGAATGAGATTGGTAATGTAAGTATGCCGCAGCTGATGGGGGGTTACATCAAAGTCCAGACTGTAAACCACTTTTCCGTTATGAGCAGCCTTTTCTCCCAAGACAGGTGTGACAGTATGCTTTACTCTTTTTCCATCTTCATACCGATAATAGCTCCGCTCCTTGACCGTCCTCGTAACAATATACTGCCAAAGTCGCTTAAACTGCGTGTAGGACAGCGGTTCGCCATCCCGGTTTGAAACCACGTACTCCGAAGTCGAAGTTTCCTTTGCTGCTTTCAAACACTCAGCCAAGCAAACAGGAAGGGGGATATTTCTCTCCGCAGCCTTGGTTTTCAATTCATCCGAAATCACCGGTCTGTTATGTTCGGTGTGCCATGCCCGTCTTACCGTCAGATATGGAGTATCCGTATCCAGATATACTGAATCCCATTGCAGAGCAAGAATTTCTTCCCGGCGCAGACCCGCATACAAACCGATCATGACAAAGACATAAGGCGGCAAATCTCGGATAGCATCCAAAAGTCGCTCCACCTGTTCATCTGTCAAAGCCTGACGCTCCTCTTGAGGAACACCGCCACCTTTTGTTGTCAGATAAATCGTTGGGTTATGGTCAATGATCCTGCTTTCCATCGCTGCGCGAAAGATAGACTTGTAAAGGATTACCACAGATTTATAAACCGATGTAGATTTCTTGGAAACTGGAACAAGGGCAAGCTGAATATCATCCAGGCTAACCTCGCCCATCCGTTTATCTCCCAATTCCGCTATAATATGCCGCCTGACCTTTGAGGTGTAATCCGTCAAGGTAGTGGCTCGTACATGAACCGACTGCATCAGCAGCCACTTTTCACAATACTCTGCAACTGTGGGCGTTTTCCGATGAAAAGTAGCATTCTCAATCTGTTCCAACGCAAGCGTTTCTTTGTTATATAGTTCTTCAGGTGTTTTTGCGTAGATAGCTACGAGCTTACCATTCGCGTCTTTGATTCTGGTCCTATAATATAGGACACCTCTTTTCATGACTGTGCCATATTGAGGAAGTATTATTTTTCTATTTGCCAATTCCTCCACCTCCTAAGAATAATCTCCAGCGCTGTACCTTTGTTTTATCAGACCTCTCTGATTCCATCAAGGATACGGACCGGCTCACGATCTTCCGCTTCGAGGTTTACGGTAAGTTGCGCTTCTCTCAACTGGTTTTGCTCTGTGCGTGCATTTTGCGATATACTCCTGGAGACCTGCCGCAGTAAAATACACACAGCCATTCTGAACATACTGCACATAAGAGATCAAGCCGTTGTTACGGGCGGCATCCAGCGTTGCGATGCTGATTCCTAAGATTTCAGCAGCTTCTTTTCGTGTAATGAGTTTTTCCATAGACCATATTCCCTCCAATCTGTCAAGGTTATCATCGTGCTTTCAAAATCACATGAATACGCTGGCAGCCGAAACTGCCAGCGCATGGTATCTGATTTTGAATAGAAAACGACTACATAAGAAAGTAATCGCTTCCTATTTCAATATAACTCAATTCTCGTCACATTTGCCACGCAACCCTGACGATGGGAACATAACAGGTCTCCGCTGGCGCGGTTGTCATAACTCCGCAGCGTCGTTTTACTCGTGCGCCGCAGGGTTCCCCCCAAGTCTTTAGGAGGCCGTGAGGAAGTATCTTTAAGCCCCCATGCAGTCATCGCGTCCCGAAGTGCCGCCTTCGGGGATCAGGCTGGCGTAGATCGCTCGGAACAGCCCTGTTTATCACCTCCTTGGGCTGTCCATCTTCGCGGCGCACCTGATTCGCTCGTACATGGGTTATGTACCGGAAATGCCGTCTATTCAGTTGTCAAGCTGCATGAGAGAGATAGACCCTCTCAATTATTTCCCCGTTGGGAGAGTGGTTTTGGTCTATGCTTTTCCCATGTTTTCCAAAAAAATTTTTAATTTTTGGAGCAGCTTGACTTTGCGCTGATGCAGAGCTGTTTTGGAAATTCCAAGCTCCATGCTGACAATCCGTTCTGACTTGTCCTCGAAATACAGTTTGTGGAGAATAATCCTCTCATCCTCTGACAAACATTCCAATAATCCCTCCAGCCAAACGGACGAGACCGCCTGTTCCTCCACGGGTTGACCAGAAGTAGCAAACTGCTTGTCCTTTGCCAGCAGACGCTCATAGGAATCCTCTCTACTGGGTAGGAAAGAGGCAGTTTCTTTTTGGAACTTTTCCACTTTCAAGTCGTAGGAAAAGTATTCCTCTTTTCGTTCGTAGTGCTGATACACGCGGTAGACCTGTTCGCTTACCGGTACAGCTTGTCCGTCTATGTAAAGATACCGTTGTTTTCTTTCACTGCTCATGGTGTTCCTCCGTTTCGATTCGTGGGTTGGTTTGCGGACGAATCGAAACGGGGCGGCGACCGGCATCCAGGGCCGCCGGCGTCAGGAACGCTGTCGAATGGGAAGTTCTTATAGAAAAAAGGTCTGACAGGAGGCTTGTCCTTTCTTGTCCTTCTGCGGTGGCATTTTTTGTGTTTCTTTCCAGCTTTTTTAGGTTTTATGTAGAAACAGCGCGTACAAAAATAGGGCGCAAGTGATGGTAAGTTCACTTGCGCCCTGATCGGACTGGATATTTTATTTTGGAAGTCTCCACCTGTTAGCGGTGGAGAAAGGTCAAAAGGGGTATCTACCCATAAGCGGCCTCCCTTGCACCGCTATGGGAATGGGACAAAGCAGTAGAAGTTATATGTCCCGAAAACCGCTTGCGGCATCTATTGTTACTGTTTCAATATACTCCAATGCTGCTTCGTGTCCTTTCTGAATTTGTGGTCAGTTATCTTCTCGCGCCATCTGCGCCAACTTCGTAGCCGTCCACTTTGGTGCTGACCGCCATAGAGCCGTCTGCGTAGAAGTAGTACCACTTGCCATCAATCTGCTTCCAGCCGCCGGAGAACATCTTACCGGTGGCCTTGTCCAGCCAGTACCATTTCTGGTCGTCGGAGAGCCAGCCTTTGACCGGCCCTCCGTCCTTGTAGTAACTCCATTCGCCGCTGTCATTTTGCTGCCAGCCGTTTGCGGACTGCGGGTCAATGACAATCTCCACAAACCGGTGCAGGACAGTAGCCGCCTCGGCGCGGGTGGCGTTGCCCTGCGGGTCAAACCGGTTGTTTTCCTTCCCGGAGAGAATGCCCGCCTGCTGCATCGCCTTGACCGCATCCTTTGCCCAGGAAGAAATCTGCGCGTTATCGGCAAAGGTCACAGCCTCCAGCGTTTTTGGGATGGAATAGCCCATCTTGTCGGCGTAGTTCTTCATAATTACTGCCATCTGCTCACGGGTGATATTGCTGTCCGGGGCAAAGGTGGAGGAAGTCGTACCGCTGACAATTCCCTTACTCGCTGCCCAGTTGACATAGGGGGCGTAGTAGGCGTTGGCTTTCACATCAGTAAATTTCCCGTTTTGGTAATCCGCCGGATCAATGCCTGCCAGCCGTCCCAGGGCGGTGACGAACATTCCCCGTGTCAGGGTGGTGTTCGGACTAAAGGTGGTTTTGCTTGTGCCGGAGAACAGCCCGCGGCTGACTGCAAACAGGATGTGTTCCTTGGCCCAATGACCATTGATGTCGGTGAAGTTCGGAACCGGGTTCTTGTAGCCTACGCCGTAGATACTAAAATGCTGTGCTTCAAAAATCACGGCTTTCTGGTCCGCGTCATAACTGGACTTGGTGAGCCATTGTACCTTGCCTTTGTCGTTCACATAGACCGCATACAGGTTTCCAGCCTGTTCGTTTGCCGCCGGGGTATAGGGCAGTTTGACGGAAACCGTCTTGCCTTGCCAATCGGTGAGGGGCACTTTCTTGCCGCCTTTGACATAAACCAGAGAGAACTCATAAACTGGTCTTGTTCCAATCGCCGCCTTTGCCTTAGCGGAAGTGACCGCTGCTTTGGAAACCCGCAGAATCAGATTCCCTCCCTTGGACTGGGCATTCAGCATCTTCAAGGTATCCAACGTAAATCCGAAAGAGGGCAGGCCGTTTGTAGTAATCTCAAACCGGCGTACCTTTGCCGTCACCAGCTTGTCCAGCGTCTGTGCCTTGATGGTGATGGTAAGATTCTTTGCATCTGCCGCGTTCTGGATGGGAACCGTTACGGCAATGCCGTTTGCGGTGGTTCCATTTTTCTTCGCGTCAGCGGTGGCCTTGTTGATTGCGTCCTGTACGGCGTTGCCGTTAATGCTGGCATTTCCGTTTTTATCCGGTGTTGCCGGCTTGGTCTGGCTGGTGGTAGGGATTTCCGGTTTGGTCTGATCCGGACGCTCTACAACCGTGGAGCCGCTGGAATCGCCGTTATCGGAAGAAGAACCACTACCGGAGGACGAGCCACCGCCAGAGGAACTGCCCCCGCCGCTGCTGGGTTTCTTCACCGCTGTCAGCGCAATGGTTGTCTCGGACTGGGCGTATTCGGTATCTGCGGCCTTGACCGCTTTGATTTGAATTTCGCCGATGTCAGTTACCGTAACCTTACCGTTGGCATCCACTGTTGCGGGGCCGCTGATGATCTCCCATGTGACCGTCCCTGTACCGGAACCGCCGGTGGTCGTCAAGGTAAAGGTGTCCCCGTTGTAGACGGTAGTGGGCTTGCCGGTGATGGAAAGAGCCGCCTGCTCTGCCTTACCCACGGTAAGTGCATCGGTTTTGGCCGTTTTTCCGCCATAGCTGATGGTGACAGTTTTTCCGCTATGCCCGGTAACGGTCAGCACCGTGCCCTGGGCGGGATCGGCGGTCAGCTTGTTGGCGTCCCAGCCAATGGTTTTGCTGGTGTTGTCTCTATAGCTTACCTGCACCGACAGGCCGTTCAGATCCAGCGTCTGGCCGCTGGTGTAGGCCAGCTTGGCGGGCTGGGTTTGGATGGAAATGCTGCTGACCTCTTTTTCGGGGGTGGTAATTGCCACGCCTGTGCTGATGGTTTCCGCATAGTTGGTGGTGGCCGCCACCTTTGCAAAGAAGTAGTAGGTGGTATCTGCGGTCAAGCCGGAGAATGCTTTCTCTGCCTGCCACTTACTGGGGGCTGTGTTGGTGGTATTCATGCCGTAGCTGACTGCTGCGCCGGTGTTGCCGGGTTCTACCTGAGCCTCCTCCAAGGTGATCTGCGTGGGGCTGTCCGCTTGCCCGGTAAGGGTGATCTTATAAGAAGCAGGGCTTACCTTCACTGTAAGGTTTTGCTGTACCGGGTTATAGTTGCCGCTACTATCTTTGTTGTAAGTAGCAGGGAAGGTGTTCTCTCCTACATTGCCAACCGAAGTATTTAGATCATTCCAAGCCCAGCCGTCTGTCAGAGGTACATCCTTCAGCGTGTCGCCATAAGTGGCGGTCAGACCGGTAGGGGGCGTGTAGTTCGGTTGGGCCTTGTTGATGGTAAATGTCCCTGTGGCGGTGGCTGTGTAATTGCCCTTACCGGTGGCGGTCACTGTGACCGTTCCGGCATTGGTGAGGTTTCCGTCCCCGCCGTTGCTGTTGGAATAGGAGAGGGTGTAGTCTGTGCCTGCACTCAGGGTCTTACTGTCCAGCGTCACCGTCACAGTGGGATCTTTGGAGGTTCCGTCATAGGTAAACGGCCCGCCGCTGACCTCCACCTTGGCGTCGTTCAGCGAGGCCAGAGCGATGGTAAATTTCCCGCTGGCCGAACCGGTGTAGTTTCCACCTACCTTCGCGGTCACAGTTGCAGTCGCCTGCCCAGCGTTCATATTGTCGCTGGCGCTGATGGTGTACTGATCGCTGGGGACGGTCTTGCCGCCCAGCGTGACAACCACATCATTAGAGGCTGGGGTCTGCGCCTGGCCAGTGTAGGTATAGGTGCCGTTTACTTTCACTGTCGCGTCGTTCAGCTGGGCCGGAGCGATGGTAAAGCTCCCCGTTTTTGTGCTGATATAGTTGCCTGTACCGGTGACAGTTACGGTAGCATTGCCCACATTGGTGTTATCCGTATAGTTAACCGTATAGTCGGTGTCCTTTGTAAGCTGCGTACCGTTCCATGTTACACTTACCTCTGGGATAATGGGAGAATTGGTATAAAAATACTTGCCGTTCACCGTCACAATGGCATCCTTCAAATCTCCCTGCACCGTAAGCCGGGTGCTGCCGGTTTGCGGCTTCAGCCCCATGCTACCGCCATATTCGGCGGTAATAGTATTTTCTCCAACCGCAAAGCCTTTCTCTTGTGAAATTTCCACATCGGAAAGGGTGGCAGCATCGCCGCTGACATTTGCTGTGCCAAGGCTTCTCTTATTGCTGTCTGTTCCAACGAAAAATTCCACTTGATTTTCTGCTGCACGAGTGATGGCATTTGCCGCTCTGGATATAGTGGCCGCTCTGGATATGGTGGCAGTGATGTTCACCTTGGAACCGTAGGTTGCCAGTGATGGGCTGACGTTGACCGTTACTTTCGAATCCTTTTGCAGATTGTTCCGAATGGTATTTGCAACGGTGCCGGAACCCACAAGATTTCCTTCGCCACCCAGAGTGCCGTCTCCTGTGATTGTTCCGCTATTGGTGAGGGTCACGCCGTCCTTCACAGTCAGGGTGATGTTTTTCGGTACGGTCAGCGTTTTGTCCGATGAAATCTTCAAATTCTCTTGCAGGGTTTGATCTCCATAGACTGTGCCAGTATTTCCATCGAAGATAATGCCGCTCCAACTATTCTGATTGCTTGTATCGCTGATACCCCCATTGGCAACAATCAGGGCATGACCGTCCGTTCTGGTTGCGAAGCTGCCGCCAGAACCACCATATCCATCGCCGATTCCGGCTGTCAAAGATCCGCAGGTTGCGGTGACACTGCCGCCGTGGATGGTGATTATGCCGCCAGAACCATTTAATCCGCCGCCGATTCCGGCTGCACTCATTCCGCCGGTTGCGGTGACATTGCCGCCGTGGATGGTGATTGTGCCGCCAGAACCATCATATCCGCCGCCGATTCCGGCTGCACTCATTCCGCCGGTTGCGGTGACACTGCCGCCGTTGATAGTGATGTTGCCGCCAGAACCCCCCTGTCCGCCGCCGATTCCGGCTGCATTTTCTCCACCGGTTGCGGTGACACTGCCGCCGTGGATGGTGATTGTGCCGCCAGAACCATCAAATCCGACGCCGCTTCCGCCGCCGATGCCCGCGCCGCCTTTGCTACCGTTTGCGGTCACTTCGCCACCGTGGATGGTAATTGTGCCTGCAGCCTTCCCGTTTCCGCCGCCGATGCCCGCACCCCAGTCGCCGCTGTTTGCGGTCAGCCTTCCCGTGTTTTCCCCGACAGACTGGGCATAAACGGAAAAACTGTTGCCCTTTGCCACATTGATGCCGCCGATGCCGCCGTTGACGGTCAAAGTTGTGCCATCCGTCAAAATCAAGCGGACATTCCCGGTAACGGTGACGAGTTCATCAATTGTTACATTGCGGTTGACCACATACCAGCCATCGCGCCATGCGGTTGTACTGCCGTCCACCACAGTGTAGTTGCTACATTCCTTGGTTTCCCAGTTCTGCCCGTTTTCATCACAGATTCGGTAAGAAACAGGTGGAGGTGGTAAAAGCGGTTGGTTCCCCTCGACTGTGCCGTTTCCTGTGATTGTTCCATTGTTGGTGATTTTTCCGTTGTTTATAATTTTTCCGTTATTGGTGAGGGTCACGCCGTCCTTCACGGTCAGGGTGGTGTTTTTCGGTACGGTTAGCGTTTTGCCCGATGGAATCTCTATATTCTCTTGAATGGTTGGATTTCCATAGACTGTGCCAGTATTTCCCTCGAAGATCATGCCGCTCCAATTTTTTTGATTGCTCGTATCGCCGATACCCCCATTGACAACAATCAGGGCATGACCGTCCGTTCCGGTTGCAAAGTTGCCGCCAGAAGCATCTTCTCCGCCGCCGATTCCGGCTGCAGAATCTACGCCGGTTGCGGTGACACTGCCGCCGTGGATGGTGATTGTGCCGCCAGAACCCTTCCGTCCGCCGCCGATTCCGGCTGCATACGCTCCGCCGGTTGCGGTGACACTGCCACCGTGGATGGTGATTGTGTCGCCGGAACCACTATATCCGCCGCCGATTCCGGCTGCAGATCCTCCGCCGATTGTCTCCACTGTGCCGCCGTGGATGGTGATAGTGCCGCTAGAACTGGAATATCCGCCGCCGATTCCGGCTGCTAAAATCCCGCCGGTTGCCTTCACTGTGCCGCCGTGGATGGTGATTGTGCCGCCGCTACGACTATCCTTACCGCTGCCGATTCCGGCTGCACTATATCCACCGTTTGCGGTGACATTGCCGCCGTGGATGGTGATAGTGCCGCCAGACGCCAAATATCCACCGCCGATTCCGGCTGCAGATGATTTTCCGGTTGCGGTCAGCGTTCCCATATTTTCCCCGACAGACTGGGCATAAACGGAAAAACTGTTGCCCTCTGCCACATTGATGCCGTCATTGACGGTCAGGCTTGCGTTATCTGCCAGAATCAGATGAACCTCGCCGCTGACGGTGACGCGGCTGCCGATGGTCACAACGCCGTTGACTACATACCAGCCGCCATTCCATGCGGTTGTGCCGCTTTCCACCACAGTGACATTATCTGCTGTCTGTTTACTGCCGTTTTCGTCCAAATAGGAAACGCCGTTCTCCGCCAGTAAATTGACCATACCATTGAAGAAGTGGAACAGGCTCTCGAAAACCTCTGTCCCGGTAAGCAGTGCCTGTTCGTCCTCGGTCAGGGCTTCGTAGGCTTCGTATGCCGCCTGCAAGTCGGCGTAAACTGCGTTCTGCTCATCTTTTGTCATGGTCGTCAACTTGTCCGTTGCGGGTAGGGCGTCGATCAGCTTTTGCACGTCCCCTGCGGAAAGCTGCGCCGCATTAGAGGGGGTGGCCGTTTCCGGCTCGTCCTCTACGTCGCACTCGCCGCAGATATAACCGCAGGGCCTCCCCTCAGTGGCCGGGACATAGCCGCAAGCCTCGTCATGTTCGTGTTTGCAGTCTAATTCTTTTTTAATACAGCCGGTGTCCTCGCTGCACTCGTGGCTGCACTCGGTTGGCTCCCGATTTTCCGCATCGGACGGGCTGGCTGTGTTGTCCGATACGCTTTCTGCCGGGTAGCAGTCCGCCGTATGCTTGTGGACACAGCTTGTCACAAGGGTATAGCAGTCCTCGGTGTGTTCGTGATTGCAGGGCGTCCCCTCGCTGCCCTCGGTGTAACCGCAATCCTCCGTATGTTCGGCGTGGTGTTCGCATAAACCGCCTACATTTCGATTTGAATTTTCCACCGCCAGTACATTTACCGGCAAAGTGGAGCATACCATCGCGCCCGCCATCAGCAGGGCGGCGATCCGTTTCTTTAATTTCATAGTCATCCTCCTGTTCCTGTGCTGGTCTATCAAAAAACGCAAAAAGGAAGCGGTCATCCATCCGGCTGGAATGGACAACTGCTTCCTCTGCTATAGCGATATGCGGACAGCACAAAAACAGGCAGATTTACCTCTGTCTGTCTGTCTGTCTGTCTGTCTGTCTGTCTGTCGTAAGTATATTGTTCAACGGCATAGTTTGTCAACCTCTTTTCCCGCAAAAAAGCGCATAATTTTCCCTTTCCCTATATTTTACGATACGGCGTTTTGGATGTCAATAGGTTTGGAACGAATGAAGTGTGATACGGCGTGAATGATGTGTTTTC
>OLOW01002287.1_pt1 | contig 13064 bp, 8 predicted proteins | sample 1672801 | NCBI WGS metagenome assembly OLOW01 (sample SAMEA3136725, study PRJEB25190) | human gut metagenome | biome: human gut; feature: human-associated habitat; material: faeces | place: Austria | collected 2013
AAAAGACACATAAGGGTGTGCTTACAGGTTCAGCACTTACTGATGTTAAGATAACGGTTGTTGCAGGCAGGGCACATAACAAGCATACAGAGGGCGGAGATTTTAGACAGGCAACATACCGGGCAGTTCGTCAGGGATTAAAATCAGCGGAAAGTGTGCTGTTAGAGCCGTGGTATTCGTTTGTGTTAGAAGTTCCATCGGAACAGGTCGGCAGGGCAATGTCCGATATCGGGCAGATGAACGGAAGTTTTGAAGGACCGGAGGCAGAAAATAAACAGGGCATGGTACGTCTTACCGGAACGGCTCCGGCATCAGAAATGCGGGATTACCAGCGGGAAGTCTGGGCATATACGAAAGGCCGTGGACGAATTACCCTCACATTAAAAGGTTATGAGCCTTGCCATAATGCAGAAGAAGTTATCGAAGAAATTGGATATGACAGTGAGAGAGATGTGGATAATCCTACCGGTTCTGTATTTTGCGCACATGGTGCGGGTTTCCTTGTTAAATGGGATGAAGTTCCGGAATATATGCATATCAAGGAGGACTTTTTGGCAGAAAAACCGGGTATAGAACAAGATGAGATGATGGCAGTACAGATGGGGAATCATTGTAATTATTCTGGCGGTTATTCCTCCAGTTACGATGATGACCCAGAACTTCTCACCATAATGGAACGAGAATTTGGTTCAAAGCAAGAAGAAAGAGACCGCTATAGCAGTTACCGCAAACAGACTGTTTCAACACCAGTCCGCCACACAACTGTAATAAAAGAAAACGAACCGAAAAAGGAATATTTACTAGTAGACGGGTACAATATTATTTTTGCATGGGAAGAATTGAACGAGCTGGCAAAGGCAAGTATTGATGCAGCGAGAAATAAACTGATGGACATTTTAAGTAATTATCAGGGCTTTAGTGGCTGTACATTAATCCTTGTTTTTGATGCGTATAAGGTCAAAGGCAATCAGGGAGAAGTGCAGAAGTATCACAATATTTATGTCGTGTATACCAAAGAGGCGGAGACTGCAGACCAGTATATTGAAAAGACAACTCACGAAATCGGCCGAAAGTATAAGGTGACGGTAGCGACTTCCGATGCCTTAGAGCAGGTCATTGTTATGGGACAGGGAGCTTACCGAATCTCTGCGAGAGATTTCTATGAGGAAGTAGAGCGGACAGAAAAACAGATTCGGGAAATCAACGAGAGAGAACGAGGAGAAAAAAGAAATTATCTTTTAGATTATGCCAGGGAAGAAGATGCCAGAGAGATGGAGAAAGTCCGACTTGGAAAGACAACAGAGAAATAGTTGAAAAACGAGCATAATTCCTATCGAAATGGTATAGTATGTGCAAAAAAACAATAGAAAAAGCCCTCATATTTGTTGACTTTTTAAAGTCCCTATGATATATATGGGATTTAGGCGTTACATAAGAATTTAGAGGAGGATACTATGCTCGAATTACAAAATATCAGCTATTTAGTTGATGACGATAATAAAGAAATTTTAAGAGATATTAATCTTGCATTTGATGAGAAGTTTGTTGCGATTACCGGACCGAATGGAAGTGGAAAGTCCACCCTGGCTAAGATTATTGCTGGCATTTTAAAGCCAACCTCCGGTAAGATTTTATTAGATGGAGAAGATATTACAGATTTAAGCATTACAGAGAGAGCAAATAAAGGTATCAGTTATGCCTTTCAACAGCCTGTAAAGTTTAAGGGATTAAAGGTAAAGGATTTAATGAGCGTTGCTTCAGGAAAGACCTTAGATATTAAGGGAATCTGCGATATTCTTTCAGAAGTAGGCTTATGTGCGAGAGACTACATTAACAGAGAATTAAATGGCAGTCTTTCCGGTGGAGAGCTTAAGCGTATTGAGATTGCGATGATTAAGGCGAGAGCGACAAAGCTTTCTGTATTTGACGAGCCAGAGGCAGGAATTGACCTGTGGAGTTTTAACAGTCTGATTCATGTATTTGAGGACCTTCATGAAAAGACAGACGGTACGATTCTGATTATTTCCCATCAGGAGAGAATCCTTGAGATTGCAGACAGAATCATTGTAATTAATGATGGACTTGTGGAAAAGAGTGGAAAGGGAGAAGATGTTATTCCTGAACTCCTTTATAAATCAAGTATGTGCCAGAAGTTAAGCAGAGATTAGGGAGGAAAAATCATGGATTTAATACAGAAAGAATTGTTAGAAGAGATTGCCGGACTTCATGAAGTGCCAGCAGGTGCCTATAATATTCGTGCGAATGGAAAGGCAGCCGCAAGAAATACAACTGCTAATATTGATATTGTTTCTAAAGAAGATAAGCCGGGAATTGATATTATCATCAAACCGGGAACAAAAAAAGAAAGTGTGCACATTCCCGTTGTAATCAGTCAGACTGGATTAAATGACCTTGTTTATAATGATTTTCATATTGGTGAGGATTGTGATGTAACAATTGTAGCAGGCTGCGGTATTCATAACAGCGGTGACGGGCTTTCTCAGCATGACGGTATTCATGAATTTTTTGTTGGGAAGAATTCTAAGATTCGTTATGTAGAGAAGCATTATGGTAATGGTGACGGCAAACCTCCATGCCAACCAGACAGACGAACATGGAGTGCTCGAACAGCTCGCGGAACTGCCACGTGAAGTCATCCCCGAAGCACTCCGCAAAGATGGCGGACAGCGTCTGCCGGGGGATGGCGGTATCCTGATTGAAGGCGCGCAGCATCAGCACCTGATAGCACGGCTTGGTGAAGGACATGCCCAGCGCTTCCGCCTCAACATTATAGGAAGCGAAAGAGTCGAATTTGCCCTTGAGCAGCGAAAACAGCAGCGAATCCTTCAGCGCCTGCCCGTCGGGGGAGGTCATCAGCTGACTGCGCATGTGGTTGTTCTGCTCGGCGAGGGAGGCAATCGCATCCTTCAGCGACTCCAGATCATCCGCATCCGACCGCCCCAGTGATTCGGTCAGCTCCTGTATCGGGCGGTAATTCACCTTCATCGCATAGTGGATGACCAGCGTGCCCGCCGCCAGCACCACCAGCAGGAACAGCGCCAGCATCGCCTGTGCGCGGTAGAGCGGCGCAAGCGTCTCGCTCGCGGGGAGGAAGAAGTAGTACGTCCAGTTCAGGACGGAGGACGGCTCGCGGTAGATGAGGTAATTCGTGCCGTGCAGGCGGATGGTGCTGATGCCGTCGGTCAGCGGCGCATCCAGTGCCATCGTCGATACGACGACCTGCCCGCTGCTGTCCAGTATCGCACCCTGCTGGCTGGGGGCGCTCTCCGGCGAGAGGAAGGACAGGAAGTGCCGCTCCTGCACGAAGAAAATCAGGACGCTGTTTTGCAGGCGCGAAAAGACCGACGGCGTGTTGATGAACGCCAGATAGCGTTCCGCGCTGCCGCTCCGCTGTGCCGTGCGGATGATGCGGCGGCTGCTGTCGGCAAGGCTGCTCGCCACGGGGTCGCCTTCCGGGAAGGAGAAGATGCGGTCGAAGAACAGCGCGGCGGAGTACACGGCAGTGGAGGTGTACACCATCTTGGCGTCCGCGTCCGCCAGCGCCATTTCGGAAATCAGGGTGGAGGGGGCAAGCAGATTCTTGAACTCGTTCACCAGCCGCAGGTCGCGCACGGGGCTGGGCGCTTCTAAATAATAGGAAAAGAAATTCTGATTGACTGTCGAAATCTGGTACTCGATGTCGTAAATCTGCTGGAGGTCGCTGTCCATCTCCTGCACGCTCTGCTGCACGAGCGCGCGGTGGTTGTCCTCCAGATTCGTCCGCAGCTGCCGGATGAAGAACACCTGCGACACGAAAACGAGGGCGATGATGGCGGTCAGCAGCAGCGCGCCATAGGATGCCAGATACTTATAGTACGTCTTGGAATGATGCCCGAACATGTTCCCTTCTCCTCCCAGTCACATGGGTTTATTCTATCACAAATCCACCATTTTTTCAAGGAAAGAGGGGGCAAAACGCAAATACTGCATATAAAAAGGGGGCATCTACAATTTTTTAGGTGGTGATTTTGTGTCCTTCATGGGAAAATGACGACCGAAAAACACAAAAACCATCATTTTGAAGATTGAAAACCGCCGCCGCCTGTGAGAGAATACGCTTGAAACAAGTCCCCCCGAAAATGACGGCGGTGTGCAGCGGGGCACGCCGAAGAGGAGGAAAAACCAAGTGAAGCGTAGCATCGTGCTGTCTCTGATTCTGGCGATTTGCTGCTTATTGCCATTCACCGCGTCGGCAGAGGAATGGTCGGATTTCTTCGCGCTGAACGAGGAAACCGCTATCGGCTATGACGAGGCGCTGGCATCGTATCAGGATACCCCGAACGCGCCGGCAGGTACGCGGATTGAACTGCTGCCCAGCGCGGCGATTTTGTCGGGGGATGCGGTGCTTGCGCAGGAGGCCATCATCACCGGCGACGGCGAAAGCACGGCGGTCTGGACGGTGGATGTGCCCGTGACTGGACTGTACGAATTGGAAATCACCTACTTCGCGCAGGACGGCAACGAGGCGAAAGTACAGCGCCGCTTGACCATCGACGGCATCGTGCCGTATGAGGAAGCGAACAACATCTGCTTATACCGCCGCTTTGTGGAGCGGGCGAGCGAAATCGGCCGCAAGAACTCCATCGACGATGAAGTGTGGGCGCGGCAGGATGAAATCCACCTCTGGCAGACCGTCCGCGCGGCGGATGGGCAGGGCGTGTATGTTGACCCGCTCAAATTCTGCCTGACGGCGGGCCGCCACGAGATTTCCCTACATTATGTAGACCAGCCGGTGACACTGGGCACGCTGGCGCTGGTCGCCCCGGCAGCTCATCCGACTTACGCGGAAGCGGCGGCGGACTACGCGGCGCAGGGACTGAAAGCGGCGGACAAGGACGTGCAAATCAAGTTTCAGGCGGAAAACAGCGCGTGGCGCAGTGAGAACGTCATCCGCCGCGAATCCGATGCCGACCCGATGACCGAGCCGCGTTCCGGCGCGAACCGCGTGCTGAATGTGATGGGCGGCTGGCGCTGGCGGCTGGGGAATGCGGCGGTCGCGTGGGATTTCGACGTGCCGGAGGACGGGCTGTACGCCATCACCCTGAAGGTGCAGCAGAACAACGACGCGGGGATGCCCTCCTATCGGCAGATTATGGTGGACGGCGAAATTCCCTTCGACGAGCTGCGGCTGTACCCCTTCCCGTACAGCGACCAGTGGTATGCCGAGACGCTGCACGGCGCGGACGGCGAACCGTACCTCTTCCACCTGACGAAGGGCACGCACACGCTGACGATGACCGTGAAGCTGGGGGCGATTGGCGAAATCATGACGCGCACGGAGGCGGACACCGCGTATCTCAGCGAGATTCACCGCGAAATCGTCAAAATCACGGGCACTGACCCTGACTACAACTACGAATACGACCTCTACCGCACGATGCCGGGGCTGTCCGATCAGCTGCTGCATCTCGTCGACCGCTTGCAGGAAAGCGCCGACTTGCTGGCTTCCATCTCCAACGAAACGACCTCGATGGAGAGCAACTATCGCCAAATCATCGACCAAATGCGCTTCTTCGCGGAGGATGTTGACCGCATCCCGCGCGCGCTCAGCGACATGGACAACGCGCAGTCCAACCTCGGCACGTACATTTCGTCCATTGAGAAGTGCCCGCTGGCGGTGGACTACATCGTCGTGCACGCGCCGGAAGCAAAGGTGGAAATCACCACGTCGAACTTCTTCCAGCGCATGGGCGTGACGGTGGAAAACTTCCTCGCGTCCTTCTACAAGGATTACGATTCCGTCGGGCTGATTGTGGATGAAAACGCGCCGGATGAGGCGGAAAAAACGGTGCTGGATGTGTGGATTGGCCGCGGCACGGAGTGGGGCGAAATTCTGAAGGAATTGGCAGACGAGGACTTCACGCCAAAGACGGGCATCGTCGTCAACCTGCATGTGCTGCCGTCCGGGCAGCTGGCGACGGGGTCAGTCAACACCATTCTGCTCAGCGTGACCTCCGGCACAGCGCCGGACGTGGCGCTCTCGGTGGACTACAACCTGCCCGGCGAGTTCGCCTTCCGCGAAGCCGTGGTGGATTTGACCCAATTCGACGATTTTGAGGAGGTCGCGAGCCAGTTCTACGAATCGAGCCTCGTGCCCTACACCTACCGCGGCGGCGTGTACGCCCTGCCGGAGACGATGGACTTCACCGTCATGATTTACCGGCAGGACGTGATGCGCGAGCTGGGCATCGACCTGCCCGAAACGTGGACGGATTTGTACCAGCGCGTGCTGCCCCGGCTGTACGAGAACAACATGAGCTTCTCCCTGCCGGTGGACACGTCGGTATCTTCCAACTCGCCCGGTGCGCTGCGCGGCTTCACGATGCTGCTGCTGCAAATGGGCGGCGAATACTACAACGGCGACGGCGAATCCTCCGCGCTGGACACACCTGAAGCCTACAAGGCGTTCAAATTCTGGACGGACATGTACGCCAACTACGGCATTGACGCGGAAAGCAACTTCTTCACCCGCATCCGCACGGGCACGATGCCCATCGGCATCAGCAACTACACGGGCTACTTGCAGCTGCTCACGAGCGCGCCGGAGCTCTACGGCCGCTGGTCGATTGCGCCCGTCCCCGGCACGGTGCAGGCGGACGGCACAGTCAGCCACGCGGTGGGCACAACGGCATCCACGGCGGGGGTCATCCTCAGCCAGTCGGACAAGCAGGAGGCGGCGTGGACATTCCTGAAGTGGTGGATGAGCGCGGAAACGCAGACGCGCTACGGGCGTGAATTGGAAGCAATCCTCGGCACGGGCGCGCGCTGGAACACCGCGAACGTTGAATCCTTCTTCTCGCTCCCGTGGGATGCCCGCCATGCGCAGATTATCAAGGCGCAGATGGAGAGCGCCCGCGAGCAGATGATTGTGCCCGGCGGCTACTTCACGGGCCGGCACATCATCAACGCATGGAACAGCGTGGTGGTGAACAACAAGGATGCCCGCGACATGCTGGAGAAGGCGGTCAAGGACATCAACAAGGAACTGAACAACAAGCGCAAGGAATTTGGATTGGATAATTAAGGAGGATAGCCCGTGACTGCCATCTGCCAGAAGAAAAACAAAGGGATGCGTGCGTGGCTGCGCAAAAATGCGGTCGGCTACGCCTTCCTGATGCCGTTCCTCGTTCTGTTTGCGATTTTCGTCATCGTGCCGGTCGGCGTGGCGATGTACTACTCGCTGACGAACTACAACATGATTCAAGCGCCCAAGTTCGTGGGTTTAAGCAACTACGCACAGCTGATTCTGGACGACGACGTGTTCCTGATTTCGCTCAAGAACACGCTGCTGCTGGCGGTCGTCACCGGGCCGCTGGGGTACTTCGCCTCCTTCCTCATGGCGTGGATTATCACGCTGGTGAAGAAGGGGCGCGGCTTCTTCTCGATGGCGTTCTACGCGCCGTCGCTCACCTCCGGCGTGGCAATGTCCACCATTTGGCTGATTCTCTTCTCCGGCGACCGCTACGGCTACATCAACAACCTGCTCCTGCGCTTCGGCATCATCATGGAGCCGATTCTGTGGACGAAGGATGCGGATTACGTCCTGCCGGTCATCATGATTATCACCATTTGGATGAGCATGGGCAACGGCTTCCTGTCCTTCCTCGCGGGCTTCCAGAACATTGACCCGTCGATGTACGAGGCGGGGCGCGTGGACGGCATCAAGAACAAGTTTCAGGAGCTGCGGCTGATTACTATTCCGCTGATGAAGCCGCAGATGCTCTTCGGTGCCATCAACTCCATCGTGGGCGCGTTCGCCGTGTTTGACGTGGCGACGGCGGTGGCGGGTATGCCCAGCCCAAACTACGCCGCGCACACCATCGTCGCCCACCTGTACGATTACGCCTTCACCCGCTTCAACATGGGCTATGCATCCTCCGTGGCAATGGTGCTGTTCCTCATCACCTTCTTCCTCGGCAGATTGTGTATGCGCCTGTTCCACGACGAAACATAAGAAAGGAGGGCGAAACATGTCGACGGTATCCCTCAAAATCAGCAGAAAGCGCATTCGGATGCATCGGCCTTCCTTCTCGCGGGTGATGCTGTACATCTTCCTCTGCCTGATGGTGGTGGTCTGCGCGCTGCCGCTGTTCGCAATGGTCTGCCGCGCGCTGATGCCGCTGGATGAACTCTACCTCTATCCGCCGCGCCTCATCGTGCAGAAGCCGACGCTGCGCAATTTCTCGGATTTGCTGACTTCGCTTTCCTCCTCCACCGTGCCGTTTACGCGCTACATCTTCAACAGCCTGTTCACCACTGTCGCGACGGTGCTCGCGTCGATTCTGGTGTGCTGTCTGGGTGCATACGGGCTGGTGAAGCACCGTCCGGCGGGGTCGAACATCATCTTCGGCATCGTGGTGGCGGCGCTGTCCTTCTCCACCCACGTCACGACGATTCCCAACTACTTGGTCGTCAACAAACTGGGGCTCGTGAACACCTGCTGGGCGCTGATTATCCCCAAAATCGCCGTGGCGTACAACTTCTTTCTGGTCAAGCAGTTCTGCGAGCAGCTGCCGGACTCCATTCTGGAAGCGGCGCGCATCGACGGCGCACGCGAGCTGCACATCTTCTGGAAGATTGCCATGCCGCTGCTCAAGCCCGCATGGACGACCTTGGCGGTGTTCTCCTTCGTCAGCAACTGGAATGACTACTTCTCGCCCCTCATCTTCATTCAGTCCAACGCGCTGAAGACGATGCCGCTGGCGCTGCAAACCATGTCGGGCGGCGCGGGCGTGGTGGCGCGCGCGGGCACGGTGGGCGCGGCGACGTTCCTGACCACGCTGCCGTCGATTCTCGTCTTCGCCATCATGCGCGGCAAGGTGATGGAAACCATGTCCTATTCGGGCATCAAGTCGTAAGGGAGGCAAACGATGATGAAACGATTCTGCGCATGTCTCCTGACGGCACTGCTGATGATGTCAAGCGCCTTTGCGGCGGTTGGGGTCGATGCCTTCGTCGCCGACAAGGACGAGAATTATATCCCGATTCCGGCGGCGTACGAGGTGTACACGACGTTCAAGAACCTTGATGACTACGGCTTCATGAATCACCCGGAGGACATTTTCATCGGCAAGGACAACCTGCTCTACGTCGCGGACACGGAGAACAACCGCGTGCTGGTGATGAACCGCGAAGGCGTGGTGCTGGAGGAAATCACCGAAGCGTGCGGCAAGAAGCTCTCCAAGCCGCGCGGCGTGTACGTCGGCGACGACCTGTCCATCTGGATTGCCGACACGGGCAATCTGCGCTTGGCGACGCTGAACGCCGACCGCACCGACCGCAAGGCGTATGGCAAGCCTGATTCGGCGCTGCTGGAAAACAGCTTCACCTTCGACGTGCAGAAGCTGTTCGTCGCCAACACGGGGTACATCTACGTCCTCAAGGGCGCGAACCTGATTGCCATCGACGAGGCGAACAACTTCCGCGGCTACCTCGGCGCGGACGACGTGGGCTTCTCGCTCTCGCGCACGCTCATCCGCATGTTCGGCTCAAAATCGCAGATTGAGCGCACGGTGAAGCAGGAGCCTGCGAGCTACTCCAACTTCTACATCGGCGCGGACAACATGATTTACGGCATCCTGTCCAACAAGGAAACCGCGCAGATTCGCAAGCTGAACTCCGTCGGCAACAACACCTACGAGACGAAGAAATACGGCTTCACCTTGGAGGACAAGGAAGGCAAGCCGCTCCACCCGACGATGGCGGACATCACGGTGGAGGACAACGGCATCATCACCGTGGTTGACCGCATCACGGGGCTGATTTACCAGTACGACCAAGAAGGCAACCTGCTGTGCACCTTCGGCGGCATCGGCACGGTTGGCGGGCTGTTCCAGATTCCCGTGTCCATCGACCATGACAGCGAGGGCTTCCTGTATGTGCTGGACTACAACACGGGGTCTATCACCGTGTTCAAACCGACGCACTTCATCAAGCTCATCCATCAGGCGGTGACGCTGCACGGCGAAGGCCGCTATGCCGAGGCGCTGGACTACTGGCAGCAGGCGCTGAAAATCGACAGCAACTACGCGCTGGCGCATCAGGGCGTGGCGAAGGTGATGGGCAAGCAGGAGAACTGGGAGGACGCGCTGGCATCCTACTATCTGGCGGATGACAAGGAGGGCTACTCCGAGGCGTTCGCGGAATACCGGCACGAGACGTTCCGGCAGCACTTTGTGCCGATTGTGCTGGGCATTGCCGTGGGCGCGCTGCTGCTGGTGAAGCTGCTTGGCTTCCTCAAGAAGAAAGCCGACCAGTGGGCGGACGATGTGCAGATGGGAAGGGGGCTGTGAACCATGAAGAGCCTGAAGCTGTGCCTGATGCCCCTCTACCACCCCATTGTTGTGACGGAGCACATCAAGCGCCACCGCGGTGAAAAGAAAAACTGGCTGCCGGTGATTGTCCTGCTCGTGCTGACGCTGGCGGTGCGCATCCTGTCCATCTACGGCACGCACTATCCGCTGGCATCGGTGTCCGTGCGCAAGGCGAACCTGCTGCTGGAGTGCGGCAAGCTGTTTGTGCCCGTGCTGACGTGGGTGCTGGCAAGCTACATGATGACCACGATTTTGGACGGCGAAACGCTGCTTTCCGAAACGCTGCTGTTTTCCGCCTACGCGCTCACACCCTACATCGTCTTTACGCCGATATTGACGCTTGCTTCCCGCATCATGGACGGCAGCCAAATAGGGCTGTTCGCGACGCTGGAGGTCGGCGTGCTGGCGTGGGTCGTGCTGCTGATGATACTCGCGCTCAAGGAAATGAACGGCTACTCCGTCGGCAAAACGGTGCTGATGATTTTCCTCTCCCTCTTCACGATGGTGATGATTTGGGCGATGGTGGTGCTGCTGTTCACCATTGCATCCCAGTTTGTGGGGATGATTCGCGAAATGTTCTACGAAGTGATTTACAGAATTGACTGAATCAGGAGGCAGAAAATGAAAAAACGGATGCTTGTATGCCTGCTGATGATGCTGCTGGCAGTATTCAGCGTCGCGGCGGCGGAAGAGACGCGCATCCCCGTGGCGGAAAACGACCGCTTGGCGCTGTCCCTCTCGGTGGATTTGTGCGGCTTTGAGGTGCTGGATAAGCAGACGGGGGTCACATGGTCATCCAGCATGAATGACCCGACGTTCACCGGCAAGCTGGCGGGGCTGAACCAGAAGAAAGCGAACTCGCTGCTGACGGTCAACGTCACGAACCTCGCCAAGGGCGCAGGCTCGATTACCAACGCCGTGCTGCTGAACGAATCGCAGCTGGGCGCAAGCTACGACCTTGTGGAGAACGGCGTCATCCTCCACTACGATTTGGCGACGACGGGCGTTGCGCTGGATGTGGAGGTGCTGCTGGAGGACGAAAGCGTGCTGGTGCGCGTGCCGTACGAGAGAATCAACTGCTATGCGGATTTCTCCATCGTCTCCATCGACATGATGCCGTACCTCTGCGCCGGTTCGGACAACGCGGACGGCTTCCTGTTCTACCCGGACGGATGCGGCGCAATCCTGAAATTCGACGACTACGCGCATTTCAAGGAGCTGTCGCAGTACTTCAGCATCTACGGAAACGTCGAAAAATCGCAGCAGATGCTGGATTTCTACGATCAGGAGCAGCCGACGGTCATGATGCCCGTCTACGGCATTTCCATCGGCGGAAACGCGATGCTGGCGGTGGTGGAGGAGGGCGCGGAGAGCACCCGAATTTCCGTCAGCCCGTCCACCAAGATTGTGGCGGTCAATACCGTGTGCGCGAACTTCCAGTACCGCCGCGGATTTGATGACATGCGCGTGACGAGCCGCTCCATCAAGACCTACGACAAGAACGCGATGCCGGTGGATTACGCCGTGCGCCTGCTGTTCCTGCCGGAAGGGAAGGACACCTACTCGGATATGGCGGTCACCTACCGTGATTACCTAATGCAGCGCGGCCTGACCGCCGACGTGGGCGAGCAGACCATCGCGATTGACCTGTTCCTCTCCGCGCCGGAAAAAGGGCTGCTGTTTGACACCCAGCGCACCGTGACCACCTTGGCGCAGGCGGGCGAAATCATCGATATTTTCGCGGAAGCTGGCGTGAAGCAGGTCAAGTATGCCCTGAAGGGCTGGACGAAGGGTGGCTACGGGCACTGGCCGGACGCGCTGCCGGTGGAACGCAGTGTTGGCAAGAACAGCGACCTGACCGCGCTGGCGCAGAAAGCGGCGGAATTGGGGTCGACGCTCTCGCTGACGGCGAATTTCGTCGAGGCGGACACGGACACCCGCAGCTACTCCAAGCGCAACGACGTGGTGTACCTCTCCAACTACGCCATCCTGACCGACCCGGACGAGGAAACGTTCATCCTCAGCCCGGAGGTCATTCGCGAAAAGTACGAAGCCTTTGCCAAGGAAGCCGAAAAGCTGTCCGTTAGCGGGCTTCGGCTGGAGCGCGTGGGGCAGTACATTCCGTTCAACTACAACCGCGGGCATGTGTGGACGACCGAGCAGACGCTTGAAGCCTATCAGCAGATGCTGGCGGACGCAAGGGCGAGTCTGGGCGAGATGAGCGTGCAGGGAGGGGCGATTTGGGCAGCGCCGTATGCGGATTTGCTGACCGAAGTGCCCTACAAGGACAGCGGCTTCCAGTTCACGACCGAGGCCGTGCCGTTCTACCAGCTGGTGATGCACGGCGTGCGCGCGTACACCGCCACACCCGGCAACCTCTCCAGCGACTTAGACCGCGAGATGCTCCGCTGGGTGGAAATGGGCTACATGCCGTATTTCGAGCTGACGTGGAGCAGCACCGAAGAGCTGATGTACACGGACTATCAGAGCCTGTTCACGGCGCAGTACAGCGCGTGGCTGGACAAGGTATCCGCAATTGTCGCGGATTTTGCGGATGGCGACCTGCACAACCTGCGCACCGCGCAGATGATGGAGCACACGAAGATTTCCAGCAACCTCATCCGCGTGCGGTACGACAACGGGATGCAGGTGTACGTCAATTACGCTGACCACGACCAGCAGGCGGACGGC
>OLOW01002289.1_pt1 | contig 13055 bp, 12 predicted proteins | sample 1672801 | NCBI WGS metagenome assembly OLOW01 (sample SAMEA3136725, study PRJEB25190) | human gut metagenome | biome: human gut; feature: human-associated habitat; material: faeces | place: Austria | collected 2013
AAACCTTCGGCGTATATGTAATCGCAAACGGCACCACCAGCGACGAACTCGCTTATTTCCCGACAAATATGATTTCCGCCGATACGGGAAAGGGCGTACACTGGACCAGTGGCGGCGGGATAATATTTCTGAAATTGTACGTTATATATATAAAGGTGTAAAAGCAATGAAGCCTTGGGTGAAGCTCAGCGCCAGTCCGGTTGGGAAATACCGGGACACTTCGCGTTATCCTTCCCGTGGGTGGAACGCTTTCTTCACTGTTTATCAAGACCCGCAAGGCTGGCTTGGCGAAGGTATTATGGACCAGATATATCCAATGATGTATTTTCAGGGAAACAGTTTCTATCCTTTTGCCCTTGACTGGCAGGAGCAAAGCAACGGACGACAAGTAATTCCGGGGCTCGGCATCTATTTTCTTCATCCCGACGAAGGTAAATGGACACGGGACGAGATAGACCGTCAAATAAACTTCATCCGGAATCATAAAATGGCGGGTGAAGGCCACTACCGGGTAAAATATCTCATGGAGAACACTCAAGGCATCTATGATGAACTAATCGAGAACTTCTACGCATACCCGGCTTTACAGCCACCGATGCCCTGGTTGGACAATGTTCCGCCCACAGCTCCGTCCGAACTGAAAGTAAGGACTATCGACAGTGGATATACGGAATTGAAATGGCAGGCCGCTACCGACAATGATCCACGTAATAATCCGATGTACATTATTTATGCATCGAATGAATATCCGGTAGACACCAGTCGGCCGGAAAATATCGTTGCACAGAATATCAGAGAGACAAGTTATATCTACGCCCCTATCCTGCCTTGGAATGCCAAAAAACATTTTGCCGTTACAGCCGTAGACCGTTACGGGAATGAAAGTACAGCAGCACAAAAATAACTTCCCCCCTACCCAGGAGCAAAGAGCCGGATTAAATACTACATAAGGCATAAGAATGCACGTTTTACAGTAAGATAACCCGTATTTTGCAGCTTAATAATCCGGTTGGAGTATCAGTCTTTTTATAGCCCACGTATGCAAACCGTACAGCACACGTATGGAGGCTGTACGTCACACAGCTGTGGGCTATAAATTTAACGCCTTTCAAAGCGGATTATTAAGCCATGATAATCGGATTTATGCGTGCCCATTACAATAAAAACAAGCCAGCTTACGCGACCTTTATCCGGTTGCCTTATCTATGACAGATACCCTGTTTTTTGCAGTAAAAGTATGATAGATACCCCCTAATAGAAGGCATCTATCATACTTATTTCTCTGATAATTAGAAGAATATTAAAATCAATGATAGATATGACAGACATTTATTTCATTATGTAATAAGTAAAAACATGGATAAAAATCAAAGAGGAATAACAACTTTATGTTCCTTCTGATTTCTGAAAATAACAAGCTCTGCCTTTTTACTTGTATCCACGTGCTTCAACGCCTCCTCCATATCATCTAAATTATTGACCGGCTTTCCATTTACACTAAGAATAACATCATTCGAAGCAATAAAATCTCGGACTTGATTACTACCTAAGACATCTACAGAAACGACATAAACTCCCCGTTCCGTATCCATACCCGTAGCAGAACGTTCCTCCAATGTATCCAGATTCTTAAACGTTACCCCTTTCCAAAACATCGTTTTAGTATCCGTTGCATGACCTGCCACAAGCGGAACGGGCATCACAGGACTTGCAGCCAACCGTTTCAAACGAGAAGACAGCACTCCGAAATTATTCATCGGAAAATTACGGAATCCTCCTTTGGTTACGACTTCAGAATCGTCAGCTACATTAAAATTACCTTTCGCAGCATCCATAAACTTGACTGTGGTTACTATAGAATGAGCATCCCCACCAAGTTGGCGAGCTGCAAGATACGCCAAACTGTCTGCAAATATGTTATAATCTACCTCTCTGCCCCAACCACGCACACTTATAGGTTTATATTTGGTCATTACAATGTTACGTGAAAAGACATCTCCGCTATTTTTAAACCACAAATGCGGGTGAAGCGTATTATTGACGATAATATTATTCTCAACAGTCCGATAAAACCCTTCACGCAATTTAATACCGCCATTCAAACAAAGATTATTGTAAATCTGGTAATTACTGGAACCATCGTCCAAGTCTATATCCCATCCTCTATCACAACGCAAACGATTATGGCGGATAATGATAGGTTCGACCACGTCTGCCAAAATCAACGCAGGCTTTTCATTCGTTATTTGCGTCATTATATTATAATTCGGATGCCAGAAACGGTCACGCCCCCAGGAGTTGATAGTTCCATGGTCACCTGTTTCCTTCACGGTATTAAAAATGTCATTGTATTCGATAATATGTCCTCCCCATGTGCCTTCGCTGATATTAATTCCGGCACGGGGAGTATTGTAAATACTGTTATGACTTACCGTTATGTTGCGACACATGGAAAGCTCCACTCCGGTAATCTGCTTTTCAAACAAACCGATTGTACATATCAAGTTATCAGAGACCTCGCAATAAGCAGGATGATTGTCATTCTGAGGCCCTTTCGTATAATCCATTTTATCCAAAGGAACAAATTTCCCATACCTAAAACTCGGCGAACGTACTCCCGCCACATCCCCGACGAAGCAAATGGCACTGGCTCCGATAGAAGTCAGGTAAGAACCGGTCACTGCCGAATAGCGATTATATTTATCAAAAAAGACACCATTCCCTCCTACGTTATGGATATAACAATCACGCAGAGCACATTTTTCCGTTCCCCTGAAAACAACGGTTCCTCCCCGATATATTGTCCAGTACGAGCGGAGCAGAGGCTCATACTGTTCCATAAAGGTCCGTATCGTTTGTGTCAGCTCAATTCCTTGAATCGTTATGTTCTTCACCGGCTCGGATGAAGTTCCCGCAAACTCAATCAAGTTTTTAAGTTGCGGGGTCTCAAACGTCAGTTCGTTTATTTTTTCATCAGGTAAAGGATAGTAATACAACCAGCCTTCTTTTTTATCATAGTACCATTCTCCCGGAGCATCCAATTCTTCAAAGATATTCTCCACCATCCTGTTTTCATTATGGATTCCCATAGGACGGTTATTCTGCCAACCACCTTCCAGCTGTAACTCTCCCTTTTCATTTTTGCCTGTAATACGATAATGAAAATCACCCCAATCATGTTTATGCATGGCATGAAGGTATCCCCCTTCCGGACATTTCCATTTTTTTACTCGTTCCGGGGCTGTTGCCAAAGCAGATGTGCCGTTAAAACGAACAGCTTTTTCATCATAATTAGGGTAACGTGCCATAGATTTCAATTCTCCATTTACGAAAAGCATATCCATAACCGGACTTCCTTTCACTACAGCCCGCATGATACCGTTTTTATATTTCTCCCATTTCAAGTCTAGTACAATCCCACTCGACAGTACGGTTTTCTCTCCGGGATAATTCTTTATTATCAATTCTTTCGAATCATTTCCATCATCAGAAGTCAGCATCAAGGGCTTATCTAAAACATATTTCCCCTCCCGCAAGTAAATTGTAGTGCTATTTTGATCCTTTCGGGCTTTTTCGACAGCTTCGTGAATTGAATGAAAAGGAGCCGACTGACTACCATCTCCACCCAATGATGCGTGAGGGGAAACGTAGTATATTGATTGAGCATAAATACCTATAAATGGTATCATTGACAGAAAAAGAAGAAGTGTTTTTATTCTTTGTGTTTTCATATAATATAATTATTTTGACTATAAATATGAACAAAGATAGCTTAAATAAAATACTCTACTAACGATAAATGAAAATTTAACAATCTCAGGTAACCAATGGGATGAATCCTATATCAAAAACAACCAAGCCCACACCATTCCTTTTTCAATGAGTCGGAGCAACCAACATCCACGCCCGGTAACAGCTTCTCTTATGGACAGGCACCAAAGGTAAATAGCCGGAGCATACTTTCCCCTCCCTGATTTCCAACGGATAAGTGGCCGACATCCGTTCGTGTTCCTTCAAAGCTTCCCCCTCCGAAGGATGATAATCAATTCCCGAACATCCTGCTGAATCCGGATGTACATAGCAGTCATACAGGAAACGCGTCATGACTCCCATATTCATGCGCAGATTTATTTCTACGCAAGGATGAATCCGAAAAGCTGTTTTTTCATTTTCCGGGAACCGGCACGATTTCACCTATGAAACGCATAACTTCACGGCAAAAATGCCGGATGAGGTCATTATGTCGGGCTTGAAACACAGCATCGACATCGGAAATCTGCTGATTGATATGATTCAAGGAGGTCATCAAGCATGAACAAGATGGATTTCGACAGCGCCCTTCGCCGCCAGGTCATGAGCCTGCCGGAGCTGATGCGACAGCAGTACGCCGACCTGGAGCCGAAGACGCGCACCGTCCTCTCCACGCCGGAAATCTTCAATATCCAGCGCATTGTGCTGACCGGCTGCGGCGACAGCTATGCCGCGCTGCTGGCGGTGAAGCCCGCGTTCGAGAAGTACGCCAAGATTCGCACCGAAGTCGTGCCGACGATTGATTTGGCGCGCGACTACGAGAAGAAGAACCTCGGCTATGCGCCGCAGAGTCCGCTGGTCATTGCCGTGTCGAACTCCGGGCAGGTGGCGCGCGTAGGGGAGGCGGTTCGCCGCTGCCGCAAGGCGGGCGCGTTCACGCTGGGCATCACCGGGCATGAGGAATCCGTGCTGGGGCAGAGCGCCGAGCGCATTCTGAAGCTGGACATTCCCAAGTTCGAGTCCGCCCCCGGCACGCGCAGCTACATGGTCTGCGTGATGGCGCTGTACCTGCTGGCTATCCGCATCGGCGAAGTGCGCGGACGCTACACGATGGAAGTTGCGAGCGCGCGCCGCAAGGAAATCAAGGCGCTGGCGGATGCGCTGGAAACCGCTCTGCCCGCCATGGACGACACCGCGTTCGCCGTCGCGCAGCAGTGGAAGGACATGGACTGCTACGACTTCGCGGGCAGCGGCTTCGAGTACGCCTGCGCGTTCTTCGGTCAGGCGAAGGTGTTCGAGGCGATTGGCCGCCCGGCGATGTACATCAACACCGAGGAATGGCTGCACCTGAATTTCTTCGTCAATCATCCGGAGAAAATCGGCACGATGATTTGGGCGGCGGAGGACAACAAGGCGGATTCCCGCACGCTGGAAACCATCGGCTACGCCAAGCAGCTGGGCCGCCCGCTGGCGATTGTGACCGACCGTGAAATGCCGGATGAGACGCAGGCGGCGGTGTTCATCATCCCGAAGGCGAAGAACGTGCTGGCGGAAAGCCTCTACAATTTCGTCCCGGCGTGTCTGGTGTTCGGTTATTTGATGACGATGCTGGGTGAACGCAGCGGACGCGGCTGCGAAGGCCCGTGGTCGTTCTCCAAGGGTGCGGCGTGCGTGCGGCAGAGCGAAATTGTCATGGTGGACGACTGAGGAGGGAAATCAACAATGCTGAAGTGTTTCAATTTGGAAACCAAACCCAATGATGTTATCAACCTGACCGACGACATCAAGCAGTTCGTTGCCGAGAGCGGCATCCAGAGCGGCGAGTGCATCGTCTTCAATCCGCATACGACGGCGGGGCTGACGATTACGTCCTTCTGGGATCCGGCTGGCTTTGAGGATTTGCAGGACGAGATCTGCCGCCTGATTCCTACCCGCATCGACTTTAAGCATCAGCACGATACGCCTACCGATGCTGCAGGTCATGTGAAATGTTCCCTGCTGGGCGTGAGCATTCCGCTGATTATTGACGGCGGCAAGCTCGTGCTGGGTGGCAGTCAGGGCATCTTTTTCCTTGAATTCGACGGCCCGCGCAAGCGCAAGTATTACGTCAAGCTCATCAGCGACAAAGCGTAAGGGGTGAAACATATGCGGAAGATTATTGTGGACTGCGACCCCGGCATGGATGACTCCTCTGCGATCATCATGGCAGTTAAGAACCCAAATCTCGACATTCAAGCGGTGACGACGGTCAACGGCAATTATCCCGTGGACATAACCTACCGCAACGCGCGGCGCATCATGCGGATGCTGGGGCGCGAGGACATTCCGGTCTACCGCGGCTGCTCGCGCCCGCTGGTGCGCGACATCCCGAACGACCCGTTCACCCACGGGCGCGACGGGCAGGGCGAATCTTTCCTGCCGGATTCGGAGCTGCCTGAGAACCCGACCCACGCCGTCAATGCGATTATCGACCTCATCCGTCAGCAGCCGGGCGAAATTACACTGGTCTGTCTGGCGCCGATGACCAATATCGCTATGGCACTGCGCCTTGCCCCGGATATCAAGGATAAGATTGTCGAAGTGATTGCCATTTCCGGCGCATTTGGGCTGAATGAGGCGTCCTTCCTCAACGCCACGGGCGACACGCCTCAAAGTGAGTGGAACGTCTACGTTGACCCGGAAGCGACGAAGCAGGTCTACGAATCCGGTTTGCAGGTGACGGCGATTGGGCTGGACGTCGCGACGTACTTCTCCGTGGACTTTACGGACGAAGACCTTGCGCGGCTGGCGGCGAGCGACAAGCCCGAAGCAAAGTTCCTCCATCAGGCGATTTCCTTCGTGCATGGGCGCGGCTTCCAAGCCTACTGCGCGGTCATTGACTGCATGGCGGTTGCGGCGACGGCTGACCCGACGCTGCTCAAGAGCGTGCGCGGCCGCGTTGGCGTATCGACGCAGGACGGTTTGACCCTTGGCATGACGATTATGGATCGCCGCCATCACCACGTCTGGACGAACCTGCCGGAAATCAACGTTGCCGTCAGTGCCGACTATGCTCGCTTCCTGCACGGGCTGATTGAGGACTTTTTGAAATAAACCGAAACGCAAAGCAAAGAAGGCTGCGGCGCTCATCCGCTGCAGTCTTTTTTGCACAAAAAAGCAGGAACTTTTGTGCTATATGGCGAATATAACACCAGAAAGAAACAAACAGAATTCTATGAGAGAAAGAAGGTGAAACGCAATGGCATGGTGGGAAGCAGGCGCGCGAATTCTGCTCGCTATCCTGATTGGTTTGGCAATCGGCTATGAGCGTGAACGCCGCAATAAACCGGCGGGTACACGAACGCATATCCTCGTCTGCCTCGGCGCAGCGCTGATTGCCGTGATGGAGAACTACGTCGAAGCGCGCGTGCTGGCCATTAACACCGACGTGCTTAACACCGGCGTGGCGGTCAGCATGGGGCGCATCAGCGCGCAGGTGGTCAGCGGTATCGGCTTCCTCGGTGCGGGGACGATTTTTTCCAGCCGGAAGAAGATTGCGGGGCTGACAACGGCCGCGTCGCTGTGGTGCGCCGGGTGTCTGGGACTTGTCGCCGGCATGGGCTGCTACACGCTCGCCCTCAGCGGATGTACGCTTGTGCTGCTGACGCTGACCATCGTCCAGCGGATTATCCCCGCGACGACAATTCGGCAGGTGGAAATTCAGTATGACCACCGTGTTGAAACCACAGGGTACATCAAAGCGTTCTTTGCAGCGCACAGCGTCGATGTGCTGAATGTGGATTTTCACTCCGAAAACAGCAAGAACGAGCGCGCGTACACCAGCATCTACACGGTGCGAATGTCAGCACGGGTGAATCTGGTGGATTTGTTCGGTCCGCTGTCGGAATATGAACATGTGAGGGCGTTTCGGATAAGGCAACCGCAGTAATACCCAAAGGTAATACTATTTCCAGATTCACCTGCGCCATCTGCTTGCGCCTTTTCCCTTCTGGCGTCCGCTCATTCCACTTAGCGTAGCGCTGCTACGCTGCGTTTCATTCACGTTAGCCAGAATGAAAAATTCGCGGCGCATCTTGGCGCATTCTTATCTGGAAATAGTATAAAAAGAACCGGACGAAGCACATGCTTCGTCCGGTTTGTTGACTTCCGTGCGTACCGTAATGCTGCACATAGAAGTGCTTCTGCGCCCGCAGGGGCAGCTTGTCGATTTTCTCTTCCTTCAACAGAAAATCACGCTGCCCCATAGCGTCCCTGCGCTTTAGTCCAATGGTGCAGCACGGCTTTTTCCAACTTACAGACAGGCGTTTTTGTCCAGCGTCACGTCTGTTTTTGCCACCAGATACGGACGCGCATCCTTCTTATCCGGAATCACATCGTACCCCGCCAGCGACAGTCCATGCACATGCCGCGCCCACAAGCCGCGTGCAGGGGCGTCGCCGAGGTCGTCAATCATGTGCGCGTCGGGGTATACGCCGCGCAGTTCGCTGATGGCGCCCTCGTCAAGCACCGCCTTTTCGCTCGCGTGCTGGGCGATTACCACGTCATGCAGCAGCACGTCCTCAATCGCCTTTTCGGGGATGCCGATGAAGTACGACCCACGCGCGCCGTTGTCGCCGCCGCGAACGTGGCTGATGGCAATCCGCCGCAGCGTGCCGACGGGCGGCTTCGGATCGCCGGGCTTGACGCGCCCACGGTCTTCAAGCCGCAGGAAGAAGGAACTCCATGCGCGGTCAATCGTGATGTTCTCGATGAGGAAGTTTTCCAGTGTCCCGCCGTCCACCATTTCCAGCGATACGCCGGAATCGGAACAGCGGTGTTTCAGTCCGCTGGGGTCGTACTCCACGCCGCCGATTTGGCAGTTGCGCACCAGCACATCGCGGAAGTCGCCCTGCGTGTCCGTGCCGACCTTCAAGGCGTTGCAGCAGCTGTACAGGCGGCAGTTCTCGATGAGGACGCGCTCGGTGTTGCGCTCGCTTGCGCCCTTGAAGCAGCACGCGTCGTCGCCGGATTCTACGTCGCAGTTGCGGATGATGACGTCGCGGCAGCCGTCGATGTCGATCCCGTCGTTGTTGTAGTTCGTCTGATTGCGGACGGTCACACGTTCCAAAAGCACGCGGTTGCAGTTCAGGTAGTTTTCCATCCAGCAGGCGGCGGAGCGCAGCGTAATGTCATGCACATGCACGTCGCGGCAGTCGATGATGCGCATCAGGAACGGACGTCCAGGCGTGCCGTGGCAGGTCTCGTCGCCGGGGAAATTCGCGCGCGTACCCTGCCCGTCCAGCTCGCCGCCGCAGATGCAGATGTTCTCGCACCCTTCGGCGAAAATCAGCGACTGGTTCATGCCCATGTTCGTGTCCTGCACGGTCAGGCGGCGGGCGATTTGCTCCGGGTAATCCGCGAGGTCGGTGGACGCGAGAAGCCGGCTGCCGCTATCGACCATCAGGCGGACATTGCTGCGCAGAATCAGCGTGCCGGAGACGTAATCGCCGCCGGACAGCCGGACGGTGCCGCCGTGTTCGCCCGCCTTGTCGATGGCGGATTGAATCGCGCGGGTCGCCCTTTCGCCGGGAATCAGCCCGAAGTCCTCCGGGCGGAACGTCGCGTCTGACCCGTGCCAACCCGTCAGCGACGCGGTCAGTTCATCCGCCATTTGGTGCAGACGGCTTTGAAGCGGTGCGAACCAGTCCGGCAGGGTGTACTTCGGTGTCAGGCGACCTGCAACTTCCTCCAGCGGGATAAAGCACGGATGCTCCTTCAAATGTTCGTTCGGGGAATGCAGCGTCAGGTACAATTGCCCATCCAGTGCGCGGAACACCATGCCGTGGCCGCCGTCGCGCCGGAAAAGCGGCTCCACCTGCGTGAAATGCCCCGTAATGTCGCCGTTGTCGCTGACCGCCACGCCCTCTGTATATCCCTCATCGGAGAAACTCGCCCACAGGCACAGCAGCGTGCCGTCCGCCGTCCGCCACATCGACGGGCCATCCGTCACATAGCCGTCGCGCCGAGGTCGTCTCTAGGCTCTTCGCCTTCAGGAAGATCAAAAATATTGAGGTCAGTAAAGAACGGTTCTCCGTTATTTAGTACTATCAAGAACTCTTCATTAGCATAGAAGAATAAAGAATCTGCACTTGCATCATACGCATTCTGCACAAATTCATAGAACAACTGTTCTTTTGCATTATTTGCAAAACTGGCTGCACCTGTTATGAGAGCATCGACTTTTTGTCCCTGCCCACTCATCATATTCAAAAAGTATTCTTTATTCGAACCTACTAGTTCAAGGGTTTCATTACCTTTTGAAATTGATTTTATATATTGTCTGAGGTCTCTTACTTTCATAATTCCTCTACTTTATTTGATGTAAGGGATGATTTGAATGATAAATGTTTTGTTGAGTTCTTCTTGGCCTGGAGTATTGGAATATCTACCTTGACCACCAAAACCCGAACCAGAAATAAACACTTCTCCATTCATTTCTTGAATGGATTTAATTATCCCATTTTGATTCCAAAGATTATATAAGCTCAATGCACGTTCATAGCTACGAATTTCCATTGTGTGCCATACAGCTCTATCCGCTGCTTCATTTGCTTCCTTGGAACCTTTGTTCAAATGTCTGGCTGCTCGTCCTTCTATTATGATTTTGAAAGAAATATTTACAGACTCTTTAAATTTGGACAAAATTTTGTTAACCAACTCTTTTCCCGCTTCTATAAAAATTTCTTCTTTATCAGCCGGGATATTTGCCAAATTAGGTTCAAACATTATATCTGATTTACACTCAAATCTTTGATATTGCTCATTATAATGGAAATACTCACTTACTAATGACTTTTGTGCTTCGTTGAACTCTCGAATCATTCTTGATTGTTCAATGGTGACTTTTATACTACCACCATCACCACCAATAGCCCCTGTCACCTTAATGTAGCCATACCATGCAACAAGACTGGTTATGATAAACACAACCAGAAACCCTGACATTAAATCTGTATAATTCTGCCAGAAATTATGCTCGTCACCTTCGTTTTTAAAATTCAACTTACTCATTTGTTGGTGATTCTATTAAGTTGACTTTCAAGTTTCTGAAGAGTCTCAATTGTTGTGCTGATTTCATTGATGTGAGAAATCAGGTTCTCTATACGTTCTTGTCTTTCTTCTATTACAGCAATGACTTCATCCACCTTTTCATTTGTGTGGACAACATGCTTCATACTATCATTAATGGTCGAAAGCATATTTTCTTGACTCTCATTCATCCTATGAGCATTATTTACGGCATCAATATATGCTTGAGCTGCACTCTCATAGTTGCCCTTAATATTTCGAACATGATCACTGATGTATGCATAACTCCTTTCTAATGCTTCTACATTTGTGACAATTGCTGAACTGAGGGCATTAACTTCGTCAGTAACAGTCTTCTGTAAGTCCGTTACGAATGTAGAAAGAGAATTGCGTAATTCAGCACTTACTTCACGATTCATAGATGTACTGCTTTGAAGCATTTCTTGATTTACTTCAGCATAAGCATCCTTCAAATCAACCATCTGTTGCAAGCTGTTTGTATTTTGTTCCTGAATCTTTTCATATTCAGCATTAAATTGTGCATTCATCTTTTCAGCGAAATCTGAGTTCTGACTAGCCAATTTCTCTGACAAAGCATTATAGTTTTCAACGATAGAAGTCAATTTTTCATCCTGGCTAGAACGTAAATTAGCCAATGCAGAAGTCATTCGAGTACAGAGTGATGTGATTTGTACTGTCACATTGCTAGATACAGACTGTAACTCTGTATTGGTCCCTGCAATCATTTGCTGGACATTAGTCTTTTGCTCTTCAAGCAGACCTTTAGAGAGTGAAGACATTTTATCTGTCAAAGCCTCAAGAGTATCTGCACATTTCTTGAACTGCTCTTCACCGAAATCCTTAATATTCTGTTCAATCTGACCATGCATCTTAGTAAAGATATCATCCATTCTCTTTACAAAGTCATTGATAAATTGCTCAAGAATCTTACTTTGCTGACTAATAGTAGTATTGAGTCGTTCATTATATTCTTCATTTTTGGCACTTTGTTCTACAAGTTGCTGTGAAATCCTTGATAGAGATTTATTTGTTGTAGTTGACAACAGGGTAAGATTATACAAACACTCTTCAGGTGTTTGTAGGTTAATTTTCTTTTCCAATTTCCGGTCTTCATATGAATACCATATCTTACATCCTGCTGTTGCGATAAACGCAGAAATAAGACCTGCGATAGAAGATGTAAAGGCAGGTACCAAATTTCGAATTATGGTATCTATTTCAAGTGAGTCCTGGTTGATGTCGCCTAATGAATTACAGATAGCCACGAATGTTCCCAAAAGACCTAAAGATGTAAACAGTCCTGGTAAGCTATTCAGCAACTGTCTAGATCTATTCTTATAGTATATAAATCCAAAAATTACAGCTATTACAATACTCACAATAAACACCCCTTTACCTGTTAGTAAAACAGCGAGAGGTTCAGTTAACCATTTGAATTCAATTTCAGTCATGACTTTTATTTATTGTTTCAACTTGTTATTCTTTACTAATTATTATACTGCAGATGATTAATTTTTGCATTAATAGAACTTAGGGTACATGGATAATTGACTATCTATAGTATTTGCTTCTCAAAAACCGCAGCAAAACGTTCCTGCTCACTTTTCGCAATTTCCAATTTCGTAGCTAATGTTCTCCATTCCATAACTGCATTCAGCACCTCAGCGATGATTTGCCCGGCAGTATCTTCCGGAATCATATACTCTTCACAAGAATCCAACAATTCTTTCAAATCCGATTTATTGGTATAGCTGTTAATCAACAGACTCTGATATTCGTTTAAGGTAGGATTCATATCATATGCCGGTGACAGAGTCCATCCCTTGACAGTCAGAAGGAAACCATGATTACGGAAATGATCATCTGTGTTACCAATACAAATGTTGAACGCCACTCTACGATACAGCTCTTTCAGATTATCTTCCACATTGGTACAGTTTTGAATGATAAAATCAACAATATCCAAATAGCCATTGCCTGTATTGGCATTAGCTCCATCATTCAACCCCAAAAGTGTCATGGCTGAAGCAAAGTGTATACGTTTACCATCTTCTCGTCTGTCAAATCGTCTGGAAAGCAAAGTATGATATTTATCATTTGTAGAGATTACTCTTGTTTCCGCTGCATTGATCCCAGTTTTTTTTGCCAAAAGATGCGAAAAATGTTCCCAAAGACCTGCATCATAATCATCCTTACGGGACGGAAACTTTGCTATA
>OLOW01002294.1_pt1 | contig 13042 bp, 9 predicted proteins | sample 1672801 | NCBI WGS metagenome assembly OLOW01 (sample SAMEA3136725, study PRJEB25190) | human gut metagenome | biome: human gut; feature: human-associated habitat; material: faeces | place: Austria | collected 2013
GCAGGCCTTCTGGCGTGTGGTGATCCCGGAGATCAGGCCCGGCATCGTCTCCGGCCTCCGCCGTCGCGGCCCCGCGGGACTCCGGCGCTGGCTGCCGTCATCTACAACTCGCTCGAGGCGATCCGCATCATCGCGCTCTACATGGCGCCGTTCATGCCGAACACGTCGGCCGAGGTCTTCTCCCGTCTTGGGCTGGGCGAAATCGCCGCCTGCACCGACGTCGAGGCTGCCACCAAGTGGGGCCAGCTGCCTGCCGGCAACGCCGTCACCGTGGGCGACCCGCTGTTCCCGCGCCTGAACATGGACGAGATCGATCTCGACGCCGAGTAGCGCATCGGGTTCGTAATTTTGGAGATGAGCGACATGGGCATGACCGCACCTGAAACGTCGACGCGCGAGGCGGCTGGCGCGCAAGCGGCCGTCGAGCCGACCGCGACGGACGAGCCGACCGAGCCTGAGTTCTTCGACAGCCTGTTCCGCAAGCGGAAGAAGAACGGGGAATGGAAGATCGTAGAAACGCCTGACCTGGGCGTTTTGGCGGTTGATGCCCATTGCCATCTGCAGTATCAGAAAAACCCCGGGCTCGCGCTCGCCCGCGCGGGCCTGCATGGGGTGGGTTTCATGTGCACGGTGGTCGACGTCTACGAGGACGGCACGACCACCTACGACAGCCTCTCGAAGTGGAACCACGAGGCCGCGCTTTCCATGCAGCGGCTTTTCTCACGCTGTTGAGGCCAGCCGTCTCCGCGCGTGCCGCGGATGCGCATCGCAGCCGGTCTTCACCCGCATAACGCGAAGTACTGGGGCCCCGAAACCGAGGAGCGCCTGCGCGCGATGCTCCATGACAAGCGCACGTCGTGCTTGGGCGAGATTGGGCTGGACTATCACTACGACCTCTCGCCCCGCGAGGACCAGGAGCGTGCATTCCGCGCGCAGGTTCGCATCGCGAAAGAGGCGGGGTTGCCCGTAATGCTGCACATTCGGGAGGCGCACGATGACGCGCTCGCCATCATGCGCGACGAGGGATGGCCCGAGGCGGGTTGCATCCTGCATTGCTTCACGAACGATTGGGGCACGCTAGAACCGTGGATTGAAGCGGGCTGCTCGGTCACGTTCGGCGGCGCGCTCACCTTCAACAACGGCGACGCTATCCGCGATGCTGCGGCGCGCGTGCCGGAGATGCAGCTCATGGTGGAGACCGACTCCCCGTATATGGCGCCGAAGCCGTTGCGCGGCGAGGTGTGCGAACCCGCCATGGTAGTGTTCACCGAGAGCGCGCTCGCGGATGTGCGCGGTGCGGAGGGGGAGGAGCGCCTGGCCTTGTTCCGTCGTGTGCTCACGAACGCGGAGAGCATGCTGAATCGCCCGCCTACCGCATGGCAGCTGGGGAAATAGCCCGCTGCACCGCGCGGCCATAGTACAATGCGCACTGATATCGCTGCGCTCGGGAGGAAAATTTTGAATCGTCTTATCATCGTCGGATCGCCGCGCACGGACGGTAGAAGCGCGCACCTGGCTAACATGCTGTTCGAGACTTGCATTGAGGAATGCCCCGATGACGAGCTTGCGCTTGCACCGGTTTCCACGCTTGACGTGGGAGGGTGCACAGGTTGCGATGCGTGCCGCGACAACATTGCCAAGCTTGTCGAGCTCGGCGAGGAGGCGATTGACGACGATTTCGCCCCGTGCGTCATCGACGACGACATGCAGGAAATCTATGAGCTCATCGATTCGGCAGACGAGATCACTGTGGTGAGCCCTGTGTATTTCGCGGGCCCGCCGTCGCAGTTGAAGGCGCTGCTCGATCGTTTGCAGCCTTACTATTGGACGAATGCGCGCGTCGAGGAAAAGCGCCCTGCCGTGCTGCATGTGGTGGGCGAGGGCGGCGATCCACATGGGTTTTCCGCGCTTGTGTCTATCGTCCGCTCGGCGCTCGCTGTTGCGGGGTTCCGTCTGGAAACCGTGTTCGACTGGGTGGGGAAGATCGACAACGACGGCGAGATCAAGGCCGAGGCTGAGGTGCGCTCGATTGAGGACTTCTTCGCAGCTGCTGACTCTGCTATGGCGCTCGCGCAGGGTGCAGAAGGTGACGGGGCTGCGATTATAGCGTTCCCCCAGATGGAAGAGCCTTCGAGTTCGAGCGAAGAGGATTCGCCTGAACCTGGCGCGTCGCGCGGCCCACGCGGAGGTGCGCGCACGAGGCTTTCGCTCGACGATGCGGGTGGTACGAAAGCGCCCCATGCGAAGAACACGTCGCGTCAGGCCGGCGGCAAGAAGCCTGCGGGCGCGTACAGCAAGTCGAAGGGGTCGCATGCGGGCGGCGGCTCGCGCAAAGCTGGCGGTGCTCAGGGTAAAAGAGGCGGCCAGCAGGGCGGCGCGCGAACGAAGGGCGCCGCAAAGAAAGGTAACTCGAAGAAGGGCAACGGCCGTGGCTAATATGCTCTCTCCCTTGGCAACTCCTGCGGCAACGCGCGATGTCCTGGAGGAGCATGGCCTTTCGACGAAGCATGCGCTCGGCCAGAACTTCCTGGTCAACGATGCAATTCTGCAGAAGATTGTCGAGCTTGCGCAGCTTGACGCCTCCGATGACGTGCTTGAAGTGGGTCCTGGAATTGGGACGCTCACTATTGCGCTGTTGAAGTGCGCGGGGCGCGTGGTGTCGGTCGAGCGCGACGCCGATTTGCCCGCGGTGCTTGAGGACACGCTCGAGCCGTGGGCTGATCGCTTCGCCCTCATCTCGAAAGACGCGCTCGAATTGACTGAGGAAGAAGTGCATCTTGCGTTGGCGAAGTGTGCTGTTTCGAACGAGGGTGAGGGGTGTGCTTCGCGCGCAGTTCCGCACGACGCGAACAGCCCAGTGGACTGTTCGCCAAAGCAGGACTGTTTGAGCACGAAGTATGCCCTTCACCCTCTTGGGTCTGGGAATGGTACTCGCCGCTCTTTCCCCAACAAGTTCGTGGCCAATCTGCCCTATGCGGTGGCAGCGACGCTCGTGCTCGACTTCTTCCAGAAGTTTTCCCAGCTCGAGAGCGCGACGGTGATGGTCCAAAAGGAAGTGGCCGACCGCATGTGCGCCGAGCCGGGCTCGAAGAACTATGGTGCCTACACGGTGAAGCTGCGCCTGTACGCCGAGCCTGCGGGCCGATTCCTGGTGAGCCCCAACAATTTCTTCCCGCCGCCGCATGTCGACTCATCGGTTTTGCGCCTTGACCGCAGGCCCGTGTTCGACGCCGATGGCGAACCGCTCGATGACGCGCTTCTCAAGGCGACGTGCGCTATGGCCGACGCCGCTTTCGCGAGTCGCCGCAAGACCATTTCCAATTCGTTCAAGACGTATTTTGCGAGCAGGGGAAATGCCGGCAAGGCTTTCATCGGGTGCATTCCCGACTTGCTCGATGGGTGCGGAATTGATGCGAAACGACGCGGTGAGACGCTCTCGCTCGACGAGTTCATTGCGCTGGGGAAGGCGTATTTACGAAGGGAATCTAACCCATTATAGCGGTTTTTGTGCCGTTTATCGCGAGATTTCGCATGAAAATTGACGTCCGTGATACAATGCGCAATCGAGATAACTATATATGCGGGAGAAAGAGCCAGCATGGATTTAGCACAGCAAGCAAAAATCGTCGACTCCATTCATGACACGCTGCATGATTTCGTGGGTCAACGCCTGAAGGTGCGCGCGAATATGGGGCGCTCTAAGATCGTTGAAAGCGAAGGCGTCCTCACCCAGGTTCATCCGCAGCTGTTCATCATGGAGGTCGATCGCAAGCGCGGTCGCACGGTGCGTCAGTCTTACCAGTATGTCGATGTCCTGACGGGCATGGTCGAGCTGTCCCAGAACGGCGAGCCGCTGTTCGAGCCGTTCGAGATCGAAAACCCTAACGCTATTCCCGAGAAGACCGAAGTCGTCCTCGAGGAAAAAGTTCTCTCCTAAAACCAGCCGCATGGTACAAGGAGGTATGCCCCGACTCGTTCGGGGCATACTTGTTTTTGGGCGATGGTTGCTGCCTGCTTGCACTCTCGGCTGCGGTATTGTGTGGACGATTTGAGCATCCCGGGATTTGATTTGACAATCTGTGCAACATCCGTCATTATTTATCGACGCGCCAAGAGCGCAAAACCCGTGGGGATGTAGCTCAGCTGGGAGAGCATCACGTTCGCAACGTGGGGGCCGAGGGTTCGAATCCCTTCATCTCCACCATGGGAACTTAGGCAGGTCGGAAGCAATTTCGGCCTGCTTTTTTTTCTTGCCCCATCTGAGACCAAGCGGCCTACAGGACAGGACGCGCATCCTCTAGTGCGGCCTTGCATTCCAATTGCCCTGCCATCGGAAAACCGACTCTTCGCAGGCTTTTCTTCCCTCTGTACGCATTGTGCGACGCGCGAAGTTTTTCGCGGGAGCGTTTCCAATCGTGAAATGCCGCTCGTGATATCGTCGCTTAGCGGGGCGAGATGCGACAGGTCCTCCCTTCTTTGCTGAAAACTCCGCATCGTGGACAGAAATCGTCGATATGTGAGTCTGGAAAGGGCGACGAGGGAGGACGGCCCAGCGAGGTTTCTTGTTTGCCCAGGTCAGTTTTCTCGAAGTCAAGTTTTCCAAAACTAACTCCTCACATACCGATGATTTTTGTCCACGACGAGCCGATTCTGAAGAAGAAGGCATTCTCATCGCCGCGCCTCGAAAAGTTTCGGCGAGGCAGCGGGGGAAGGGCTCCGGCGATAGCCCTCGATACGCCGCGGACCGGGACACGACCTTCCAGCGATAGCCCTCGATGCACCGTAAATCGGGACGCTACCCCTCCTGGGGGTCTTCCGGGAGCAGAGTGGCAAGTTGGTGGTCAAACGAGCGAGTTGTGCGCTCCTGTTTTTGCTCCTACTCTCGAATGAGAAAATCGTGACCAGGCCTTTTGCTGGCAAGGGCGTCTCAGTCGGTATCCCAGAGAGCGAAAACGCGGGTTTTCGGCGATTCGAATGTTGCACAACTCTCCCAACTGACCATGATATGGGTGGGGTCGTGTGCTCCGTCTCGCTTTTCCGCCCGCCCTCTCGCTCCACCCACCTCCGCACCTCCATCCCGCGCGCCCACGCTCTTCTTGCTGCGGCGGAATCGTGTGCTTCGTCCCGCCTTCGCGTGGGATAGGGGCAGGGTGATTCATCTCATCTTGTCGCCCCAGTTCGGGTATGGTATTCCGCCCTGCGAGTATGAGGTCGCAACATTTGTTGAGATGGAACCTCAACCTTCATTTATGGATTCCCCGGCCCATCCCTGCAACAATCAAGAAGCCGAATCGCACAGGGGCGATAAGGCAAAAGGGGATTCGATTGTTGTATGAGGGGGAATCATGTCATCAGTATCAACATTTGGCGTGCAAAGTCGCCAGCTGAAACCAAGCGAACGCTGGATATGCTTCGCCGCGCTGTTCTTCTTGGGTTTCACGGCGACGTTCAACCAGTTCAAGGCTGCGCCGGCAATTCAGTACATCGGCGCCGATCTGGGAATGTCGGTGGACATGCTGTCCCAGATCATGGGCGTTTTCTCTATCGCGGGCATGCTCCTTGCGTTCCCGGGCATGCTCGTCATGCAGCGTTTCGGCGTGAAGTTCTCGATTGTCGTCACCTCGATCATCCAGCTCATCGGCTCGCTTATCTGCGCTTTCTCTGGTGACACGGCAATTTTCCTAGTAGGTCGAACGCTTGAGGGCGTGGCATACGGCCTCATTTGCGTCATCGGTCCGAACATCATGCCGCGATTGTTCCCGTTAAAAGATCAAGGCGTCGTGATGGGCATCTGGTCTCAGTGGACTCCCATGGGCGTCGTCATCGCGTTTTTCACCGCTCCTATGATTTACGAGGCGGCGGGCGGCGCGGCGATCGCGTTTTCCTGGCAGCCCATCTGGTATGTGTCCATCGCGATGGAAATCATCTCGATCGTCTGGCTGCTCGTGAGCTGTAAGATGCCGGCAATTTCGGAAAACGAGCTTGTCGACGGCGATCCGGCGCGCCGCAAGCGCCCTGGCAAGAACTTCATGCTTGCCGGCTTCATGGTCTGCGCGTGCTTCTTCGTGTGGGTGTTCGTCTACGTGGCCAACATCAACACGCTGTACCCGACGTTCCTGCAGAACATGAAGGGCCTGAGCGTCTTCGACTCGTCCATGCTGCCTAACTGGACGGCCATCATCACCATCCCGCTTGGCATCGTCTTCGGCATCGTCGCAGACAAGTTCAACTTCCGCAAATGGATGGTTGCGGGCGGTTACCTCATCGTGGCGGTGTGTGTGTTCTTCTTCTTCTACACCGACGGCGCCGACATGACCGGCCCCTGGATCGCCTGCATCCTTATGGGCATTGCCGGAGCCCTTGTCCCGACGGGCACCCGCGCAATCGCGCCGGTCTTGGTCCCCGAGCCGAAAAAGACCGACCTCGTGCTCGCCACCATGGCGTTCGCGACCGGCGTTGCCCAGGTCGTTGGCGGCTACATCGTCTCGCCGATCGTCACTTCCATTGGCTACCAGGCGAATGCCCAGTTCGTGCTAACTCCGCTTGCCCTTCTTGCAGCGGTTCTGGTGATCGTGTTCGTGAAATCCGACCGCAAAACCCATGAGGTGCGCGTTGCCGAGCGTGCGGCTCAGGATGCTGCGGAAGCGGAAGGCAACGCGTAACGCTAGGCTGCTATCCCTCCAGAAGAGGCAACTCCACACATCGGCCCGGCCTTCCCCTGCGCCGGGCCGAAACGAAAAGTCCATCGAGGCAATATGCGCATAGCTGTATGGCACGTGGCTTGACGAAGCGACGCTGCCGATAAAACGAGTGAGGAAATTGAGGAGGTATCGAATCGTATGAAGACTTCAGACAAAACCGTCGTCCACAACCTTGGTCTTGAGGCATGCGGTGGCGGTGCGAACATGGTCGCCGCGGATGTGAAGGACGGCAAGCTCGTCCGCATTCGCCCCATGAGCTTCGAAAACGATTACACCAAAGAAGAGCTGAACTACTGGGTTCTTGAGGGCAGGGGCGGCAAGACATTCGAGCCGGGCATGAAGACCCCGACGCCGCCGTTCCCGCTTGTGTACAAGCGCCGCACGTATTCCAAGAACCGCATCCCGTTCCCCATGAAGCGCATCGATTGGGATCCGGAAGGCGAGCGGAACACGCAGAACCGCGGCACGAGCAAGTATGTTCGCATCAGCTGGGACGAGGCTTGCAAGCTCATCGCCGCAGAGGTGAAGCGCGTCCACGATGAGTACGGTCCCTACGCGATTCTCTGCCAGGCCGACGGCCATGGGGAAAGCAAGGCGGTGCACTGCTGCCATGGCTGCCAGACCACGATGCTCGACTTGTGCGGCGGCTACACCGTGCAGGCGCGCAACCCCGACAGCTGGGAAGGCTGGTACTGGGGCGCCAAGCACGCATGGGGAATGGACCCGGTCGGGCAGAACACCTTCTCGACCAACACGGCGCAGGACATCGCCCAGCATTCTGATGCCATGCTGTACTGGGGCTGCGACCTCGAGACGACCACGTCGGCTTGGGGCGGACAATTGGCGAGCAAGCTTGCCTTCTGGTTCGACGATTGCGGCGTGAAGCATATCGCGATCGCCCCTGATGCGAACTACACGGCGGTCGTGCATGCCGACAAGTGGATTCCCGTTCTGCCGAACACCGACGCGGCGCTCCAGCTTGCCATTGCGTATGTGTGGATGACGGAAGGAACCTACGAGAAGGAATACGTCGAAACCCATTCCATCGGCTTCGACTGGTTCGAATACTATGTGCTGGGGAAGGAAGACGGGGTTGCGAAATCGCCCGAATGGGCAGAGCCTATCTGCGGCGTTCCGGCGTACAAGATCAAGGCGCTCGCTCGCTACTGGGCGCGCCACAATGTCTCGATCGGCCACTGCAACGGCGGGTCGTTCATCCGCGCCGCTTTTGCGACCGAGCCTGCACGCCTCGAGGTGTACCTCATGTGCATGCAGGGAATCGGCCTCCCTGGCCGCACGACGATTAAGTTCATCGAGTGGACGCTTTTCGGCATGCAATCTTGCAGCCCGATTCCTCCCTCGAAGGTCGCCCCGTCGACGGGCGCGTGCTTCAACGGGTGGGTAATCGGCTCGAACCCCGATCACCAGATCGCGAAGTGCCATATCCACAAAGCGCTTCGCGGCGAGAAGTTCAGCTGGTACGGACATGGCACCGCGTCCAACGACCGCCCCGACCAGTTCGAGAAGCTCGAGTTTCCGCCCGAGGGCGTGCCTGGTATCAAGATGCTCTGGTCGGACAACCCCGCCTTCTCCACCAGCCTGAACGGTGGCAACGAGTACTACGACGCATTGCGCAGCGACAACCTGGAGTGTTACGTCGTGCAAGCGCCGTGGTTCGAAGACGACGCTCGCTTCGCCGATATCGTGCTTCCCATCACCACGAAATTCGAGTCGTCCGACTTCGGCACCGACGCCGATAGCGGGCAATGGAACTCGGTCATCTACGAGGAGCAGGCCATCGAGCACGTTGGCGAGGCTCGGACCGACTGGGAAGCGGTGCAGGGCGTTGCTCGCGCACTCGAAGTGTACGGCGGGCGCTACGAGAACCTTTGGCAGCGACTCACCAAGGGCAAGAGCACCGAGGACCAGATCCGCGAAGGCTATGAGGCGTGCGGCATCGCCGAGGAGGAGCGCGACTGGGAGGCGTTCAAAGAGCGCAAGTACCAGCTCATTCCGACGGTTGAGAATTGGGAAGGGATGATGACGGGGCTTTCCGGCTTCGCGTCGTCGCCCGAGATGTTCCCCATGACGACGCCGTCTGGCAAGATCGAGTTTTACTCGACTAGTCTGGCCGAGCACTTCCCCGACGACAAGATGCGCGGGCCGGTTGCGCACTGGATCGAGTCGGGAGATGGCCACGATGATCGCCTGTCGAGCGAGCGCGCGAAGAAGTACCCGTTCCTCGTGGAGTCGAACCATCCGCGCTGGCGTGTGCATGCCGAGTTCGACGACGTGGAATGGTTCCGCGAAATCGAGACCTGCAAGGTTATCGGCCCTGATGGCTATGCGTACGAGCCCGTGTGGTTGAACCCCCGCGACGCCGAGCGCCTTGGCGTGAAGTCGGGCGACGTTGTGAGCGTGTTCAACGAGCGCGGCGAGGTTTTGGGCGGCGCGCGCATGACCGAGCGCGTGCGCGAGAGCGTGGTGTACATGGACCATGGCGCCAACAGCGACGTTATCGTTGCCGGGATCGGCGGCCTTGACCGCGGCGGCGACATCAACCTTATCTGCCCGACGCACACCACGTCGAAGAACGCGAGCGGCGAGGTCACGAGCGGTTATCTGGCAGGCGTGAAGAAGGTCGATGTGTTCGAGCTTGCCAAGAAGTATCCCGAAGCCTTCGGTCGCAGCAATTACCAGCCGGAATATGGCGCTGACGTGCGCGATTACATCGTGGCTCAGTAAAGGATGGGGGAGTGAACCATATGAAATCGATCATTGTCGATCTGGACCGCTGCAACGGGTGCTTCAACTGCCAGATCGCCTGCAAAGACGAGCATTGCGACAACGACTGGCGCCCGATTGCCGCGCCGCAGCCGATGACGGGCCAGTTTTGGTGCAAGGTTGACCAGAAGGAGCGCGGGCGGGTGCCCGTAGTTTCGGTTGACTACACGCCGACGTTTTGCGGCATGTGCGATAACGCCGAGTGCATGAACGCCGTCTCCGACGGGTCGGTGTATCGCCGCGAGGACGGCCTTGTCCTCATCGATCCCGAGAAGGCCCGCGGCCATCGCGAGCTGGTCGATGCGTGCCCACTTGGGATGATTTACTACAACGAGGCGCTCGACCTGCCGCAAAAGTGCACGGGCTGCGCGCATCTGCTCGACGATGGCTGGGAGGCTCCGCGCTGCGTCGATGCGTGCGCGACGGGTGCCCTGCGCTATGGCGATGTGGAAGACTTCGCCGACGAGCTCGATGATGCGCAGGTCGCCGAGGCGCTTGGAGGCAAAGGGTCGCACGTGCTCTACATCAACCGCCCTGCTGAGCGTTTTATCGCCGGAACGGTTGCCGATCGCGAGGCGAACGAGGTTCTCATCGGCGCGAAGGTGCAGATCGTCGACGAATCGGGCAACCAGGTTGCCGCGCTTGAGACCGATGAGTTCGGTGACTTCAAGTACGAGGGCTCGGTGAAATCTCGCTGCAAGGTGAGCATCGAAGCCGAGGGCTATGAGCCTGCGGCCCTCGACGCCGATACCACTGCAGACGATGTCGTGTTCGACGACGTGTTCATGAAATCGCTGGCTTAAAACCAATAGGTTAAACAAGGAGGATAGTTATGCGTAAAGGGGTTACTTGGGCTTCGCAAACGATGGGAGGCGATGCGCGATGAAGCAGAAAAGCGCTCTCGTTCGTTTCCTGATCGTGCTTGTTGGGTTGATCGTTATCGGGCTGGTAGCTGTTGCTCCAACGCCTGATGGCCTTTCTGGCCAGGGAAAACTCGCTCTTGTCATCTTCCTCGTGTCCATTATCTTCTGGGTCACCGAGGTTATGCCGATTGCGATTACCGGCTGGGCGATGGTCGGCTTGCTGCCGTTGCTCGGAATATTGACGCCTGACCAAACGTGGTCGGCATCGATTAACAACGCGATCATCTTCTACCTGTGCTGCTTCGCGTTCGCATGCTTCGTGGGCCGCTCGTCCATCGCGACGCGTCTCACGGGCATGATCTTGAAGTGGGCGGGTACGAACTCTTCCCGCGTGTTGCTCGGCTTTATGGTGGTCACGGCGCTGATTTCGACGCTCATGGACAACCTGCCTTTGTGCGCCGTTATGCTTCCGATTGCCTACGGCGTGCTCGACGCGAACAACACGCCCACCGGGGGCAAGTCGGCGTTCGCGAAGTGCATCGCCATCGGCATTCCGTGGGCGGCGGCAATCGGCGGTGCCATGACGCCTTCGGGCTGTATCATCAACGTGCTCGCCATGACGCTTATCGAGCAGAACTTCGGCGTGTCCATCAGCTTCATCCAATGGATGGCATTCGGCGTGCCCCTGGCAGTCATCACCATCCCTGCGGGCTGGTTCGCGCTCATCAAGATCTTCAAGCCCGAAGCGCTCTCCCAAAGCGCAGTTGATTCCGGCGTCAGGCGTGCCGAGGAGCTGCCGAAGCTTCCTCGCCATGAGGTCGGCGGCATCGCTGTCATGCTGATCACGCTTGTCGTGTGGATTGCAAGCTCCTGGATTCCCGAGATCAACATCACGGTCGTGAGCCTTATCGCCCTCGGCTTCATGTTCTTCCCCGGTATCGAGGCCATTCGCTTCGACGACTTCCTGACAGACAGCCCTTGGGGCATGATGCTTCTCATGATGGCAGTGAACGTTCTCGTGGCGGCGCTTTCCATCACGGGTGCTATGGAATGGGTTGTGAGCACCGTGATGGCGCCGATGACCGCATGGCCGCTCGTGGTGACTATGATCGTCCTGTCCGTGATCGGCTGCATCCTGCACAACGTCATTCCCGCAGGTCCTGCGTGCGCCGGCTTGATCGCCGTGCCGTTCGCGACGATCATCGGCGGAATGGGTGGCTCGATTGCCGCAACCTGCGCGATGGTGGCCTGGTGGTCGGCGATCGCCCTCATGCTTCCGCTCGATGGTGTGCCGCTTTTGTCCTACTCCAGCAACCGCAAGTACTTCTCCTTCGGCGACATGGTGAAAGTTGGTTGGGCGCCGAGCTTGGTGATGGTGATTATCACGGTCACGCTCACTCCTGCGACGGCAGCTTTGATGGGCCTCGCCTAGCGATTCCCAACTTTTGGACTGGCTTGGTCTGGGCTAGGCTTTCCCAACCTGCCTTGGCATTCCCTCGGGTCGGTCTGGTTTGACCTGGGTTGCTTCAACCTAATCTGGATTAAGGGCGCAGTTCGAATGCGAGCTGCGCCCTGACTCGTTTTTGTCGCGCGCTTTTGCTTTCATAGTATGATGGCCTTTGGGGTTTTATCGAGGGGGAGCGCATGCAGACAACTTATCTGAAACACTTCGTTGACGTTGCGGAAAAGGGGTCGATTGGGGCCGCCGCTGCCGCTGATTTCATTTCCCCGCAGGGAATGAGCCGCTCGATCTCCGTCCTCGAATCGGAGCTGGGGTGCACGCTTTTCTCTAAGAAGCCCAACGGTATGGCCCTGACGCGTTTCGGCGAGGCCCTTCTCGATGACGCCAAGGAGATTCTCGCGCTTGAACAGGAGATGAAGGCGCGCGTTGCGAGGATCCAGTCGAGCGATTTGGAAAACGGCACGAGCGATCTCCTTCTTCTCTATCTAAACAACATCGCCTTCGATGCGGCGCTTTTTTCGCCTTTGACGGACAGCATCGAGGAAGCGTTCGCCAGCGCGCGCTTCTTCCAGTGCGACAACGAAGAGATTGCCGATTCCCTTCTTGCTGCCGATGAGGCGCAGCAAGATGCCCTTGCGTTAGGCTTGCTGTGTCTCTTCAGCACGGACACGGAGCGCAACTCGGAGCTGCTCGAGCGATTGTACGCGAGGGGATTCGCGTTCCAACCGTATCTTGAAAGCTACGACGAGGTTATGGTTCCTGCGGACTCCGACCTTGCGAGCAAGACCTCTTTGAGCAAGTCGGATATCCTGTCGTACCCGCTCATTGTTTCGGGCGGCGACATCCAGCGCGTGTGCGAGAAGGTGTTCGGCAAGGCATCGATTTACATGGTGACGGCGGATAGCCTTTTTCGCTATCAGGTTGTCCAAAAGGGGCAGGCGATCACGGTTGTTCCTGCGTTTCACCATATCGTCGATAGCGGCGCGCAGGGGACGGTCGTCGTGCCGATGAAGGAGCCGTACTATCTCGAAGTCGGGTTCGTCGCTAAGCGCGAAGTGATGGAAAGCCCTGTTGTAAAGAGGCTGTTTGCGAAGTTGAACGCCTACTATTCGAAATTCGCCTCATCCCCCTATATCTCGCTTGTGCCGAGCGAGATCACGTCGGTGAGCGCTGAAGAGGCGCGTTCCGCCTCGACAATGGATTCGCTGTGCAAACGTTTTTGCGGCAAATAC
>OLOW01002297.1_pt1 | contig 13038 bp, 4 predicted proteins | sample 1672801 | NCBI WGS metagenome assembly OLOW01 (sample SAMEA3136725, study PRJEB25190) | human gut metagenome | biome: human gut; feature: human-associated habitat; material: faeces | place: Austria | collected 2013
ATGACCCGCAGGATTACAGCCTTCGCTTTGAAAAGGAGGATGTTTAATTAAATATTTACAAATTTATGGAGAAAACACAAAACAAAAAAATGTTTTGCGGTCTTTCGTACATTAGAGACAGATTATTTTATGTAATCTTGACTTGGTGTATGGCATTGTTCTTTATGAATGGAACCGTGTTTGGGCAGGCAGAGCAAAAAAAGATCACGATGAAGGTTACGGACCGTGTCATCAACGGACCATAGGAAATAATAAACTCCTTTTCTGAAGAATACATAGGGAGCTTCTCGGAAAGCATACGTTTGCAGAGTTCCGCCTTTGGGAGTCATCACCGTGATTGTTTCTTCTTTGACAGACAGCATATCATTATTGAGTTCGGCCCCTGCCATATAGCCGTTCCCCCAGTAGAGATAACTTTTGCCTGATGTGGGATCAGTAAATACATCCACATCAATTTGTTGCCCTTGTCCGACAGGTGAGGAAGTGATAATCGGTTTTCCGGAATCGGTGAACGGACCGGTCGGTGAGTTTGCCGTGGCTACTCCTATTTGCTTGCCTTTATTAGTGACAGAATTTGCACTGTAATAAAAAAAGTATTTATATTTCCCGTCTATTTCCTTTTCTTCAATACAGGGGGCCCAAGCATTTCCGTTTGCCCAAGAGACATCTTTTTTCATATCTAAAATGACTCTTTCTTCTTTCCATTCCTTCAAATTCCTTGAAGAGAAGACTTTAAAATAACTTCCACCCCAACCGGGGAAACCGTCACTGGTAGGATAGATATAATAACGTTTGGTCTGCCGGGAGTATAAGATCTCCGGATCGGCATGAAAGCCGGATAAAATAGGATTAGCAGACTTTCTGTGTTGTGCGTTTATTGGGCTTATTCCAATAAAAAACAGGTAAAATAAAAGAAACCTGATAAATAAATGTTTCATGACTTGAGGTATTTGTTTCAGGGTTCAAAGATAATTCTTTTAATCAAATCTTTGGAGCAAATATGTTTCGATAACGGTTATATATCATTCAATTACAGAAAAGGGCGTTTTTGCGTGTAAAATCGATTAAAAAGAATGATAATTCTCCTTATATATACATAAAACTTTTTTATCTTTGCAAATATTACAATTATTGTATTATGGAAAACAATCAATATTCTTGTATCAATAGAAGGTTTTATGCCTCTATTTTTTGTGCCTTATTTTCAACTTTACTTTTCGCATTCGAAGGTGATATTGTTTCACATTTGAATTTTAAGAAACTGCCTGCTCTTAATAATTTGCCTACAGATGAAATCCAGAAAGTTTATCAGGATAAGGATGGCTTTATCTGGTTGGCTAGCCGTTACGGGTTTTATCAATATGATGGCTATGAGGCAACGTTATATAAATCAAATCTTTACGCCCCCGGTTTACTGACTAATAACAACATACTTTGTTTGGTGGATGATTATAAACACAACTTGTGGATTGGCACTCAGGAAGGCTTGAATATTCTTAATAAAAAAACAGGGGAGATCAGAAAAATTCTGGCTCCTGAGATTCCTAATAATGTCGTATCTTGTTTGCTGGTTACTCGGGATTATTCTGTATGGCTGGGAACGGATTCCGGGCTGTGCAAATATATTGCCGAAAAAGATTCATTTGTAGTTTATCATCGGGAACAGACTGATGGAGTCCTGGATTATACTGCTATCAAATCTTTATTCGAAGACTCGGAAGGTGATTTATGGATTGGTACATGGTCGTCGGGATTATATAGGTATGTCCCTTCTACCGGCAAGTTTTATGCTTATCCTCAATTGAATGAACGTAATTCTGCTCATGTTATTTACGAAGATACCAATAAAAATATATGGGTAGGTAGTTGGAATTGCGGACTTTTTAAACTCAATAATCCGAAAGACCTGCAGCGGGTATCTTACGTGAACTATCGGCATAAATTAGGTGACAATATTAGTTTATCCGATGATATTGTATATGATATATCTGAAGACTTGAATACCAATACTTTGTGGGTAGGAACACGTAGCGGGTTGAGTATTATGAGCAATGATACTCCCGGACACTTTATTAATTATAAATCCCGCGGCTCTTCTCATTATATTTCTTGTGATGAAATAAATTCCATTATACGTGATAACTCCGGTATGATGTGGCTTGGTTCTATTGGAGGAGGAGTCCTGAATGCAGATACACATCAGTCTATGTTTACCTTTCATAGTTTGAATTTTGCCGATGATGATATTCCGACCACTTCCGTACGGTCTTTGTTTACAGATTCTGACAATAATATTTGGATGGGGATCGGTACCTATGGATTAGCTTGTCTGGAATACGCAACAGGAAAATTGAAGTCGCATTCACAAATGCCGGAATTTACCGGAATGACTATTCCCACAGTTTTTTCTGTCGTCCAGAGAAAGGGTAGTGGAGAAATTTGGTTTGGAACGTATGATGGTGGAATATTTGCTTACCACAAAGGACAAAGGGTAAGAAACCTGACTCCGGAAAATTGTAAATTCTTAGGCTCTTCTTGTGTTTCTGCACTTTATGAAGACAAATATGCTAATTGTTGGGTAGGTACACGTGGAAGTTTAGGTGTACAGTTGGCGGATGGAAATAGCTTTTTATTCGAAAATATGAGTTTTGTAGATGGTGCTCAATTGAATTGGTTTTATGTAAGGGATATAATTGCCGATAGTGATAATAGTATGTGGATAGCCACTTCGAATTATGGTCTGATTCATATTGAAGGTGACATCCGAAATCCGTCTACTTTGAAATATTATAATTATAGTTTTTATAATAAAAGAATGCTGACCAATAATGTTTTGTGTTTGCACATAGATAAATCGGGACGTTTATGGGTTGGCACCGAAGGGGGAGGAATTTATCTGTATAATAGACAGAATGACCGGTTTGAAGAGAAAAATCAGGAATATAATATTCCCGGAGATATGGTCGGAAGTATCGAAGAAGATAAAAATGGAAATTTGTGGTTGGGGACGAATGTCGGCTTGGTAAAACTGGGTGCTCAAATGAAAAGTAACGAACCGGTTGTTCGTGTGTACACAGAAGCTGATGGGCTACAAGGAAATTTCTTTATCGCTCAATCTGCTTGCAGTCGGGAGGGAGAATTGTTTTTTGGTGGTTATAAAGGCTATAATAGCTTTATTCCTGAGGATATGGAAGATATTCAAGGAGATGTTCAGTTTGCAATTACGGATATAAAGATATTCAATCGTTCCATAAGTACATTACCTTTGGATGTGCAACGGGAAATATCTCCATTAACTCCTGCTTTTACTCAGAAAATAGAGTTACCTTATAAATATAATAACTTCAATATAGAGTTTGCGGCACTGACATATAAGAATCCCGAACTTAACCGATACGCTTATCAGTTAGAGGGATTTGATAAGGATTGGGTTTATACAAGCGCCGAGCGTCGTTTTGCTTACTATAATAATTTGAAAAGCGGGACGTATAAATTTAAATTGAAAGTGACAAATGAGAATGGTATTTGGAATGGATATATTCGGGAAATGACGGTTGTTGTGCTTCCTCCATTTTGGGCAACCTGGTGGGCATATATTTTATATTTATTGATTGTCATTGGAACTGTCATTGGACTATACAGAATAACGAAAAATCGTATTTTACTACGGAATGAACTCCGTTTGCGTGAATTGGAGAAGGCGAAAGCGGAGGAATTGAACCATGCCAAGTTGCAGTTCTTCACAAATATTACCCATGAATTGCTGACTCCGTTGACAATTATTTCAGCTACCGTAGATGAGCTTAAAATACAAGCTCCAAAGCATACAGACTTGTATGTGGTGATGAATAGTAATATTCGTCGGTTGATACGTTTATTACAACAAATCCTTGAATTTCGAAAAGCGGAAACCGGCAATCTGAGGCTTCGTGTATCTCCGGGAGATATCGCTTCCTTTGTGAAAAATGGGGCGGAAAGTTTTCAGCCTTTGATTAAGAAACAAAAGATACATTTCTCTGTGTTGTGTGATCCGGAATCAATCATTGGTTATTTTGATACGGATAAATTGGATAAGATTCTTTATAATCTGCTGTCTAACGCTGCAAAATATACAAAAGAAGATGGTTTTATTCAGGTAACTTTATCCTATGCGGAAAATAAAGATTGGGTGCTTTTACGTGTAAAGGACAATGGGAAAGGGATATCGAAAGAGAAACAAAAGACACTTTTCCGTCGTTTCTACGAGGGTGATTACCGGAAATTTAATACCATTGGTACAGGAATCGGGCTTTCATTAACTAAAGATTTGGTAGAGTTGCATGAAGGAACTATTACTGTGGAAAGTGAAGAAGGACAGGGAACAGAGTTTATTATCCGCCTTCCTATTGACCGTTCTTATTTCAGGGAAGAACAAATTGATGATGAAGTAATCTTACCGGTTCAGAAATTAGTAGCTTATGAAGAAGAAATGGATGAGAAACAGTCTGATGAAATATTAGTTACGGCCGAAAAGGCAAATTCTATATTAGTAATAGAAGATAATGAGGAACTATTGCATTTAATGACGAAACTCTTGAGGCATGAATACAATGTTTTTACTGCTGAAAATGGTAAAGAAGGCATTGCAGTGTTGGAGAATGAAGACATTGATTTGATTGTGTCTGATGTGATGATGCCGGAGATGGACGGAATGGAGTTTTGTAAATATGTGAAGGGGAAACTGGAAATCAGTCATATTCCGGTGATTCTATTGACTGCTAAAAATAAGGAAGAGGACAGGGCGGAAGCGTATGAGGTAGGGGCGGATGCTTTTATAAGCAAACCTTTCAATTTGTCTGTATTGCATGCACGTATTCGTAATTTGCTGAAATATAAGGAGCGTATGGCGCACGAATTTAAGAAACAGCTGGTTTTTGAATTAAAAGATTTGAATTATACCAGTCTGGATGAGGATTTTATGCAACGAGCCATTGACTGTGTGAATAATCATCTGGAAGATTGTGAATTTGACCAACCCCAGTTTGCGGATGAAATGAAAACTAGTAAATCTACTTTATATAAGAAGCTAAAGTCTTTGACTGGGCTGAACACCTCTGCCTTTATCCGGAACGTCCGTTTGAAATCGGCTTGCCGGATTATGGAGGAAAAAGGAAATAGTATACGTGTCTCCGAATTGGCTTATGCGGTCGGATTTAATGATCCAAAATATTTCAGTGCTTGCTTCAAGAAAGAGTTTGGAGTTTTACCTTCTGAATACCTCGACCAATTTGTAGTTGAAAAAGAGCACGAGTAGAAATCTGTTCTGGTTTACCTTTCTATTTTATATTATCTTGTTCTGCTTAATCCTTGTACTTTGTATAGGGAAAGTTTTCTATGCTCTTTTTTATGTCGAATTATCATTCAAAAAAGGCGAATGTCTAAAATTCTACCTCTAAAAAGCATCTTTGGAGGTTGGTAGGAGGGGAGGTTTCTATCTTTGCGTTGTGATTCCTAAGGATCATGAGATTTGTTTATTTAATGTTTAATCTTAATTTTATACTGAATGGAAAAGCGAAAGACCTTCCATGGAAGACAAGTCGGGAAGAAACGGTTACTCCCAATCGTATTCCCTTTGTTTTTATTTCTTTTGATTCCTCTGAACGGCTATGGTGACGATACTCCCATGCCGGAGGTAGTACAACAGAATTCTACAAGAATCACAGGTGTAGTGAAGGATGCCTATGGTGAACCGGTGATTGGGGCCAATGTAAAGGTTGTAGGAACGACACAAGGAACCATTACCGATTTTGAGGGTAAGTTTTCAATCAATGTATCCGGTGCAAGTGCGAAAATCAAAATTAGTTTTATTGGTTACAAGGATAAAGAGGTAACCGCAAAGAAAGGTGTTAGTCTAAATATAGTATTAGAAGAAGACGCACAGACACTGGGTGAAGTGCAAGTAGTAGCTTATGGTGTACAGAAAAAAGTATCTATCACAGGAGCTATTTCATCTATGAAGGGGGATGATCTGTTGAAGACTCCGGCAGGATCTTTATCTAATGTATTATCCGGGCAAATCACCGGTATTTCTTCTGTACAATATTCCGGTGAGCCGGGAGCGGATGCGGCAGATATTTATGTGCGTGGTGTCGCTACATGGAACAATGCGAAACCGCTGATTCAGGTTGATGGTGTAGAACGTGACTTTTCTCAGATTGATCCGAATGAAATTGAGAGCGTGACTGTGTTGAAAGACGCTTCAGCTACGGCTGTATTTGGTGTACGTGGTGCCAATGGTGTTATCTTGATTACAACCAAACGTGGTGCAGAAGGTAAGGCTAAGGTTTCTTTCTCTACATCGGCTGGTGTCAATGTGCGAACGAAGGATCTGGAGTTCGCTAATTCTTACCAGTATGCTTCCTATTATAATATGATGAAAGTAAATGATGGTGGGGTGGCTACTTTTAGCGATGAACAGTTGGAAACATTCCGCAATCATTCTAATCCGTTGATGTATCCGGATATTAATTGGATTGATTATTGTATGAATAAGGCTGCTTTTCAGTCTCAGCATAATGTGAATATATCTGGTGGAACTAGTAATATGAAATATTTTGTTTCTGCCGGTTTGTTCACGCAAGGCGGTATGTTCAAGCAGTTTAATGCGACAGATGATTTTAACTTTGATTACAAACGATACAATTATCGTGCTAATTTGGATTTTGATGTAACGAAAACAACCTTACTGTCAGTCAATATTGGCGGTCGTATAGAGACAAAGCGTACTCCGGAATCAGGTGAAGATCAGAATCAATTGTTCCGCAAACTTTATTGGGCGGTTCCTTTTGCGGGTGCAGGTATTGTAAACGGTGAACGTGTTGTATCTAATTCTGAAGTTCTTCCTTTTACGGGAGTGGATGGATTGAGCTCTTATTATGGAAAAGGCTTTCAGACAAAGACAACAAATGTGTTGAATGTAGACCTTGCATTGAATCAAAAGTTGGATTTTATCACAAAAGGATTGTCCGTAAAACTGAAAGGTGCTTATAATTCAGAATATGCTAATACTAAGAAAGCGAGTTCATCCAAGGCTTATTATACACCTGTTGCAAATGCTGATGGATCTATTTCTCTTCGTAAATATGGGACTGACTCTCAATTAAGTTATGGGGAACCTGATAACGGTTTTTCTAAGGCGCGCAACTGGTATATGGAACTGGCATTGAATTATGCCCGTAAGTTTGGGGATCATAATGTGACAGCATTGTTACTCTATAATCAATCAAAGAAATACTATCCGTCAGAGTACTCTGACATTCCTACCGGATATGTAGGTTTGGTAGGACGTGTGACTTATGATTGGAAAACCCGTTATATGGCAGAGTTTAATGCGGGTTATAATGGTTCGGAAAACTTTCGTCCAGGAAATCGGTATGGTTTCTTCCCGGCAGGTTCATTGGGCTGGGTTGTAAGTGAGGAATCTTTCTTCCAACCGATTAAAAGTGTAGTGAATTATTTAAAACTACGTGCTTCTGTAGGAATGGTGGGTAATGATGTATCACAACGATTCTTATATTTGCCTGATTCTTATCAATATGGTGATGGAGGATATTATTTCGGGCAGAATGTTGGAAATAAAATGCCCGGTGCCAGTGAAGTCAGCCGTTCTAATCCGGATGCCAAGTGGGAAACTGCAGTAAAGCAGAATTATGGAGTGGATGCCACCTTCCTGGCAGAGCGTTTGACGGTTTCTTTAGATTACTTTAGGGAAGATCGTAGTGATATTTTATCTAAACCCGATTATTTGCCGGCAATTCTAGGTATGTCACTTCCTTCTGTTAACGTTGGGGAGACATTGAATAGAGGATTTGAAGTACAGTTGAAATGGAACGAAACTCTGAAAAATGATTTCAGATATTGGGCAAACTTTAATATTTCTTTCTCAAGGAATAAAATTGTCTATAAGAATGAGGTAGATCAAAATGAGCCTTGGATGTATGAGACTGGACGTAGAATAGGTTCCCGTTCGATGTATAAGTTTTGGGGGTTCTATGATGAAACGGCAGATATGCGTTATCAAGAGGAGTTTGGACGTCCGATAGCTAATCATGGTATTACATTGGTGCCGGGTGATTGCGTTTATGTGGATTTGAATGCCGATGGTGAAATAAATTCCAATGATGCTACGCGCGATATAGGGTATACCGATATGCCGGAATACACTGCCGGATTGAATACCGGATTCAGTTGGAAGAATTTTGATTTTTCCATGCAATGGACAGGAGCTTGGAATGTGGATCGGATGTTAGACGAATTCAGACGTCCGTTGGGTGACACAAATGAAAAAGGATTGTTGCTTTATCAGTATGATACAACGTGGCGTTCATCGGCTGATACATTCACTGCTAAATTCCCGCGTACTTCTAGTTTGCATGCTTCCAATAATTATGCAGGGTCTGACTTGTATTTGATTAATGCCAGCTATTTGCGTCTGAAAAGTGTGGAAATAGGTTATAATTTCAATTTCCCTTTCATGAAGAAACTGAAGATGGATAATTGCCGGTTGTATGTAAATGGATATAATTTGATTACTATTACCGGATTCAAATGGGGAGACCCGGAATCTCGTCAGAGCTCCCGCCCTAATTATCCTTTGACACGTGTATTTAATATTGGATTGAAACTTGGATTCTAATACTTTATGAATAATATGATGAAACATTTAAGTAAATGGTTTATAGCGACATTGGCAGGAGTAGCTTTGTTTTCCTCTTCTTGTGTCGATCAAGTGAAATTTGGAGATAGCTTTTTAGAAAAGGCTCCGGGGGTAGCGGTAACGCAAGATACAATCTTCGGAAAAGCTACGTACGCTCGTGCTTTCCTGTGGAATACTTATAGTAAACTTTATTACGCGCTCCCTGTATATTGGAATACGGTGGAGGGGAAAATGAACACAGGAATCTTTGAAATGATGTCCGATTGCTGGCATAGCCACACGGATTGGAATGGAATTAACCGGAAATACTATTCAGGCTCTTATAAGGCAGGTGATGAGGATAGTAGCGATGATACGCGCTTTGGTTATACTAAAGAGAATTGTTGGGAGGCGATTCGTGCTGCATTACTTTTTGTGGAGAATGTAGAGCGGGTTCCGGATATGGAAGATGCGGAGAAAAAACGTTTGGCGGCAGAAGCTAAAGTGATTGTAGCATCTCGTTATTTTGATTTATTTCGCCACTTTGGAGGGCTTCCGTTAATAAAGGAAACCTATGACGTGCAGCCTTCTTATGAATTGCCTCGCGCTACGGTGGAAGAAACGGTGAATTACATGATTAATCTTTTAGATGAGGCTGCTGCTACTCCTCAACTTCCGTGGGACTTAGGTACGGATGACACGAATTGGCAAGGACGCTTTACCAAAGCAGCTGCTATGGGGCTCAAGTGTAAGATTCTTTTGTTTGCAGCCAGCCCGTTGTTTAATGACAATGTCCCCTATTGTACGGAGCCGCCGCAGGATGCTGTGACTAATCATCAGGTGTGGTATGGTGCTTACAAACCGGAGTTATGGGACCAGTGTTTACAGGCTTGTGTTGATTTTTTTACAGAACTTCAATCAAGAGGGTATTATGAACTGACACAGGCAACGGAAGCTACGGCAAAAGGTTACAGAGATGCGTATAATAAGGCCTATTTTACCCGTGAGAATAATAAAGAACTGTTGATTTCTACGCATATTTCCCGTTTCGGTAAATTTAATTCATGGGATGAATGGCAGTATATTTTTGTCAATAGCGGAAATGGTACAGTTATTACGGGTGGATTGACCCCCACACTGGAATTTATGGAGATGTTTCCAATGAGTAATGGCGAACCTTTCCAGTTGAATACTGCTACAGACTTGTTTTATACGGACAATGATTACAATAAACCGATTCGTGACCCACGGTTGTATGAAACGATGCTGGTGAATGGAACACAGTTTGGAGATCATGCTGCCGAATTATGGATTGGAGGACGTGACAATATTAATGATACAGAGAAAGAGACAGGCAAATATGCTACCGGATTCGGATGTTACAAGTTCTATAAGGAAGGTGTCAATTCTCTGAAAGATAAATATCTGCAATGGCCATATCTGCGTCTGGCAGAAATGTATCTGATTTATGCGGAGGCTTTGCTTAAATCGAAGAATGATCTGCCAGGTGCTATTGAGCAAGTAAATAAAGTACGTGCCCGTGTTGGTTTAGGAGACTTGGCGGTTTGCAATCCCGGCAAGAATCTGACGACTGACGCTGATGCCTTGCTGGAAGAGATCCTCAGAGAACGTGCTTGCGAATTAGGCTTGGAAGATGTACGTCTGTTTGACATGACACGATATAAAAGAGAAGATCTTTTTAGAAAACAACTCCATGGATTGAAGATTTATAGAAATGATGGGGGAGGAAATACGCCTTGGTCCGGAAGTACCGGAAACAGCAGTATTTATCCTAAACCAACGAAATTCACTCATGAAGCGTTTCCGCTAGTGAATCCTTCCCGTGCATGGTGGAGTAATTTTAGTCCGAAGTGGTATTTGTCAGCATTCCCACCATCAGAGGTGAACAAGAAATACGGATTGACTCAAAATCCTGGTTGGAATTAATGTGGAATAACTACGATTAATCATAGAATAAAATGAAAAAATATAAGATACTAGCTTTAGCGATATTCGCTTGCGTCACCTTGAACGGCTGGGCACAAAGTGAAGATAATGTAACCGGAAGAGTTCTTGATGAAAAAGGGAAGCCGGTAGCGGGAGCCTTGGTTTCGGTTGAAGAGAACCCATTGTTGCGGGTGGCTACAGATAAAAATGGACGTTTTGAAATCACTGCTGTGAAAGGAAGCCGTTTGAAAGTACAGACTGGTGATGATGCAATGAAGGTGGTGAAAATAGAAAACGGTTCGGAATTGACGGTTGTCATGGATTACTCTTCAGAGAAAGTAAATTACGGATTTGGATTGCAGCAAACGAATGCGGAGTCTACTGGTGCCGTATCTACTGTATATGCAGAGAATATAGATAAAAGCTCGGCTTTTTCAATCGGAAATTCATTATATGGCAATGTGCTGGGACTGACTACCATGCAAAGTACCGGTGTGGTATGGGAGCAGATGCCGTCGATGTATATTCGCGGCCTGAAGACACTGAATGGTAATAATGGCATCTTGTTGGTCGTGGACGGACTTGAACGGGATAATAACTGGCAGGCTTTAAAATATATTACTCCGGAAGAAGTGGAATCTGTTAGTGTACTTCGTGATGCGGCCGCGTTGGCTCTCTATGGCTATAGGGGAGTGAATGGCGTAGTCAATATTGTGACAAAACGTGGTAAATACGATACTCGTGAGATTAATTTTTCTTATGACCATGCTTTCAATTATATGACGCGCAAGCCGGAATTGGCGGATGCTTATACGTATGCTTCTGCCTTAAATGAAGCATTGACAAATGATGGCAAGCAGGTGCGATATTCGCAAAATGAATTGAATGCGTTTAAGAATGGCACTTCTCCTTATCTTTATCCGAATGTAAACTGGTGGGAAGAAGTTTTTCGTGATCGTGGGGCGTCAGATATCGCAACATTAAGTTTTCGCGGCGGATCTACCAAGATGCGTTATTATACAATGATGAATTTGCAGAATAACCGTGGATTTATCAAAAACTTCGATACGAATGCTGACTATTCCACTCAGGAAAAGTATTCAAAAGCTAACTTCCGTACCAATCTGGATATTGATTTGTCACCGAAAACAAAGATGCAGGCCAATATCATGGGGATTTTGAATGAATTCAGTCGTCCGGGTATGGGCAGCGATAATTTGATAAGTAAACTGTATCAATTACCTTCAGCGGCTTTTCCTATCCGTACGGAAAGTGGTTTGTGGGGAGGAAATACTACTTGGGGTGAGAACTGGAATCCGGTAGCGTTGACTGAAGGGCGCGCATACTCAAAAGGACATACTCGTGGATTATATGCTGATATGTCTTTACGGCAGGATTTGTCTTCTTTAACCAAGGGGTTAGGAGCTTCTGTCCGTATAGGATATGACAATCTTGCTTCTTACTGGGAGAATCACACAAAAGGATATAAATATGGTATGGCATCGGTCGCTTCCTGGGAAAACGGATTGCCGATAGCTGGTGAGGAAATAACGGGAGGAAAAGATACGGAAATGTCGGGTGACAGCAAACTTGACTGGCAATATCGCGCCTTTAACCTCCAAATGAATGTCGATTGGCAACGTCAGTTTGGTGTACACAGTCTGTATTCCATGTTGCTTTATACCTATAAATATGATAATGCTAAAGGAATCAATAATACGTTCTACCGTCAGAATGCGGGTTGGTATACTCATTATGGCTTTAAGAACCGTTATTTTGCAGATTTTACATTGATGGCTTCTGCCTCCAACTTATTGGCGCCCGATCATCGCTGGAATGTATCTCCTACAGTTGGGCTGGCATGGCTTATTTCTAATGAGAAGTTTATGCAAAGCCAGAATGTGGTGGATTTCCTGAAACTGCGGGCTTCCTTCGGTATGTTGAATACGGATAATATTCCCGGTAACGGCTATTGGAATGAGACGGTAGGTGGCGGTAATGGCTATCCGATAAATAATAATTTCGGTGGTGACGGAGGCTGGCATGAAGGTCGTCTGGCATCTGTTAACGGAACCACAGAAAAAGCTTATAAGTATAATGCGGGTGTGGATGCTACCTTGTTCAAGGGATTGACTTTGACAGTGGATGGCTTTTATGAAAGACGTTCTGATATTTGGGTCAGTTCAGACGGACAGAACTCGGCGGTGTTGGGTGCATCCGGTTCTTATGTAAATGCGGGTATCGTAGATAGTTGGGGCACGGAAATCGGCGCCAATTACTATAAGAAGATGGGTAATGTGGAATTAAATTTGGGAGGAACGTTCACTTACAATCGAAGTAAAATTATAGAAATGCTAGAAGAACCGGCACCTGCCGTTCATTCACGAAAGCCTGGCTCTTGCCCCCGGCCGTCACCT
>OLOW01002300.1_pt1 | contig 13025 bp, 9 predicted proteins | sample 1672801 | NCBI WGS metagenome assembly OLOW01 (sample SAMEA3136725, study PRJEB25190) | human gut metagenome | biome: human gut; feature: human-associated habitat; material: faeces | place: Austria | collected 2013
AACGATGTTGTAGGTGGCGTATCAAATTACAAGGACAAGTTTTACAGACAGAAAGAAAACTGGGATTATCTTTTATCAGACAATCCGTTTTCAACTGAAAAATTCCAAAGTTGCTTTATGTATCCAAAAGAAAAAATTCTTGAATACGGATATCCTGCAAATGATCCTTTATATGCACCTGACAGAGAAGAACGTGCTAGAAAGATAAAGGAAAAATTAGGAATTCCTGCCGACAAGAAAGTAATTATGTACGCTCCAACATGGCGTGATGATAATTACTATGAAATTGGACAGTTTAAGTTTGACTTGGATTTAGATGTAAACAGATTAGAAAAAGAATTCGGTGACGAATATGTGTTATTGCTTAGATTACATTATTTAGTTGTTGAAGCTTTAGACATGTCAAAATACGGTGAGTTTGCAGTTAATGGAAGTGCTTATGATGATGTTACAGATTTGTATTTAATAACAGATATTTTAATAACAGACTATTCATCAGTATTCTTTGACTTTGCTAACTTAAAGAGACCGGTTCTTTATTATACTTACGATCTTGAAAGATATAGAGATGTTTTACATGGTTTCTATTTATCCATGGAAGATGATCTTCCAGGACCAATGCTTCTAACAAATGATGAAGTAGTAGATGCCATAAAGAACATTGACCAAATTCAGGAAAAATATAAAGACAGATATGAAGAATTTTACAATAGATTCTGTTGCATAGATGACGGTCATGCTACAGAAAGAGTTGTAAATAAGATTTTTAAAGAATCTGCGAAGATAATTTCTGAGGTTACAGAATGTATAACGGCAACTATGATTACAGATTATATGGATTGTTCTGTAAAGAGTATTGATGTTATAAATATAAGTGGAAATTATTATGTTTTGGTTTTAGTTTTTGACACAGGAAAAGTTGTTAATACCGTTTTTGATGTTAAAAACAGTATTAATGAAGAAATTTTACAAGAACTGATATTTTATTTAAAGAAATATTTGATAAATGTTAAAGTATCTGATTTGAATGAAAGATTAGAGTTTTTAAAACTTACTTTTGTTTCAAAAATTCCATTTATTACAGAAGTTTCCGACTTGATAGAAAAAGAGGTTTCAAAAACTGAAAAGTCTGATATTGAGCTTGAAGGTATTTCAAATATATTTAATTTTCCGGAGTATAGGGATATGAATAAGGCTAAAGAACTTATTCATTTCTTAGAAGATAAAAATGAATTGGAAGATTTGTTTTTAAGTTATAATGGAAATGAAATTTATATTAGTATCGGAAGTGAAAATAATAAAGACTTTTTAACTGAGAATACCATTGTTGCTACTTCTTATGATTTAGGAAATGGTAGTAAAGGAAAGATAGCTGTTATTGGTCCAACTAGAATGGATTATGAAAAGATAATATCAACTATGTTAAGTTTAAATGATAGAATGAATGATATTTTAAAATGACGGGAGGCGAAATAGTTGGAAGAAAATAAAGAAATTTTAGAAGATGAAATTAAAGAAGATACTGAAACAGTATCTAATGAAAATTTAGAAGAAAATTCTTCTAATGAAGTTGAGGAAAAATTAAATTCAGAAATTGAAGAATTAAAAAATCAACTTTTAAGACTTCAAGCTGATTTTGTAAATTATAGAAATAGAACTGAAAGAGAAAAGTCAAATTCTATTATACTTGCAAATGAAGGCTTAATTTTGAAGTTATTACCTGTTTTAGATAATTTTAATAGAGCATTTGTTCATCTTAATGTTGATGATGATGTAGTTAAAGGCTTTATTATGATTAAAGAGCAGTTTGAATCAATTTTAAAAACTGAAATGTTGGAAGAAATTGAAAGCGATGGTGCTGTTTTTGACCCAAATTTACATAATGCAGTTATGACTGAAAGTAAAGACGGAGTTGAAAGTGGTGTCGTATTAGAAACTTTTGAAAAAGGATATAAAATTAAAGATAAAGTAATTAGACCTAGTATGGTTAAAGTTAGTGAATAATTAGGAGGAAAATATTATGTCAAAGATTATAGGTATTGATTTAGGTACAACAAACTCAGCGGTAGCTGTTATGGAAGGTGGAGAACCAACAATTATTGCAAATGTTGAAGGAAATAGAACGACTCCTTCAGTAGTTGCTTTTACAAAAAATGGAGAAAGATTAGTAGGGGAAACTGCAAAAAGACAAGCTATTACAAATGCAGGAAGAACAATCATTTCAATTAAAAGAGAAATGGGAACAGATTACAAGGTAAAAATTGATGGTAAAGATTATAGCCCTGAAGAAATTTCAGCAATGATTTTACAAAAAATTAAATCAGATGTTGAAAGCTATTTAGGAGAAACTGTTTCAGAGGCAGTAATTACAGTTCCGGCTTACTTTACAGACAGCCAAAGACAAGCTACAAAAGATGCAGGAAAGATTGCAGGTTTAAATGTTAAGAGAATTATTAACGAACCAACTGCAGCTGCGCTTGCTTATGGAATGGATAAAGACACTGAACAACATAAAATAATGGTATTTGACCTTGGTGGTGGTACATTTGACGTTTCTATATTAGAAATAGGAGATGGAGTTTTTGAAGTTTTATCTACTAGAGGAAATAATAGACTTGGTGGAGATGATTTCGACGAAGTTTTAATGAACTATCTTGTTTCAGAATTCAAAAAAGAAAATGGAATAGATTTAAGCAAAGATGTAACAGCAATGCAAAGATTAAAAGATGCTGCTGAAAAAGCTAAAAAAGAACTTTCAACTACAATGACTTCAAATGTAAATTTACCATTCATTACTGCTGTTGACGGAGCGCCTGTTCACCTAAATATGGATATTAAGAGAGCTAAATTTGAAGAATTAACTTCATCATTAGTTGATAAGACATTAGTTCCAGTTAGAGAGGCATTAAATGACGCCGGACTTACTGCATCAGAAATTGATAAAGTTCTTTTAGTAGGTGGTTCAACAAGAATTCCAGCAGTACAAGAGGCTGTTAAGAAATTAATTGGAAAAGAACCACAAAAAGATATTAACCCAGATGAATGTGTTGCTATCGGTGCAGCAATTCAAGGTGGAGTTTTAACTGGAGAAGTTAAAGACTTATTATTATTAGACGTAACTCCATTGTCATTAGGTATTGAAACAATGGGTGGAGTAATGACTAGATTAATCGAAAGAAATACAACTATTCCAGCTAAGAAGAGTCAAATATTTTCAACAGCAGCTGATGGACAAACCGCAGTAGATATTCACGTTTTACAAGGTGAAAGAGAATTTGCTCACGACAATACTACATTAGGAAGATTCCAATTAACAGGTATTCCTGCAGCACCAAGAGGAGTTCCACAAATCGAAGTTACTTTTGATATAGATGCAAACGGAATTGTAAATGTTCATGCAAAAGACTTAGGTTCAGGTAATGAACAAAAGATTACAATTACTGCATCAACAAAATTATCAGAAGAAGAAATCAACAAAAAGGTTAGAGAAGCTGAACAATTTGCTCAAGAAGACAAGAAGAAAAAAGAAGCAGTAGAAGTTAAAAATAACGCTGAATCTCTAGTATATCAAACTGAAAAGACTTTAAAAGACTTAGAAGGTAAGATTTCAGAAGAAGAAAAATCAGCAGTTACTTCAAAACTTGAAGAATTAAAAACAGCTTTAACAACTGATAATACAGAAGATATTAAAGCTAAAAATGATGCTTTAACTCAAGAATTCTACAAAATCTCAGAAAAATTATATCAAAATGCTAACCCACAAGGAGCAGAACAAAAGAAAGATGATGTAGTTGACGCTGATTACGAAGTAGTAGATGAAGACGAAAATAAATAGATAAAAATCAAGGTAGTGCTTAGGTGCTACCTTTTTTTGTGTTTAAAATCAACTCAGCTTTATGAATATGTTTTGATTAATGAAAATGGAGAGAAAGCTTTTACTCAAGTAAAACAGGGGAATATAGATATTGATGCTAAACTATATGAAAATTTATATGGAAAAGTGTTTTTATTTACAACAGAAGGAAAGCTTGAAAATTTAGAAAATATTAGTGAAAATAAAATAAAAAAAGTTTCTCCAGAAGATATTTATAAATTTTTATTAGATGAAAATAATAAAAAGTTCTTATCAGAGAATATTATTAATCGTTTAAAATTTTGGGAAAAGATAAAAAATCCTATAAAAGAATAAATTGACAATTAATTTTTGTAAAATAGCGTCCAAGAATATGTTAAAATTTTTAAGGCAACCTCAAATATTAGGTTGTCTTTTTTGTTGTTTATTTATATTTTTTTAAATCATTATTATTAAAAAATATTTCCCATATTATAAAATAAAAATAGAAATTGTTATCATAGATATTGAAAAGCAATATTGAAAGTGGTATAATAATTTTAAACGACGACAACGTCGTTGGGTAAAAATATTTTTTATGGGAGTAGTTAAAAATATTTTTGCTATATGGTATTTTATACCAAATAAAAAAATTTAGGAGGGTTAAATGAATATTTACAAAAAATTATTTAAGTATGTGCCTGACAAAAAATATCTTGTTTATATTGCTATTATAACGAGTATTATTTCGTCTGCACTTTCAATGTTGCCTTATTGGTTTTTGTATAAGTTTTTAAATGAATTTTTGTTGAAAAAAGATTTTACACAGGCAAAATATTATGCAATTACCATTTTTGTTGTTATGCTTTTGCAATCTTTTGTTTATTTTGTTTCAGTAGGCTTTACTCATTTATTTGCATTTAGATTGGAAACAAATCTTAGAAAGGCAGGGATAAAGCATTTGATGAGTGCATCATTTGCATTTTTTGATGTTAATGAGTCAGGGAGAATTAGAAAAATTATAGATAATAATGCGAGTGATACACATATGATTGTTGCGCATTTAATTCCGGATATAACAATTGCTGTTATAACTCCAATATTTTTATTTGGAATTATGTTTGCAGTAGATTTATATCTTGGAATTGCTACCGTTATTTTAACTATTTTATCTGCTATTTTTACTAAACTTATGTATGGTGATATTAAGTTTATGGAACAATATAATAAAGCACTTGAAAGAGTTAATAGTGAGGCAGTTGAATATGTTAGAGGTATGCAAGTTTTAAAGATATTTAAAGCTTCAATATTTTCTTTTAAATCATTTTATGAATCTATCGTTGACTACTCTAAAACTGCTTATGAGTATAGTAAAAGCTGTAAACAGCCTTATGTTATATTTCAAATTGTTTTACTTGGAGCAGCCGCTTTTGTAATTCCATTTGCAATCATGTTTTCAAAGGGTACAGAAAATAATGTAGTAATAATGATTAAATTAATTTTTTTCACATGTTTTATTGGAACTTTGTTTAGTTGCTTTATGAGAATTATGTATGTTGGAATGCATCAATTTATGGCGACTCAAGCAGTAGATAAGTTGGAAAATATTTTTGTGGAAATGGGAAAAAATAATATTAATCATGGGAACGAAGAAGAATTTTCTAATTTTAATATAGAATTCAAAAATGTAACTTTTAAATATGATACAAAAAATATTTTAGAAAATTTAAGTTTTAAACTTGAAGAAAATAAAACTTATGCGCTTGTAGGTTCATCAGGTGGTGGAAAATCAACTATCGCAAAATTGATTTCCGGTTTTTATAATATTGAAGACGGAGAAATTTTGATAGGTGGTAAAAATATTTCTTCATATTCAAGAGATGCGATTATGAATAATATTTCTTTTGTTTTTCAAAATTCAAAACTTTTCAAGACTACAATTTTTGAAAATGTAAAAATTGGAAATGAAAATGCAAGTTACGAAGAGGTTATGAATGCTTTAAAGCTTGCCAGATGTGAAGAAATTTTAGATAAGTTTGAAACTCGTGAAAATACAGTTATAGGCTCAAAAGGTGTATATTTATCCGGTGGCATTCCATCCCATGTGCGGGACTTTGAGATTTCCTTCGGGGAAATGGACGATTCGCCCCGAAAGAAGTCCCAGAGCCGGCACTTCGCCCCCTTCTTCGGAGACTTCATAGAGTGCCTGCATGCCGAGACAGATACCGGCGAGTTTCTTGCCCTTTCTGACTTCTTCGCGGATGATGTCCGTGAGACCGTAGCCGGAGAGGTGATCCATGGCATCCTTCATCGCACCGACACCGGGAAGGATCATGGCTTTCGCTTCGCGGATCTCTTCCGAATCGCGGGTGACGACGACATCAAGACCGGCCCGGGTGGCTGCGCGCACGACGTTCGCCAGATTTCCTGCATCGTAATCAATGATGGCTATTTTCATCAGAGCACTCCTTTGGTGGATAATACCGTATCGCCTTCGATGGTGACGGCCTCCTTCAGTGCGTGGCCGATGCCTTTGAAAAGAGACTCGACGATGTGATGCCCGTTCACGCCATAAAGGGTCGCCATATGAAGATTCATCTTCGCGTTGTTTGCAAAGGCGAGGAAGAATTCCCGCGTCATTTCCGTCTCGAAGCTGCCGATCCTCTCGACAGGGATATCGACATCAAAGACGAGGTACGACCGACCGGATAGATCGAGCACGATGCGGGAGAGCGCTTCATCCATCGGGCAGAAGAAGCAGCCATAGCGATGGATCCCCTTCTTATCCCCCAGCGCTTTTTCGAATACCTCTCCCAGCGTGATCCCGATGTCTTCGATGGTATGGTGGTTGTCTACATCAAGGTCGCCCTGACAGGTCAGGGAAATGTCCATGCCGCTGTGACGGGCCAGAAGATGCAGCATATGGTCAAAGAATCCGATGCCGCTAGTCCCTTCAAAATGTCCTGTCCCATCGACAGTCAGACTGATGGAAATATCCGTCTCGCCTGTCGTGCGGCGAAGTGTGGCTTTTCTCATGCGAGTGCCTCCCGGAATACAGAAATCAGCACATCATCGACGTCTTTCGTCGTGACGGAAATGCGGAAACCATTCGGGATGTCTTGGCTGTTTCTATAAATCTTGACAAGAATATCTTTCCTGCGAAGCGCTTCGAAGATTTCTTCCTGCTTTTTATCCACCTGAACGAGGAGGAAATTGGTGCAGGACGGGTAGACCGTGACGCCTGAGATTTCCTTCAGCGCCTCGTAGAGACGCTCTCTTTCCACGCAGATGGCATCGCGTACTTTGAAAATATCTTCTCTGTGACGGATGACGATCGGCGCAAAGAGCTGGGTGAAAGCGTTCAGATTATACGGCGCTTTGATCTTTGCGATAGCTTCGATCAGCGCTTGGTCGGCAGCGAGGTAGCCGCAGCGCATGCCCGCCAGAGCAAAGGCTTTCGAGAGCGTGCGGAGGACAATGAGATTCGGGTATGTATCAATGAGGTCTATGACGCTTTCCTTCTGGGCAAACTCCATGTATGCTTCATCAACGAATACGATATTGTCAGCGGCCTTCAGCACTTCCTCGATGAATGCGCGCGGAAGCAGCTCTCCCGTCGGATTGTTCGGATTGCAAATGACGGTCACCTTCGGCTGGTATGTCCTGACCGCTTCCAGAAGTCCTTTCTGGTCGCGCCGGTATCTGGGAAGATCCTTGACCTTAATGGCAGAGGCACCCAGCGTTTCCGCACCAAGCTCATACATGTCGAAGGTCGGGCTGTGGATCAGGATCTGATCGCCCGGATCAAGGAAGGTCCCCAGAAGATAGGTGATCATTTCATCCCCGCCATTGCCGACGATGAAGTTCTCCGGCTTCGCTCCGATGTAGTCCGCCAGCGCTTCGCGGATGTCATCGGACATCGGCTTCGGGTAGATCTGCGGGCGGAACGTATCGAGAGCCTGAATAAGCTCTTCTTTCACACCGGGAATGGTCAGGACATTCAGATAATTTTCATTCGCATTGATGACATGCTTTTCTGCGATCGGCGCCACGAAGTAGGGATCAAAGTCGGCGATCGTTTTTCTGAGCCATTCAGTCTTCATCACGCACCTCCATCGCATGAGCGTGAGCCGTCAGGCCTTCTGCTTTGGCGAAAATCTGGACCTTCTTGGAAATCTTCTGGAAGGCCTCTTTATTATACATTTCTACACTGCTGTGCTTGACGAAATCATAAACACCGAGCGGCGAGGAGAAAGCGGCGGTACCGGAGGTCGGAAGCGTGTGGTTCGGGCCTGCCATATAGTCACCGAGCGGTTCGGAGGTGTATTTCCCGAGGAAAATAGCGCCTGCATTATAAATAAGCGGCAGATACTGCTTCGGATCCGGCAGCTCGACTTCCAGATGCTCCGGCGCGATCTTATTCACGATGTCAAAGCACTGTGCCGCATCCTTGCAGAGGAAGGCCTTCGCATAATCATCGACGGAACTCTTCATGATCTCATAGCGGGAGAGCTCTTTCATCTGGCGCTCCATCTCCGCTTCGACCTTCTTGCCAAAGTCTGCATCCGGCGTGATGAGGAAAACAGCCGCACGCGGGTCATGCTCCGCCTGCGACAAGAGGTCGGCTGCGATCCATGTCGGATCCGCGCTGGCATCTGCCACGCAGCACACCTCGGATGGGCCTGCGATCATGTCGATGCCGACCGTACCGAAGACGAGACGCTTTGCCATAGCGACGAAGGCATTGCCCGGTCCTACGAGCTTGAAGACCGGCTCAACAGACTCCGTGCCGTATGCCAGCATCGCGATGCCCTGCGCACCACCGACCTTATAGATCTCCTTTACGCCAGCCACGTAAGCAGCAGCCAGGATATTCGGATTCACCTTGCCATCCTTCCCTGGCGGTGTCGTCATAGCGACCGAAGGGCAGCCCGCCACGAGCGCCGGTACCGTATCCATGAGTACAGTCGACGGATAGGCCGCGCGGCCGCCAGGTACATAGACGCCGACACGCTGAATGGGAAGGAACTGTTCCCCGAGCTCCACGCCATCTCTGAAATTCTTTATCCAAGACTTTCTCACCTGTTCCTTATGGAATGTCTCGATATTCGCTTTCGCTTCTTTCAGAACTTCCAGAAATTCCGGCGTCACCTGCGCGAGGGCTTCCTGCATCTCTTCTTCCGTCACGCGGAAATCGGAGAGCTCTACCCCGTCGAATTTCTTCGTCAGCTCACGGATGGCAGCATCTCCCCCATCTCTGACCTTTTCCAGAATGGCAGAAACGGATTTCTCCAGCTCTTCCGACAAATTCACATTGCGGTTCGTCAATGTACGTACTTCTCTCAAAGTAAAACCTTTTTCAGGTACTGTGATCCATTCCATGATATGATTATCCTTCTTTCATTATATAGGTTGGCGGGTTCAAGGTTCATGGTTAGCCCCCGGGCGGGGTGCCCTTTGATTGCGTGCGAAAGAGGGGGGCGGGTTCTGTAGGTTCTACGGGTTCAAAGGGGTTGGTGCGGCGCAAATAATAATGAAGCGCCGCGGAGTTTTGATAGCGCTTCGCGCTGTCGTCATTTCGAGCGTAGCCGAGAAATCTATATGGCAGAACGCTCATTGCCTGATGTGAGGCAGCACCAAGACATCGTTCCCCCTCAGCGCATACACGCTGATTCCTCCAAGGCAGTAGAGATCCCTCGACTGCGCTCGGGATGACGATGCCGAAAAACCCCAATCACCAGTCACTAGTCACTCGAGGCTCCCAATCCCTAGCCACTAATCATCCCCGCTTTCAAACTTCAGGGTTACCGCCCTTTGATTATGTACGAAAGAGGTTCAACGGGGTGGTGCGGCGCATAAAAATATGGAAACGCCGCGAAGTATAGATGGTGGCGATGCCCGAAGGTGGCATTTCAGTCACTAGTCACTAGTCACTTGAGACTCCTAATCCCTAGCCACTAATCATCCCTGCTTTCAAACTTTAGTCCCAAATAAAAAATCACGCCATGCGCCTTTCGCGCATCGCGTGATCTTCTTTTTGCAAGTTTATTCCTTCATGACTGTCCCATCAGCGAGTGTGATGGTGTGTCCGTTGTACTGGATCGTGCCCAGATTGAAGAGGCTGGTGACCTCAGAGTCTGCCGTCAGGTTCCATGTAGAGCCTTCCGCGATGAAGACATCGGCATTGGTCTTGTACGGAGCGCCCTCCTGGGCATTCGGAGCGATGGTGATCGCGCCGGTCCATGTGGACTGGTCTTTGATATTGAGATTGATATCCGAGATGGTATCGAGGAGAATGTCGCCATTCAGGATCTGATGCGACAGGATGACTTCTGCGTGACCGCCGTTCGCGCCCGCATCGCCCCAGCCGTAACCGCCGTCATTGCCTGTGATGGTGAAGACAGGCGATGCTTCATCCTGCGTGAGCGTGCTGTCATTCAGCGTGATGCGGCAGTGGGTGCCGGTCACATAGAACATGCCGCCCTTGTGAGAGATGAGGCTTGCATGATTTGCCTCGAACTGCTGCGTCCCCGTGACACCGATCGCGTCGGCGTCCGAGTACATGACGATGTTATAAGGAAGCGCGCCCGTCTCATTGCCTTCGAGCGTCGCTCCGTCGAGCGTGATGGAGCTGATATTCTTGATAACGGCTGCCTTGGTCTTTTCCGCCTTGACAGAGCCGCCTGTGACGGTCACATCGCCTTCGGTATAGATCCCGTGTGCATTGGCACCGGAAGCGGTGAAGGCAGAGTTTTCGGTGAGAAGAATGCCGCCGTTTTTAGAAATACGGATCGCTGCCGACTGATTTCCTGTCGTGGAAACCGTCGAGTCCTGCACCTTCATCATCGCACGCTGGGAGACTTCGACGCCCGCTGCCTGCGCGCCCGTGGTAGAAACCTCTGCATTCGTCAGATTGATGTACGTGCCCTTGCTGTAGCCATAGGCGCCCGTCGCGCCGTTTCCTGTGCTGGAAATCTTCGCATCCGTGAAAGCACCGTGTCCGCCATGGGTCACGAGCAGCGCTGCATTCATCCCGTAAAGGTCACTGCTTTCTGCACTCGAAGTATCGCCGGACTTCGTGATGGTATCGCCCTTCGCGGTGATGTATGCCATGGAGACGCGGAGCGCATTCTCATCCGCTTTATCCGAGCTGTAAGTCATACCGTCATACGCACCATCGGATCCGATCTCGGCGGCTGCGCTCCCCTGGTCTGCGGTATACTTCGCTGCCGGTGTCGGGGCAGGCTCCGGTTCCGGTTCCGGCTCGGGCTCGGGCTCTGGTTCCGGTTCGGGTTCGGGCAGCGGAGCGGGCTCCGGTTCCGCAGGCTTCGGTGCTTCTGGTGAAAGATTCTTGAACGTGCCGGACTCGACCGCGTTCTGGACATCAGGCAGCGTTAAAGACAGCCCCTTCAGCAAGGCATCTGTGTAGTTCACACTTTCAGCAGGTGCTTCCTGAGCTGCCACCGGAGCCGCTGGAGCAGGCTCTGCAGCTTCTGCCATAGAAAGCGGCAGCACTGCCCCTGTCAGAGCCAGCGCGCAGAGAAGGGACGTCAGTTTATTGGATTTCATAGGATTCCTCTTTTCTTTACTTGAAGCCATATTGACCTGAAACTATACATAAAGGTATAAAAATGCATTTCCTGTCATACTGACTTCCATTTTACAACATTCTTTGAGAATTGTCATTAAAGAAAGGTTTAAGAAAACAGGGTTCGCTCGTGGGGCGTGCCCTGAAGTTTGAAAGCAGGGATGAGGAGAGCTAGTGACTGGTAGCTAGGGATTAGTAGCCTCGAGTGACTAGTGACTGGTGACTAGGGACTAGTAGCTGGGGATTAGGTTTGCGATATGGGAAAACCGCTGGTTTCAAACTTCCGCGGCGCTTCCATAGTTTTATGTGCCGCACCAGCACTTCGCATTTCACATTTCTTATTCAAGCGAAACTTTCGCACGCAATCAAAGGGCCGTCCCTCCCCCCAAACCTCTCTCATTTGTGCTACAATGAGAAAAGCAAAAATCACTATTTCCTATTCACTCTGTATTTCCCTGAGGAGGCCATTATGCATATCCATGTCATTGATCATCCGCTGATCCAGCACAAGCTGACCATCATGAGAAAGAAAGAAACCAGCTCCGGCGAGTTCCGCCGTCTGCTGCAGGAAATCACACTCCTGATGGGCTATGAACTCACCCGCGACCTGCCGCTCGAAGATGTCGCCATCGAGACGCCGCTCGAAAAAGCGACAGGGAAACAGGTCGCCGGCAAGAAGCTCGGCATCGTCCCGATCCTGCGCGCCGGCTTCGGCATGGTGGAAGGCCTCACCGAACTCATGCCGTCTGCCCGCATCGGCGTCATCGGCCTCTACCGCGATCCCGTCACCGCCAAGCCGGTCGAATACTACTGCAAGCTGCCGGATGTGGAAAATCGTGACTTCATCCTTGTCGATCCGATGCTCGCTACCGGAGGCAGCGCCGTCGCAGCCATCGACATGATGAAAGAAAAAGGCGTAAAGAATATCAAATTCATGTGCCTCGTCGCTGCCCCGGAAGGTGTCGAGGTCGTAAACAAGGCACATCCGGATGTACCGATCTATACCGCCTCCCTCGACCGTCAGCTGAATGAAAAGAAATACATCCTCCCGGGCCTTGGCGATGCCGGCGACCGCATCTTCGGGACAAAGTAAGAAGGTTTAAGGTTTAAGGTTTAACGGTTCAGGGTTCAGGGGTATGGTGGCGGCTACGCCGCAAGTATATATGAGGAGATGCCCGAAAGTAGTATTCAAGTCACTAGCCACTCATCCCTAGCTACTCATCCCTAGCTACTCATCCCTAGCTACTCATCCCTGCTTTCAAACTTCAGAGTTCAGGGTTGTTATGGCAGCTTCGCCGCAAGTATATAGGCGATGCCCGCTTGCCGTTTTCCTCCCCGTTTCCATACAAAAAGCCGCAGAGTGAATCCAGCGATTCCCTCTGCGGCTTTTTTGATGCCGATGAAATATAAGCGGCTTTCCCCACATGTGCCGCGCACCTCTCCGCTTTCCTCATCTGTCTTTCATACCGCCAGTGCCCTATCCGCCCCTATGGGACACCTTCCCCACAAGGGGGGGAGGCGATACGAGGGAAACCTGCTATCAAGAGGCCTTCGGGCATCGCCCCATCTATACTCCGCGGTGCTTAGATCCTTCGACTCCGTTCT
>OLOW01002303.1_pt1 | contig 13012 bp, 10 predicted proteins | sample 1672801 | NCBI WGS metagenome assembly OLOW01 (sample SAMEA3136725, study PRJEB25190) | human gut metagenome | biome: human gut; feature: human-associated habitat; material: faeces | place: Austria | collected 2013
ATGTGGGATTCCAATCCGCGGATATATTCCTCGTCCAGACAGGCATTGGCGCCCACGATGTCCCAATAAATATTCTCCTGTCCGGCAGAGGACAGGATCAGGGATAGGCCGCTACTGCCGGGTACGACCCGTACCAGCTGGCTGTCGGTGATCTCCTCGTTCAGCGATGCCTTCAGCTGCGCGCCGAAGGAGTCGCTGCCGATCATGCCGGCCAGCGCCACCGTAGCGCCCATCCGCGCGGCGGCTACTGCCTCATTGTAGCCGTTTCCGCCGGGCGAAAGCGTGAAGGAGTCCGCGTAGCGCTTGCGGCTGGTCTGTTGAGAGTTCTTTTGCTCCAGGATCAGGTCCATATTCAGATTGGCGATCACAAGAATATCACAGGCACTCATTTTATAGAACCTCTCTTCACCAGCTTGGGGGCCACAAGCTGTAGCGGCGCCAGTGTGTCCCCACGGTCCAGATGATCCATCAGGCATTTTGCACCGACCATCCCTACCTGGTACCCGGTGGGCGCCAGCACCGACAGTGCCGGGTCGGCCAGCTTTGCCAGATTTGTGTTCTGTTGGCAAAGGATCTCGATATCCTCCGGCACCCGCAGCTCCTCGCGGCGCAGCAGATGCAGCAGCTCTACCGCAGTCTCGTTGTCCTGCACGAACGCGGCACGGGGGCATTCTGTTCCACGCAGCAGTCCGGGGAGCTGCTCCCGCAGCTGACGTATCTCGGCGGAAAGGCGGACCGTCATGCCGTTTTGTGCTGCCACCGCCCGTTCAAATTCCTGAAATACCGGGTCTTCCTCCGGTGCTGTGCACCCCACGGAGGGAATGTACAGCACCGTTCCGCCCGCCGTTGGCAGTGTCTCCGCGGCCAAAGCGCCGGAGGCGGCAGCGTCGCAGGCCACGACCGGGAAAGGCATGGGCACGGACGGCGTATTCTCCGCCAGAATGACTGCGGGCAGCTCCGGGAACTGTTCCAGGTCGGCCCTGGAAAGAATATCGCCACAGCCGATAAACAGCACGCTGGCGACCCGAAATGACAGCAGCGCCTGGGTCAGCTCTGCGAACGCCCGGTCATCGTTATCCAGGTTGAACAGCAGGGGGGAGCAGTTGCTGATGCTCAGCACGTCCTCGACGCCGCGCAGCAGGTCGATATAATACGGCGATGTGAGATTTTCCATGCATACGGCGGTGAGTTGGCTCTCCTTCCGGATCACGGGCCGGACGGGGGCGGCCGTGCGGTACTGTAATTCCTCCATGGCTGCCAGCACTTTTTTCTGCGTGCTGTCCGTCACGGCGGCGGTACCGGCCAATACGCGGGAAACAGTGGCGATACTGACACCGGCGACCCGCGCGACATCCTTCATCGTAGACAAGCGACCTCCCCCTTTCAGGTACACAGAATGCACGGCGATCATGTCGTATATGCCCTATTATATACGCGCTGTGCAGAGTTTGTCAATCGCAATTGCATCTTGTTTTCAAAATGTAAAATGTAAATTTACATGAAAATGATAAAATTTTTCATTCGTGTAAAAGTTGCAAAAATCTGTTGACATATGCGGAGAAATGGCATATACTTGCGTTACAAGTTCCGATTATGTCTTCTCCTCGGTCGCCGATCCGATCGAATATGTCACAGGGCAAATCAGACAGGAGGGCTATTGCATATGAAAGAGTTGGACTGCCTGTTTATCGGCTCCAGCACAAAAGATATTCTGATGCTGGTGGAGGCACCTCCCGCCAGCGATCAGCGCATCGCGGCCCGCCAGCTGGAGATCACCTGCGGTGGCGTGTCGGCCATTGCCGGTGCCGCGCACCAGAGTCTTCACGGTGTTACCGGTGTTATCACCGCTTTGGGCGATGATGATACCAGCCATTTTGTAGAGGCATTTCTGGCACGGCAGAATTTCGCCTACGCCAAGCTGTTCACCTTCCCCGGTCAGGCCTCCTCCACCAGTCTCGTTCAGGTGGAGGAAAACGGTAAGCGCTGTCTCAGCTGCTACGGCGGCTGCATTGACCGGCTGACGTTTGATATGCTGGACAAAGAGGTGTTTCATCATACCCGCTATGTGCATCTCGGCGTGATGCGGCCCCAGCTCATGCTGGATATCTGCCGCTACTGCAAGGAGAACACGAACGCCATCGTGTCCATAGATTCCGGAAATCTGTCCCGTGAGAATACGGATATGCTGCTGCCTTATGCGGATATTTTCATTCCCGATAACAAAACAGTAGAGCGCACCCTGCACATGAGCGAGCCGGATGCCTGCCGCTATTATGCGGCGCGCGGGGCGAAGATCGCCTGCGTTACAGCTGCGGAGCGCGGCACCTATGCCTATGATGGCCGGACGATGTACCATGTGTCGGCCCCCGCTGTAAAGGTGCTGGATACGACCGGGGCCGGTGACAACTTCCACGGTGCGATCCTGTACTGTCTGGGCCGCGGTATGTCCCTCCCCGATGCGGTAAAGTTTTCCAATGTATTTGCCAGCCTTACCTGCGAGAGTCTGGGCGGCCACACAGTGGTCCCCGATGCCGGACGGATCGAGGAAGTCCTCAACGGCGGAAGCATTACAGTAGATATCTTATAAAGCAACGAAAGGATGTAATGAAATATGTCTCTTGTTACGATGCGTGAGATCCTCCCCTATGCAGAGGAAAAGAAGATCGCCATTCCCGCCTTTAATATTGACACGATGGAGATCACCCAGGCTATTCTGGAGACTGTGGAGGAGGAGAACTGTCCCGCTATCATCGCAGTCGGTCAGGCAGCCATCAAGGACGGCAAGCTGGAGAGCCTGGCCGCCACAGTTCGCACGCTGGCCAAGGATATGAAGACCCCTGTGGTGCTGCACCTGGATCACGGGCAGAGCGTGGAGCAGGTCGTCAAAGCCCTGTGCGCCGGTTTTACCTCCGTGATGATCGACGGATCTAAGCTGTCCTTCGAGGACAACATCGCCGTTACGCAGGAGGTCGTCCGCATCGCCAACGCTGCCGGCGCCTCTGTGGAGGCGGAACTGGGCGCGATCCTCGGCTCTGAGGACAACATTTCCCACGATGACTCCAAGCCGTTCCTGGTCCGCGTGCAGGATGTGATCGATTTTACCGCCGCGGTCAAGGTGGACGCACTGGCCGTGGGTATCGGCAATGCACATGGCCTGTATAAGGGCCGTCCCAATCTGGATTTCCAGCGCCTGCAGGAGGTACGTGACGTCACCGATGTGCCCCTTGTGCTGCACGGTGGTTCCGGTATCCCTGACGATATGATCCAGACCGCTATTGAGATCGGAATTCGCAAGATCAATGTCGCTACGGAGATCCGCATGGCCTATGTGGAAGGGTTGCTCAGCGGCTCTGCCAATGGCGACTACTACGAGATGGTTAAGGCCGGTAAAGCCAGCGTCAAGGCCCGCGCCAAGTCCAAGATCGACCTGTTTCTGCGTAAATAAGTTACCTTCCTCCGCGGCGGCGCTTACTCCTTGCGCCCCGCCCCCTCCATACAAAGGACCGTCCCGTTTTAAGCGGACGGTCCTTTTCCCTGCGCAGCCGGCAGGCTACGAGGTGCCGCCGCGGGATATATTTCCATTGGGGACGGCATAAGATAGGGCAAAAACCGAAAGGGGCACACGTTTTATGAGCAAGGTCAAAATACTCCTCCTGCGGCGCTGGTACATGGTGGGCGGTGCGGCGCTGGTGCTGGCGGCGGCGATCTTCTATGTGGTGAATTATCCGGCCTCCGTCAGCGCTGCGGCCACGACTCGGCAGCTGCCCATCTACTCTGTGGAGCGCAGCCAGAAGGTCTGTGCCATCAGCTTCGACGCCGCGTGGGGTGATGCAAAAGTGCGGCAGTTCAGTTGCTGAACTGCCGCACTTTATTCTATATTATGCTTCGTTTCGCGAATTCAGCTCATAGGTGCACAGATAGAACAGGAACGAGGTCATCTGATAGCGGCTGATATGGGTGTCATAGGCCGCCAGCAGCTCACTCAGTCCGCTGTCGCGGGTGGTGATATCCCGATCGTCACACCACAGCATGGCCTTGACGACCTCGCCGCTGAGCCGGGGATTTCCCCACATGGTCTGCCGCAGCAGCTCCTGATCTACGCGGGTGTCAATGCCGGACATGGCGGCGTAGCGATAGATCAGCAGACAGGCCGTCTGGTAATCCATGTCGTCGTCATAGGCCGTATGCAGATCGCCCTGACGGAGCAGCCCCGTTTGATACGCCCAGCACACGGCGTCGTAGTAGGGGCAGGCGGAGCCGTTGAATGTCTCGTTTTCATAGTCGGGCGGCAAGGCGGTGTTGTCCGTCTCCGGCCTTTGGGAGATGCGGTACAGCACATCCACGAATTCGCCCACCTTTGCCGTGGCTTTTCCGCCGAAGGTGTCCGGCGTTTCCGGGTCTATATATCCGTTGCGGTACATATAGAGGACGCTGGCCTGGTTGAAAATGCCTGTGATGTCCGTAAACACCACCGTATCCTCCAGCGTGCCGCCGCTGGACGCCTTGCCAAAAACGTGGGCGTAGTAGTCACTGTTGACGATGTTGCTGGACATCTGGAACTTATTGTCCACATACAGCCGGTAGGCCTCCAGCTGCTCGTCAGAAATAACGATGCTCTCGTCGGCGGGGATCACCGTCTCCGTGCCGGCGTCATAGCGGAAGGTCTTTGTCAGAAAGGACTTATCCGACAGCACCGCTATGTGTACGCCGTTGGACAGCACGTCGGTGCCCGCCAGCAGCCGGGAGTCGTAGTCCACGCCGAACAGGTTTAGCAGCGTGGGCAGGATGTCCGCCGTGGAGCAGTACTCGTCCACCACGATATTCTCGGACAGGCCGGGCACATAGCAGATGAAGCTGTTGCGGTACTTCTCAAAGGTGAGATCCATCTCCCGTCCTGCCAGCTCGTTGTACTCATCCTCCGTCAGACCGTAGGGATAGTGGTCATTGGTCAGTACGATGCAGGTCTTATCGGCCACGCCCGCCTGCTCCAGCCGCTGCAGCAGATAGGTCAGCGCGTTTTCAAGCTCCAGATTGCAGGCAATATACGCCTTCACCGGCTCGGAGTAGGGCAGATCCTTCACCGCGTCGTGGTTCTTAGCGCTCATGGCGTTGTCCCAGTTGTACTGATAGTGGCCGCTGAAGGTCATGTAATAGGCATGGAAAGGTGTCTTACTGTTGAGGTAGTCGTCCACGGAGGCCTCCATCATCTCCAGATCGGAGGAGGGCCAGTCGATCTTTATATCCAGCCCGGAGTCCGCCGCCTTGAAGGTATAGCCCATGTTGGCGTGGGTGATGTTCCGGTTGTAGAAATCGCCGATGTAGTCGTGATAGCCCCAGGTCTGGTATCCCTTCTCCGTTAGGGCGTTGCCCAGGCAGAAGGGCAGATAGTTGGTGCCCGCCACGTTGAAGCTGGAATCCGTCTTAGTGCGGGACATATCCGGATACAGCCCCATGCACATGGTGTACTCACCGTTGGTGGTGACGGACTGGAACGTGCCGTAGTAGTTTTCAAAGATGATGCCCGTGTGGGACAGCTTGTACAGGGTGGGCGTCAGCTCCTCGCTGATGAACCAGGGGCAGAAGCTCTCGGCACAGATGGTGATCAGGTTGTAGTCCTGCAAAAGCCCGGTGTAGTTGTTCTTCCGGGTGGGGACCACCTGCGCCAGATACTCATCCGTGGTCCTGCACATGATGTTATCCGCAGACTCCGCCAGCTTTGCAAAGTCGATGCTCTCGATCACATTGTAGGAATTGCTGCTGTAGAGCCGTCTGGTGTCTGTACCCAGCGAGGACGGCGTGATGATGACGCTGCCGCTGCTGCCAAAGACCATATAGCGAAGCTCCTGCACCGTGGTGGCCAGCATGCCCACGCTCTTATAGCTGCTGTCGGTAGAGGTGTTCACGTTGGTGAAGGTCTTGTAGACGGAGAACGACTTGTTCCGCCCGGCGTACATAATGCCCATCGTAGCCAGCAGCAGCGTCAGCAGGATGCCCAGCGTCGCCAGCGCCTGCCTCCACTTGAGCCGCACGGTCAGTACCCGGAGCTTGCGCAGAGCAAGGCAGAGGATCGTCACGATCAGCGGCACCAGCAGCAGAAGGATGGGCACGATGTTCTTGCCGATGCTGTACAGGATCTGCGAGTCGAAATTGGTGATGACGTTCCCGCCCATGCTCACCTGACTGATGGGCATGAAGTTGCCGAAAATGGCGTGGTACATCAGCTGCACCTCGGCAAACAGCACCTGCACGGCGACCAGAAGCACGCCCACGATCTGCCGGGCGATCTTGGGCAGGTGCGTGGTCAGCAGCGCGCAGACCGTGCCGCCCAGCAGCCCGAACAGCACCAGATAGACCGCCCGCCTGTCCAGCGATCGGTAGACGCACAGGTGCAGGCACAGCTCCACATAGACGCTGGCGCCGCAGAACAGCAGCAGGCTGCGGAGCCACGCCTGCCACATGCTGCGGCGGAGGGCCTCCGCCGTTTCAGGCGCCTCGCAAGGCGCCTGATGGGTGTCTGTTATCTCATTGGATTTTGTTTTCAGCATATATATCTCCCGCAGCAGACTTTTTCTCGGAGAAAAGCCTGCGAAATTTGTCAAAATATTGGCGCGCAGCATATCATACTGTAAACGTAAAGAAATTGCAATGATTTCTGTAAAAATTAAAGAAAGGTTCACAGTTGTTCTCGGTCGTTCTGAGCCGAAATCTTAACAAAATGTGCATAGCCGAAACGCGAAAACCGTGCTATACTGTACGCGAAATTGGGAACGCAGTCGATTTTAGGAGGTGAGTCCCGTGACAGAATCCGGTTTTCATCTGAAACACCATCTGACATCCTTCCAGATCATGATCCTCGGCTTTGCGGGCGTCATCCTGCTGGGCGCGCTGGTGTTGATGCTGCCTATCGCCACCGCAAGCCACACATGGACGCCGTTTCACGAGGCGTTGTTTACCTCCACCTCCGCCGTCTGCGTAACGGGGCTGGTGGTGCAGGACACCGGCAGTTACTGGTCCGGCTTCGGTCAGACCGTCATCCTGCTGCTGATCCAGATCGGCGGCTTAGGCGTCATCACGGCGGCTGTAACGTTTTTGATGCTCTCCGGCAAGAATATTTCGCTGAAGGAACGCAGTGCCATGCAGGATGCCATTTCCGCTCCGGTGGTGGGCGGCATCGTGCGCCTGACGCGGTTTATTCTCAAGGGAACGTTCTTTGTGGAATTGGTCGGCGCTCTTGCGCTGCTGCCGGCGTTCTGCCGGGACTATGGACTGCGGGGCGTGTGGATGGCAATATTTCACTCCGTTTCCGCCTTCTGCAACGCGGGCTTTGACATTCTGGGGCGGGCGGATACGCTCTACCCTTCATTGACGGCGTACATATCCGACCCGCTGGTCAACATCGTCATTATGCTGCTGATCATCGTGGGCGGTATCGGCTTTCTGACGTGGGACGACGTCTGCACCCACCGGCTGCACCTGCGGCGGTACCGGATGCAGAGCAAGGTCATTCTGAGCGCAACTGCCATCCTGATCGCGCTTCCGGCATTGCTCTTCTTCCTGACAGACTTTGCAGAGCTTCCCGCAGGACAGCGCGTTCTGGCGTCGCTCTTTCAGGCGGTCACGCCGCGAACGGCGGGCTACAACACCGCAGACCTGACGAAAATGAGCGACACCTCACAGGCGGTCACGATTTTGCTGATGCTGACCGGCGGCGCGCCCGGCTCCACCGCGGGCGGCATGAAGGTCACGACGCTGGCTGTACTGGCGGCCAATGCGGTCGCTGCCTTCCGAAGGCGGGAGGACCCACAGCTTTTTAAGCGCAGGCTGGAGCCCTCCGCTGTACGGAACGCCGCCGCCATCCTGCTGCTGTATCTGGGACTGACCTTCGCGGGTGCGGCGGTCATCAGCGCGGCGGAGGGACTGCCGCTCGGTGCCTGTCGCTATGAAACGGCATCCGCTGCCGGAACGGTAGGGCTGACACTGGGGCTGACGCCGCAGTTGGGTACACTGTCGCAGAGCATTCTCATTCTGCTGATGTTCTTCGGGCGTGTCGGGGGACTTACCCTGATCTACGCCGCTTTCTCCGGGCATGATCTGACCTATGCCCGGTATCCGAAGGAAATGATCACCGTAGGCTGAAAGGAGCGCACGATGAAAAACGTATTATTGATCGGACTCGGCCGCTTCGGGCGGCACCTTGCCATGCAGCTGAGCGAGCTGGGGCATCAGGTCATGGCGGTGGACCAGGACGAGGAGCGCGTCAACGAGTGTATGCCCTTTGTCACCAACGCGCAGATCGGTGACAGCACCCGCGTGGATTTTCTGCGCTCGCTGGGCGTTGGAAACTATGATGTCTGCTACGTTACCATCAGCGGAGACTTCCAGAACTCGCTGGAAACGACGTCGCTGCTCAAGGAGCTTGGGGCGAAATATGTGGTGTCCCGCGCCGAACGGGATGTACAGGCAAAATTTCTGCTGCGCAACGGCGCGGACGCGGTGACATACCCGGAAAAGCAGCTGGCGAAGTGGGCGGCCATCCGGTACACCGCCGACCACATCTTCGATTACATAGAGTTGGACGAGAAGCACGCCATTATCGAGGTCGCCGTCCCGGACAGCTGGCAGGGGCACAGCATCGGTGAGTTGGACATCCGCCGAAAGTATGGCGTCAATATCCTCGGCGTGAAGCGAAGCGACAAAACCGACGTGACCATCTCGCCGGAAACCGTGCTGGACAGCAGCCTGACGCTGCTGGTGCTGGGCGAGTATACGGCGCTGAAAAAGTGCTTCCGGCTGTAAGGCTGCATCCGTCGGCACTCGTGCGGTTGCAACTGGCTCGCTGGAGTATGTTACGCTGCCAAGCTCTCCGCTCAAAACTTCGGGTCTGAGGCTGCCGGTATAGGAAAAGCGCTCCTGCGAGGATCGACCTCGCAGGAGCGCTTTTTTGTTTCAGGTGTCGGGAGAGCTGTGTTTACTCGCCGATGTCATCCAGCGACAGTACCTGCTCATAAGAATCTGCACCGGCGACAGAGCCGATGGGCAAGACCACGTGGAGCTTTCCGTCACCGTCAGCGTATGTGCGAACGCTCATGTTGATGTTCTCATCGGACAGCGTCCAATCGCGGCGTTCCGTCAGGAACTCATCCGTATCACCGCCCGCAATTGCTCCATACTGTGTGTCGAACTTTGCAGCGGCAGCGCGGCGTACCGCCTCCAAGAAGACTGTCTCATCCACATCCAGTGCCTTCAGCAAGTCCGCTGTGGTGAGCTGCTGGCCGCTGGCGATGTCATACAGATAGACATTGTATTCGTTCACATCGGCATCCCATCCGCAGGAGACGACCAGCGACAGGATATTCTCATACTGATATGACTCCCATGCCACAAAGAAACAGGACAGGCTGACCTTATCCGAGACATCTTCAAGCACGCCATTCACGATAGGGGTGTACGCATCGGAGATTGCCTTGTTGATAGCCTCCGCGCCCTGTGTGTCCGCCTCGATTTGAGGTACATGGTAGGTATAGTGGCCGCTGTTGCCGATGCCATCGGTGTAGTCGAAGTCCTCGTTATACAGTTCGGTGATTTGAGGCGCTTCATAAGACGCATCGGGCGTCTCGGCCTGATGGTCGTCCTGTGTGTTGTTATTGTCTGTCCCATTGGGCGTTGCGCCGCAGGCGGCCAGTGCGAAAATCATTGCTGTGGCCAGCAACAACACAAAAATCTTCTTCATGTAAATGTCCTCCTTACTTCCACGAGAACCGACCCACAACGGCTTCCGTATACTGATCGTCCGTGATAGCCGTATACCTCTCCCCGTCATACCAGTCGGTAAAGCCGTTGTCCGTCTGATAAATCTCGCCGGTCTCCGTGTCCATCACCCGCTCAAAGCCCATGGTGGCGTCGCTCTGCTTCTGGCTGATGATGTCCTGACTGGTATTCCGGCTTTCCCATGAGGACATGATGGCATCCTGCATCTCATTGGCGGATTGGCTCAACTGCTGGGATTGCCGCATCGCCGCGTCGCTCTGCGCCATGGCGGAGGAGGTATAGCTGCCGGAATAGTCCAGGCTGCCCAAGCTCCGTGTCAGGATGTCCTCCCAGTTCTGGAACATCCCCTTTTCAGCGGAGACGATGGTGGTGCTGTACGCCATGTAGTACCCGCCAAGGCCGGGGATGGGGAAGGGGACAAGCTCCACCGAACACATACCCTCCGCCTCGACGCCGTCCTGCGTGAACTCCGCACGCAGCACACCGGCTATCCCGCCCAAAGAACTGGTCGCGTCAAAGGTCTCTGTCACCGTGAAATCCTCATACTGCGGGAAGTGGAGGCTGCTGTAAAACGGCTCTGCGGCAACCGCCGACAGATACTGCGGCAGCACGTCGAAGTAACCCTTCACGGACTCCTCTGCCATTACGGGGAACGCTGCGTAGGCAGCGTTCCAGTATGTATAATTCTGCTTCAGGAAGTCATCCGCAAACAGCGGCTCTGCCTTCAGGATATACAAAATCTGATTTACGCTGCACGCGGGGTCATACGCTCGCAAAGCGTGGTACATACCCGCGTTGGACGTGGCCGCCTCCACCATCCAGCCCTCCGGAACGCTCATAGAGAAATCCGCACAGCTATATGACTCCAGCTCCAGCCCGGAGGCCATGGGCGTAATGACAAATTCTTCCGTCTGCTGTGTGTTTCCGCCGTAGTCCTGTGTGTCATCTCCGTTGCTTCGCCTTCCACAGCCGCACAGCAGTGTTATGGTAAAGGCTAAAATGATACAGATAATTCTCCTCATAAGTCCCCCTCCTTGCCAATTATGCTCCAAGTATAGCACAAGTTCTGCCCCACCGCAACGTGTTCTGCGATGCGCCCTGTCCAAAAACGATCATGCGTATATTCTCTCGACAAAGATGCGCGGCAAACAGCAACTCCTTGCCAAAGAAATGCAAGAATGGCAGCAGCGAAACGGCTCTATACTGCACGAACCGAGACATACTGCGCAGATGCGTTCTCTAAGATTTTACAGTGCTCATGTTGTGAACTTTACGTTGGACTCCTACTTCTGTTGCTCCAATTTCGAGCTTTAACCGTTCCTGCTCTGCCTCATAATCAGCTGTCATTTTCTTATACTATACCGACAAACATACGGTTTCCGTAACGCGCATACGATGGACTATTCTCAAAGAGGAGGTCTGTTTATGCCAACCGTTCAGCAAGCACCCACTCCGGCGATCACCGTCACTCGCAATTTCCTTGGCCAGCAGACAGCAGAGACGTTGCTGTTGGAATTGATCCGCGCCCACACACAGGCGGCTTAATGCCTGCGGGCAGTCTACGGAAAGGAGGGGACTTATGGAGAAGCGACCACTGCCCACTGCGCTGTACTGCCGCCTGTCCCGGGAGGACGGAGACCGGATGGAGAGTGATTCCATCGGCAACCAGCGGAAGCTGCTGGAATCGTATATCGAAAATCATCCTGAGTTGGTAATGGCGGAATGCTATGCCGACGACGGCTATACCGGCACGAATTTCCAGCGCCCCGCCTTTCAACGGATGCTGCGGGACATAGGGAACGGGCGCATCCGCTGTGTGCTGGTAAAGGACCTGTCCCGTTTCGGCCGTGATTACATCGAAACAGGCCGCTATCTGGAGCGTTGGCTGCCGGAGCACGGCGTGCGGTTCATCGCTGTCACGGACAATATTGACAGCGACCGCGGCGCCTACGACATGATGATGCCGCTGAAGAATCTGTTTAACACCCAGTATGCACGCGACATCTCCCAAAAGGTCAAAAGCTCCCTCCACGCCAAGCAGCAGCGGGGCGAGTTCATCGGAGCATTCGCCAGCTACGGGTACTGTAAGGACCCGCAGAATCATAACCGTCTGGTCATCGACCCGCCTGCGGCGGAGGTGGTGCGGCGCATCTTTACCCTGTTTGAAAATGGAATGGGTAAGATCCGTATTGCCAAGCAGCTGAACGAGGAGGGCATCCCCTGCCCCAGTGAGTACAAACGGCTCACCGGCGAAGAATACCGCAACAACCACCGGCTGGAAACCACCACCTACTGGACATACGCTACCATCCACCGTATCCTGCAAAATGAGATGTACATCGGCAACATGGAGCAGGGACGGGACGACCGCCTTCAGATGCACGGGAAAGCCAAGCGGAAGGAGCGCTCCCAGTGGACGGTAGTATCCGGCACCCACCAGCCCATCATCGAAAAGGGCCAGTGGCAGCGGGTGCAGGCTCTGCTGAACGCTAACGCCCGTACGCCGGATTTTCAGCAGAATGTCAGCCCCTTTGCGGGTTTTCTCAAGTGTGGCGATTGTGGACGAGCCATGGTCAAGACCACCTGGGGTGGCAAAATCTTCTACACCTGCGGCTCGTATAAGCGCTACGGCGCATCCGTGTGCAGCAAGCACTATATCGCCCATGATGTGTTGACGAAGGTGATACTGGATGATCTGAACCAACTCATTGCCGGCGTGGAAAACCTCCGCCAGCTGGCACAGCAGGGCGCGGCGCAGCGCCCGCGCTCCGGCACCGACCAACCCCAAAAGCTGGAAGCTGCATTGCAGCGCATTCAGCGCCGCCGCCAGAGCGCCTACGAGGACTATCAGGACGCGCTTATCTCCAAGGAGGACTTCCTCCGCTACCGCGCTGATTATGACGCACAGGAGCAGGCGCTGCAGGCCCAACTGGACAAGCTGCGCGACTCGGTACAGGATGAGCCGCTGTCCTTGCCCTGGGTAAAGGAATTGCTGGCGTCGGGGCGGCTGGCGGAGCTGGATCGCCCCACAGTCGCCGCCGCCATCCGGGAAATCCGCGTCTACGAGGGGAACCGTATAGAAATCGACTATCTGCTCCCGGAGGGCTGCCGCGCTCTGCTGGAGGGGTGAGCGCATAGTGTTCCGTGTAGGGAAAAGCGAAAAAAGCAGGGAGCGTAGAAAGGTTTTTGCTTCACACCCTGAACATTATAGTGGTGGAAAGTTTCACAACTCCCCACCACTATT
>OLOW01002306.1_pt1 | contig 13003 bp, 12 predicted proteins | sample 1672801 | NCBI WGS metagenome assembly OLOW01 (sample SAMEA3136725, study PRJEB25190) | human gut metagenome | biome: human gut; feature: human-associated habitat; material: faeces | place: Austria | collected 2013
ATAAGATTCGCTGCACGACGTTCGCGGGCATTTCCTCCACGATATCGACGGCGTCATCGACGTAGAGCTCGTCGATGACCTCCTTCAGCTCCGAATCCGAGAAGCCGCGGATCAGCAGCTCCTGCGCCTCCGGCTCCATTTCGACGAAGGTCTCCGCGGCCAGCTCCTTCGGCAGCAGCCGGAACAGCAGCGGCAGGCAGGCCTGGTCGAGATCGTCAAAGATGGCGGCGATGTCGGCGGGATTCATGGTGCTGAGGATGTCCCGAAGAGAATGGTACTTCTTCTCGTCGAGCAGCATGGTCAGGGTCTTCTGCAGGGAAAAATTGTTTTCTGCCATGTCTTGTTCCTCCTATGGAACCTCTGAATCAATCGTCTGCGACTGTGAGCGGATCTTTTCCGCCCACTCTTCGGTATCAAAAACGGGAAATCCATACAGGATTCCTCCGTTTTTGATACCTCGATTGGACGAAAAATCTCTCGCTCACAGTTCTTGCCGATTGAATCAGAGCTTCCTAAAGTTGATGAATAGGAAGGTAAAGACACAACGCAGGCACATCAAGCGAAGAAAGAAAAACGGGAAGCCCACATGGCGCACGAAGGCGGCTTGGGCTCGCGCTGACTTCGGCCTGCGGATGTGCCGCTACTACTTCCTGCGTCCATTGTTGCTTCCCCCTTTACAAATCGAATATTGCAGATGCCTATAAAGCACCCAACTTATATAATAAGAAGATTTTTTCGCTTTGTCAACCGAAAACCGGGCCGCACAAGGTGGAAATTTGCCGGTCCATGTGCTATACTCGAAAAAAGATCTCCATAGGAGGAGCTGCAAATGGCAACAGAAAAGCTCTATGATCAGGACGCGCATCAGGCGCAGTTTCAGGCGGCGGTCCTGTCCTGCAGGCCGGGGAAGCACGGCTACGACGTCGTGCTGGACCGGACCTGCTTTTATCCCGAGGGCGGCGGCCAGCCGGGCGACACCGGCGTCCTTTCCGGCGTCCGCGTGACGGATACGCATGAGGCGGGCGGCGAGGTCGTCCACTATTGCGAAGCGCCGCTGTCGGAGGGGCAGACGGTCGAGGGCGCGATCGACTATGACCGCCGGTTCGAATTCATGCAGCTGCATACCGGCGAGCATATCCTCTCCGGCGTCATCCACCGCCGCTTCGGCTATGAGAACGTGGGTTTCCACATGGGCGCGGACTTCGTGACGATCGATCTTTCCGGCATGCTGACGCCGGAGCAGGTGCAGAGCGTCGAGGCCGAGGCCAACGAGTGGATCTGGAAAAACGTCCCGGTCGAGGTCTCGTATCCGGACCCGGAAGCGCTGAAAACCATCCCCTACCGCAGCAAAAAGGAGCTGACCGGGCAGGTGCGCATCGTGACCATCCCGGGCGCGGATATCTGCGCGTGCTGCGGCACGCACGTGTCGAATACCGGTGAAATTGGCCTGCTGCGGATCTTCTCATGCGTCAGGTTCCATGACGGCGTGCGGCTCGAGCTGCTCTGCGGCCGGCGGGCGCTGCGGTATCTGCGCGCGCTCACGGAGCAGAACCGGCAGGTCTCCGGCCTGCTCTCGGCAAAGCCGCTGGAGACGGCAGGGGCTGTGCAGCGGCTGCTGGACGCGGAGGGCGCGCTGAAGCTCCGCGCGGCGTCATTGGAAGACGCCGTCTTCACGCAGAAGGCGCAGGCGCTGGCCGGGAACGGGAATGTGCTGCTCTTTGAGCCCGCAATGAGCCCCGACAGCGTCCGGCGGCTGACGGATCTGGTGATGAGCGCCTGCGGCGGCCGTGCAGCCGTCTTCGCGGGCAGCGACGAAGCAGGGTATAAATACGCCGTCGGCGAGCAGGGCGGCGACCTGCGCCAGCTGGTGCGGGAGCTGAACACCGCGCTGCAGGGCCGGGGCGGCGGCAAGCCGTTTTTCACGCAGGGCAGCGTCAGCGCCTCCCGCGCGGCGATCGAAGCATTTTTCCGGGAAAGGGGCGAATGAGATGCTGCAGGATCTGTATCCGCATATCTACCACAACGAAATGGCCTGGAAGGCCCCCGCGCCGGACGATTATGCCCTTATTTTCGCGCCCGACGGCACGGTCTATTGCGATCTCACAGACGGGGCGCTGACCCTGCCGCGCATCCGGGATGTGGGGCCGGGAGAGGCACAGTACGCGTTTTCCATCGATGAGGCCGCCTATTACCTCGTGGCCGCCCACCCGGACGAGACGGACGCCTTCCGCTACGTCCCCGCCGCGTCCCTCCGGTCCATGACCGAGCGGACGAGCCCGGCGCTCTTTGCCGCCGCCGCGGGCGGGAGCCTGCACCGCTGGTACCGGTCGCAGCAGTTCTGCGGCCGCTGCGGCGCAAAAATGGAGAAAAGCGCGACGGAGCGGGCCATGGTCTGCCCGCAGTGCAAAAACACCGTCTACCCGAAGATCTGCCCGGCCGTCATCGTCGCCGTGCATGACGGCGACCGGCTGCTGCTCACGCGCTACCGCGGGCGGCCGTTCAAAAAATATGCCCTCATCGCGGGCTTCAACGAGATCGGCGAGACGATCGAGCAGACCGTCCACCGCGAGGTGCTCGAGGAAGCCGGGGTGCGGGTCAAGAACCTGCGGTTCTACAAATCGCAGCCCTGGGTGTTCACCGATACGCTGCTCATGGGCTTCGTCTGCGAGCTCGACGGCAGCGACAAGATCACCGTGCAGGAATCGGAGCTGGCCGAGGCCAGCTGGCACCTGCGCAGCGAGCTGCCGCAGGACCACTCCTACATCAGCCTGACCGGCGAGATGATCGAGCAGTTCCGGCTGGGAAAGCTGTAAAGCCAGACATTGACAGACCAGGAGAAAGCCGTTATACTGGCGATGGCAGCCTTGATAGAGTGAATGCTCTGGGACTTCGTGTCCGCCTGGCTGCCTTTTCTATGGCCTGATATTTCTGCTTTCCTTTTTCCCCGGTATCGTGTATGATATACAAAACAACGGTTGGAGGCCATACGATGGACGAGCTTGAAAAGAAGCCGGAGACGCCGCAGGAGTCCGCGGCGCGCAGACCGGAGAAGAAAAACGATTTTGATAACCGGCGCAAGCTGATGTACATCCTGTGCGGCGGCTATCTGATCTACCTGGCCATCAAGATGGGCCGGGATTACCCGCAGCTTGCCGCCAGCGGCGAATGGACGGGCGAGCGGATCGCCGCGCTCTGCGGCACGATCGGCTTTGCCGTCATCGGCGCGGCGCTGCTTGCAGTCGTCGCCGTACGGTTCGTGCGCGAATGGAAGGAAGAGGCGCGGCGCGAGCTGGAGCGGCAGGCGGAAGAAGCTGAAAAGACGGAGGAAGCCACAGATGAATGATATGACCCTGTTTCTCGACCTCATCCTGCTGGCCAGCGGCGTGTACTGCATGTACACCTGGCTGCGGCTGGCGGTGACGAAGCACCTGTTCAAAAACGGCCTGCTCGTGCCGAAGGAGAAAAAGATCTCCGACTGCGCCGACGAGGCCGAATACATCCGCTACATGACCCCGCCGCTCGCGGTGATGGCCATCCTGACGCTGGCCTACGGCGTCATCATGCTGCTCAACGACCAGCTCTCCGAGCCGTTTTTGCCCTATCCGTGGTCGCTCGTCCCGCTGGTGGTCGTGCTGGCCTCCCTCGTCTGGTACGCCGTCCGCAACGGACGCGCCAACCGGGATTATTTCGGGATGTGACCCCCCACTTGGCTCCCCTTCCAGGGGAGCTGTCAGCCGTAGGCTGACTGAGAGGTTGTCGTAGGATTAAGGTGCAGTCTGAATCTGTCAGGCTGCACCTTTTTTGCGGGGGAATAACCTCTCCGCCTCGCTTTGCTCGTCACCTCCCCTTGACAAGGGGAGGCTTATGGGGTGCGCATTTCAAGGCTCCCCTTGTCAAGGGGAGCTGGCGCGGAGCGCCTGAGGGGTTAGCCCGACGCAGCGGGAAAGGCTCCCCTCTCAGGGGAGCTGGCAGCCGAAGGCTGACTGAGAGGTCGTCACAAATTTGCCACAACCTCTCCGTCTCGGCTCACGCCGAGCCACCTCCCCTGGAAGGGGAGGCTTTGCTGCGCACCCATGGCTTCCCCTATGAGGGGAAGCCATGGGGATGCGCCCTTGACCATGCAAAACCCCCTGCCCAATACGACGTTCGGGCAGGGGGTTGTTTAAGCTCACCCCAAGATCGCTTCGCCGTGCTCGTAGAGGAGCTGGTTGCAGGCGGGGAGGGGGAGTCCGGCGTTCAGGGCGTAGAAGATGATGCTCTCGCGCGGCTTTTTGATGTAGAGCTGGGCGCAGCCGGCGTGCAGGAGGAGCTTCTGCGTCTGCTCGGCGTCCAGACCCAGTCCAAAGCACAGGCAGAGCAGACTGTCGCGCCCCGGGCGGCGCTTGCCGGCGAGGATCTGGTAGCCGTAGACGGCGTTCAGCTCGCTGCGGCGCAGCAGCTCCGCGCGGCTGAGCCCCTTGCTCTGCATGAGCTGCTGCAGCAGCGCGGGCAGACCCGGCGCGCACAGCGCGTCGGTATTGGTTTTGAGATACGTGCGCAGATCTGCGCAGGCGCTCAGCTCCTGCTCCAGCGCGGCTGTCGGTTTTTCTTGCATTTTGGACTCCATATCGATATGATAATAATATCCTATCACATTTTCGGAGAGAATCAATGGATTTTTTTGAGAAGTTTGCCCGGGAACACGGCCTGCGGCTGCTGCAGCCGCTGGGCGGAAAGCCGGAGACGATCTGGCTCGCGCAGACGGCGGAGGGAGAAAAACGCGTCCTGCGCCGCTATGCGGGGCGGGACACGGTCTGCCGCAAGCTCGTCGGCGTGCAGACGCCGCAGCTGGCGCAGGTCTACGCCTGCCAGGACGCGGACGAGGACACCGTCAGCGAGGAGGAATATATCGACGGGACGCTGCTCTCGGATCTTCTGCGCCGGACGCTGCTGGACGAGCGGCAGGCGGCCGCCGCGGCGCGGGAGCTCTGTGCCGCGCTGCAGACGCTGCACGGCCTCGGCTACGTCCACCGGGACGTGAAGCCGGAAAACGTCATGCTGACGAAGCAGGGCCGCGTGGTGCTGCTGGATCTGGACGCGGCTGCGCCGCTGCTCGGCAGCCCCGACCGCAACACGCGCCTGCTCGGCACGGCCGGCTATGCCGCGCCGGAGCAGTTCGGCTTTGCCCGCTGCGACGTGCGGGCGGATATTTTCGCGCTGGGCGTGCTGCTGAACGTCATGCTGACGGGCGAGCACCCGTCGGTGTGTCTGGCGAAGGGGCGGCTCGGCCGGATCGTCCGCCGCTGCACGCATACGAACGCCGCCCAGCGCTATGAGACCGTCGACGCCCTGCTGCGGCAGCTGCCGAAGGCCGGGCCCGCGCACCTGTGCGCCCTGTGCGGCGGCGTGACGCCGGGCGGCGGCTGCGTCTGGTGCGGCGGAGCGGCGAAGCGAAAGGCGGGGCGGAATCCCGGTTATATTCTCGCGGCCGCGATCGCGGGGCTGGCCCTCGCCGTGGGCGGCTACGCGATCGGCCTGCAGAACCCGACCGCCGCGATGGCGCGCCACGCGCAGGCGCAGGGGCAGCAGGAAGCCGAACCGGCCCTCGCCGCGGAGGTGACGTTCCGGCAGTCGACGCCGGTGGAGGTCGCGGCCTGGCCGGGCGGGGACATCCCGTTTACGGCCCCCTTCTTCTGCGATCTGGACGGCGACGGGGAGGAAGAGCAGTACTGCTTCGCCGTGGCCGACACCTGGCCGGGCGAGGAAGGGATCCGGGTCTCGCAGCGCGGCAGGCGCGGCTATGCCCGGGATGAGCAGATCACAGAGTATTATCTGCCCCTGATCTGCCGCGAGAGGGCGGACGGGACGTATGAGGCCGTGCCGGAGCTGGCGGACCTGCTGGAGGACCCGGCAATCACGCTCTATTATCTCGGCGAACAGCCGGAGGCGCTGATCTCAGCCGTGCAGCTGCCGGGCAGGCGCTTCGGCGTCTGGGCAGGCGAGGTGGAGGCGCAGGCAACGTCCGCGTGCGCGGGCGGGTGGATCGTGCTGGCCCGCGCGACGGTCGCCGGGCAGCCGGTCGAGGCCGCCATGCAGAAGGAAATTTATCTGCGGGAAGAATAAAGAGGCTATATTAAGCAGCCTGCATAACAAAAGCGGCTCGCTTTGTGATACCCTATTCTCAGTCGTATGCAAAAGAATGCGAAGGAGAATGGATCATGAAGCGAGTCGTTTGTTTATTGCTGAGCCTCATCCTGCTGCTGGGCCTTCTACCCACCGCACTAGCGGATGGGAACGGCCCCAACTGGGTCGTTTTGTGCAATGAAGACGGAACCGAGCGGGAGATGAGGCGGACGCAGGAGCTGTACAACTGCATGTACGGCGAATCGGTCTATTTCCATCTGTATGCGGATGAGACCGGCGGCGCGCCGGTAGAAGGACTGACGCAGACCTTCTATGTGGATGGTGAGACTGTACATGATCCCGGTAAGCCTGACTATAAGGTGAAGGTCAGCTGGGATGCGGAAAAGAAATACTATGTCTGGGATACCAACGGCTTTTCCAACAACAAGGTACAGATTAGTCTGGGCGATGGAACGAATAACTACTCATTCTTCGCCAATCTGACGATCGAGGATATCGGCTGGTTCTGGTCGCGCAATCCGTCCGTCGCTTCGGCAATCCCGGGCGGCCGGGCGGTCACGGCAAAGTATGACGGCAGCCAGGACGTCAGCGTGTATCTCATGGCGACGCATACGACTGCCGGTGCGGTCCTTTCGGATGACTATGAAGCGCCGGAGGGCTTCACGGTCAGGCAGCTGACGCAGTACTGCTGGCGCGTGACCTGCAAGGCGGACGAGAGCTGGAAAGGCGAAAAGAAGAAGCTCACGCTGTACATGGACAAAGCCTGGACGTCGATCTTTGACCTTGGCACGGACTATACTGTCACCTTCTGTGCAGATGGGAATGAGCCGCGCGGGAAGGATGCGCCCGCGCCGTCCGTCATCGGTCAGCTCGCGGCCATCCCGGTGACGATCAACGGCCGGAAAAGGACCTGCTACATGGGCGTCGGCGAATACAACAACGGAAAATACGGCGTGCTGACGTCGAGCTCCATGGGTGGCCTGGAAAGCGCAGACATGCGGGCGCAGCTCGCGGTCGGCCTCTGGTGGCAGACCAGCTCGGGCGACGGTACGTACGATCTGACCGCGCTGAGCGCAGATGAGGTACAGACGGTCATTGCGCAGGTCGGCGAATTTCGCCTCACCGCGACTGCGGAAGGCGAACAGACCGGAACACTGAACTATACAGAAGATACGACCGTCACCGCCGGGATGCCCTGCCAGCGGATCTACACGCTGACGGGCGCGGACAAGGGCAAATGGCGCTTCGAGGCCAGCTGCACGGTGGACGGCGAGCCCATGACGGCCTCCGGCACCATCACCCGCACGGTTGCGACAGCGCATGCACTGAAGCCGGAGCAGTGCAAAACAGTCAAAGCGATCAACGAGGGACTGAAAAACGTCATTCAGGACATCGAGTCCGGCGAACACGTGATCACCGTCGACCTGCGGAGCACAGGAGAAGAATATCATGCGGAGAACCCGGACAGCAGCGCCTATCGCGGCCAGATCCTGATCCCGGACATCAAGCAGAACAATGTCGATGTGTCGGTGGAGTTCCGGGGCGCGAGGGGCGGTACCACGCTGATCGGCGGTATCCAGTCGGAGACGGCGGCCTTCAGCGTCAGCAATGTCAACTTTATCGGGAACGGCAGTGGCAGCCAGAAGTGGGAGGTGGATAATGTTAACCCGAATGGCGGCGCGACCAACGAGGCGTTCCGTGGAAACAGCCGGGCCAACGCAAGAGACTGTACGTTCACCGGCTACTACGTCGCCATCTCGTGTGGAAGGGAACTGCGTATGTGCGGGCGAAACAATACTTTTAGGAATAACCACATCGCGTGGAGGATCAGCACAGAGAACAATAACGGCGGCAATCCCGATGCGCTGAACTGCGTATTTGAAGACAATGAATACGCGATCTGGGTGGAAAGCTTCCATTTTATGCCCAGCTTTTACGCGCCGACCGGCTGCACGTTTACAGACAACGGATGTGACGTGCGCAACAGCGACCGCTGGTGGTTCATCCCCGGCAACTACTTTACGCACAGCGGCAGCCTTGGCCCGGTGAATGAAGCCGTCGGCAACGGCAACACCTTCTGCTACCCCATGGCGCGAAACGGGACTGTAGACTATACGCAGCTCGACGAGGACGGCGACACCGTTTCCAACGAACTGACCAGAACCTACCAGACGCCTGCAGGCAAGCTGGACGGCAAGACCTTCAAGGTCGCGGACGCCGAGAAGGATAACATTCTTGCCACCTTCTCCTTTGACGATACGGCTGCGAAACAGGCGGAGGAGGAACCGGTCCGACCCGTGATGCGCGCACGGATGCTGCGCAGGGCGAGTGAGCCTTCGTTTGACGCGACGGTCAGCGTCGACCGCTCCGACGCGTCGAAGATCGTCTTCCACATGGAAGATCCCTGCAAGCGGGTCAACGTCTCGCTGCCCTGCAGCTTCACGGACGGCACGGTCAAGCTCGGCGAGACCGAGATCCCGGACGCGAAGTTTGACGGCGAGACCGTCGCCTTCCAGACGGACGAGGAAGGCACCTACGTCATCGAGAGCAAAACGCCCGTCCAGCCGAAGCCCGACGACGCCGTTACCGGCATCATTTCCAGCATCGTGGCCTCCGGCGCGCTGCAGCCCGGCGCGTCCGCCTCGCAGTTTACCGACCTGACGAGTGGCAGCTGGTACTATGGCGGCGTGCGCTACGCGCTGGAAAACGGCCTCATGACCGGCACGTCCGCGCGGACCTTCGCGCCCGACCGGCCCGTGACCCGCGCCATGCTCGTGACCATCCTCTGGCGGCTCGCGGGCGAGCCCTATGGCCGCGTCAGCCCGTTTGAAGACGTGCTGCCGGGCAGCTGGTACGCACAGGCGGTCAGCTGGGCCTATGACAAGGGCATCGTCACCGGCGTGACCGCGACGAGCTTCCAGTCCGGCGCGCCCGTCACGCGCGAGCAGCTGTGCGCCATCCTGTGCCGCTACGCGGCCCTGACCGGCAAAAATACCGCTGCCTCCGCGTCTTTGGACGCCTTTACCGACCGCGCGCAGGTCTCCGCCTACGCGGAAGCGTCCGTCCGCTGGGCGCTGCAGGCCGGGCTCCTGACCGGCGTGGGCGACGGCCGCCTCGCCCCGCGCAGCGGCGCGACCCGCGCGCAGCTGGCCGTCCTGCTGCAGCGGTTTGCAGGTCTCAAGTAACATTTTTGCCCCCCTCATCGGCTCCGGGAACGCCTGTTGGTCCCGGAGCCGATTTTTCCTGTTGCAAAGTCCGGCAGGGTTGGGTATAATACAGGCATAAAATACACAGGAGGTCATTTTTATGGCTGCAAAGATCGAAAAAACCACCATCATCGGTGACGTTCTGGATATCGCACCGGAGACCGCTCCGCTGTTCATGGCCATCGGCATGCACTGCCTGGGCTGCCCGTCCTCCCGCGGCGAGACCGTGGAGGAAGCCTGTATGGTCCACGGCGTCGACGCCGACGCCTTCCTCGCGCAGGTCAACCGCTTCATCGAGGCGAACGAAGAGGCTGAAAAGGCCAAGTAACATTCTGCTCCGAAAGGAAGGGCGGCCACTGGCCGCCCTTTTGCGTGATGGCTATGAAAGTACCGATCTCCAACCGTCTGCTCCTGTGCGCGGCCCTGGTGCCGCCCGGCTCGCGCGCGGCCGACATCGGCACGGACCACGGATATCTGGCCGTACACCTGCTGCGCGAGGGCGTCTGCCCCTTCGTCACCGCGGCGGACCTGCGCGAGCAGCCGCTGCAGAAGGCGCGGGAGAACGCCGCCCGCTTCGGCGTGGCGGACCGGATGCAGTTCCTGCTCTCCGACGGCCTGCAGAGCATCCCGCCGGACGCGGCCGGGACCATCGTCATGGCCGGGATGGGCGGCGATCTGATGGTGCGCATTTTAGAGGCTGCTCCGTGGGTCTGCGACGCGCGCTATACGCTCATTCTGCAGCCGCAGAGCGCCGGGCAGGCGCTGCGGCAGTATCTGGCGGCGCACGGCTTTTTGATCGAGCGCGAGGCGCTGGCGCAGGACGGGCATTTTCTCTATACGGTCCTGCGCGCGAAGAAGGGAACCATGCCCCCGCTCACGCCGGGGCAGCAATACGCCACGCCGCAGCTGCTTGCCGAGGGCGGGCCGCTGCTGGGCGCGTACCTTGCCCGCATCGAGGCTGCCCTTGCAGGCACTGTCCGCGGCCTGCAGAAGGCCAGCGAGCCCGAAAAGCTCCGCTATTACCAGACCGCGCTTGCGGAAATCCAGGAAATGAGGAAACACCATGACGACTGTCCGTGACCTTTACAACGCCCTGTTCGCCTTCGCCCCCGCGTCCATGAAATACGACTGGGACAACGTCGGTCTGCTCTGCGGGCATTTTGACGCGCCGGTCGACACCGTCCTCGTCGCGCTCGACCCGATGCCGGACGTCATCGACGAGGCAAAAAAAGTCGGCGCGCAGTGCATCGTGACGCACCACCCGCTCATTTTTGACGCGCCGCGCGCCATCAACGACGAAAGCTATACCGGCCGCTGCATCCTCGCGCTGGCGGAAGCGCACATCGCCGCGATCAATTTACATACGAATCTCGACGTCTGCCCCGGCGGCGTCAACGATGTACTGGCCGAAACGCTCGGCCTCGCGGACGTCTCCGTCCTGGACCCCATCGGGCAGGACGCGCAGGGCCGCCCCTACGGCCTCATCCGCACCGGGATGGTACAGGCGCAGAGCCTCGCGGCGTTTGCCGCGTTCGTAAGATCGGCGCTCGGCTGCCCCGGCCTCCGGTTCGCCGACGCAGGCAGGCCCGTGCGCCGTGTCGCCGTCGGCGGCGGCAGCTGCGGCGGCGCGATCGACGAAGTCCTCGCCGCGGGCTGCGACACGCTCGTGACCGCGGATCTCAAATACAATCACTTTGAGGAAGCGAAGTACCGCGGCCTGAACCTCCTCGACGCGGGACACTTTGAGACGGAAAACCCCGTCTGCGCGGTTCTCGCGCGCATCCTGCGCGAAGCGCTGCCGGAGCTGACCGTCCTGCGCGCGCAGGACCACAAAGATGAAACGCAATTTCTCTGAAGTGGTTGACCTGCGCCGTATGGCTGTGATAAAATAGCAAAAGATATATTTGTAACGAAGGGAAGAACACCACATGTCCGGACATTCCAAGTGGCATAACATTCAGAAAACCAAGGGCGCGCAGGACGCCAAGCGCGCGGCTGCCTTCACGAAGATCTCCAAGGAAATGATCGTGGCCGTCAAAGAGGGCGGCGGCATCGCCGACCCGGCGTACAACTCCCGCCTTGCCACCGTCATCACCAAGGCCAAGGCCGCCAACATGCCGAACGACAACATCAAGCGCGTGCTCGAAAAAGCAGCCGCGTCCGGCAGCGGCGACAACTACGAGACCATCACCTACGAGGGCCATGGCCCCTGCGGCGTCGCCGTCATCGTCGAGACCATGACCGACAACCGCAACCGTACCGCGGGCAGCGTCCGCCATCATTTCGATAAGTACGGCGGCAGTCTCGGCACCAACGGCTGCGTCAGCTGGTCGTTCGACCGCAAGGGCGTCATCGTCATCGACAATGAAGACGAAGAGCTCGACGAGGATACCGTCATGATGGACGCGCTCGACGCCGGCGCCGCCGATTTCCAGCCGGAAGAGGGCTGCTTCACCGTCTATACCGACCCCGACGCCATCAACGACGTCGCCAAGGCGCTCGAGGACAAGGGCTATAAATTCGACTCCGCCCAGATCGAGATGGTCCCCCAGACCTACCAGAAGCTCGAAAAGCAGGAAGACCGCGACAACATGGAAAAAATGCTCGACCTCTTCGAAGAAGACGACGACGTCCAAAACGTCTGGCATAACTGGGATCAGGAGTAAGCAGAAAACGCGTATAATCAATAAAGAGAAGAAAAGGCAGCGGAGAGATCCGCTGCCTTTTTGCTGCGGCGGGTTCCACCACTCAGGACCTTCGGGCCAGCTCCCCTTTCAGGGAAGCCTTGGTTCCTGCAAACACAGAAAACCTTCCCGCAAAAAGGTGCAGCCTGACAAACTCAGACTGCACCTTCTATTGATGGCAGTCGTTCTACGGCAACTAGCTGCAAACTTGATACCTCCGTATCAGGCGGCGCGTACCAAGACGCCCGTGAGGTGACTTCCAAGTGGAACGACGCCTGAAATATTGGTGCTCACCCGAATTCAGAGGCAGAAAGCACCAAACGTGACCTAAGCGCCCCTTTTCTCCCCTATCTTTTCCGGCAAGGCGGAAAAGATAGGGCCGCCGGAGGCACGTCAGAAACGACCACGACGGAACGAATCCCTGCAAGCGAGGCTTCTTATCCTCTGTGCTCGTTTCTTCCTTTCCAAACCGCAAGCTGAACTTGCGGTTTGGGTTTTATGGCAAATCTGCGACGACCTCTCAGTCTGCTTCGCAGCCAGCTCTCCTGGCAGGGGAGCCTTGGGGTCAGAACAGGGTCAGCTGGCTGGTGAGGGGGAGGGTGCCGAAGGCGCCGGCTTGCTGGAGCTGGTCGATGAGCGTCTTCGATACCTTCGGGCAGGCGTCGGCAAATTCCTCGACGGAGAGGAACTCCATGCTGTCGCGGCAGTTCATGATGTCCCATGCCGCCGTCTCACCGAGACCGGACACGGCCACGAACGGCGGGCGGAGCTGCCCGTCCTCGATCAGGAATTTTGTCGCGTGCGAATGATAGATATCGATCGGCGCGAAGGAGAAGCCGCGCAGGTAGAACTCGTAGCAGACCTCCAGCGTGGTGAACAGATCGTCATCCTTGGCCGTGGAATCCTCGTCTGCCTTGATCTCCTGCAGCTTCTTTTTGACAAGCTCGATGCCGTGGCACATCATGCCCTCGTCAAAGCCACCCTTCTGGC
>OLOW01002308.1_pt1 | contig 12986 bp, 11 predicted proteins | sample 1672801 | NCBI WGS metagenome assembly OLOW01 (sample SAMEA3136725, study PRJEB25190) | human gut metagenome | biome: human gut; feature: human-associated habitat; material: faeces | place: Austria | collected 2013
GGAAAGCCTACCCGAAAAAGACCGGCAAGCAGTACGCTCTGAAGGCGTGCCTGTCTCCCCGCCCGCGCGGCCGTTTCCCTTCCAGGCGAAATATGCTATAATAGCTTCATCATTGCGCGAAGGGGGATACAATGCATGCATGAGGCCGAGCAGCTCACCGCCGTGGTGCAGGAAACCACCTTCCGCAACGAGGACAACGGCTATACCGTGCTGCGCGTGGGCTCGGGGCGGTCGCAGCAGACCGTGGTGGGCGTCATGCCCGAGCTCAGCCCCGGCGAAAACGTCACCTTTGAGGGCTACTGGACCGAGCATCCGGTCTATGGCCGTCAGTTCAACGCCAGGGCCTGTGCCATCACCCCGCCCACGGGCAAAAGCGCCATTGAAAAATACCTGGGGTCCGGCCTCATCCGCGGCATCGGCCCGGCCACGGCGAAGCTGATCGTCAACCGATTTGGGGAAAAAGCCCTGGATATCCTGGACGAACAGCCCCAGCGCCTGACCGAGTTGCCCGGCATCGGCCCCAAAAAGGCCGCCATGATCGCCGAAAGCTATCTGCAGCAGATGGGCATGCGCCGGGCGCTGGTGTTTTTGCAGAATTACGGCATCAGTCCCACGCTGGCCATGCGCATCGCCAAGTACTACGGCGAGGACACGGTGGAGCTCGTGCGCGAAAATCCCTACCGCATGGTGATGGATGTAGAGGGCGTGGGCTTTCTCACGGCGGACCGCATGGCGCTGAGCATGGGCATCGATCCCAAGAGCGAATTCCGCATCCGGGCGGCGCTGTTTTACCTGATGGGGGAGGCGGCCTCGAGCGGGGGGCACACCTACCTGCCGCGCGAGATGCTGCTGGACCGGGCCTGCAAGATGCTGCACGCCGAGGCCGAGCTGGTGGACCGGCAGATCTCCCAGGCGCTTTTGCAAAAGATGCTCATGGGCTTCTCTGTGCCGGACTGCGAACAGGCGCTGTGCCTGCCCCTGTACTTTCACGCCGAGCAGGAAATCGCCCTGCGCCTTGCGCAGCTGATGCGCGCGCGTCCCTACAAACGCGTGGCCGGGCTGGACAAACGGATCTTGCAGTATGAGGGAGAGCTGGGCGTGCATTTCAGCGAGCTGCAAAAGCGCGCCATCACCAGCGCCGTGGAGGAGGGTGTGCTGGTGGTGACCGGCGGCCCCGGCACGGGCAAAACCACCATCATCCGCTGTATCATCAGCCTTTTGAAGGCGGAAAACGACATTCTGCTGTGCGCGCCCACGGGCCGTGCCGCCAAGCGCATGAGCGAGGCCACGGGCGAGGAGGCCCGGACCATCCACCGTCTGCTGGAATACGGCGGCGACGCCGACACCTTCGCCAGGGGCGAGGACTATCCGCTGGAGGCGGACTGCCTGATCGTGGACGAGATGAGCATGGTGGACGTCACCCTCATGCGCGGCCTTCTGCGCGCGGTGATCCCGGGTACGCGCCTGATTCTGGTGGGCGATGCGGACCAGCTGCCCAGCGTGGGTGCGGGCAACGTGCTCAGCGACATCCTGCAAAGCGATGCGGTGCCCAGTGTGCGCCTGACCGACATCTTCCGCCAGGACGAGAGCAGCATGATCGTGTGGAACGCGCACCTGATCAACAGCGGGCAAATGCCCGTTCTGCGCACGCGGGACACGGACTTTTTCTTTGAGCGCAAGGTCCTCCAGTCCGAGGCGGCGCGCACCATCGCAGAGCTGCTCACCGCGCGTCTGCCCAGGTATCTGGGCTATGCGCGGGAAAGCTGGCGGACCGAGGCCGTCCGCTCCATTCAGGTCCTCAGCCCCGCCAAGAAGGGCGACTGTGGGGCCATTGCCCTCAATCATCTGCTACAGGACGCGCTCAACCCCGAGCGCGAGGGTCTGGATGCCATCCTGCATGGCGAAACGGAGTTTCGCGTGGGCGACAAGGTGATTCAGACCAAAAACGACTATCAGCTGGAATATACCCGCCGCACGCCCTTCGGCACGGAAACGGGCGCGGGCGTGTTCAACGGCGACGTGGGCTATGTGCAGCACATCGACCCGGCGGAGCACCTCTTGACCGTATGCTTCGACGACGACCGGCTGGTTACCTACCAGAAACAGCAGCTCGACGCGCTGGAGCTGGCCTACTGCCTCACCGTGCACAAAAGCCAGGGCAGCGAATTCCCCGTGGTGGTGATGCCGGTGGTGGGCGGTCCCCCCATGCTGATGGCGCGCAACCTGCTCTACACCGCGCTCACGCGCGCGCGGCGCCTGGTGGTGCTGGTGGGCCGCGAGGAGGTCATTGCCCAGATGGTGAGCAACGATCACGTGGCCCGGCGCTATACCACCCTGTGCGACCGCCTGAAGGCGGCGGTTCTGCTGTGAGCCGGCCCTGGGACGATCCGCGCCGCCTGCTTCTGCCCCTTCTGTTTCCGCAGGAGGCGGCCTGTCATCTGTGCGAGCGGGCGACGGAGGGCGAAGGCCGCATCCTGTGCCCCGCGTGCGAGGCCGCGCTCAGAGCCCTGCGCATTCCGGCACAGGACGCATTGAGCCTGCACGAGCCGCTCTCCGCGTGCATCTCGGCCTATTTTCATGACGGCGAGGCCCGCCGCCTATGCCATCTGCTCAAGTTTCGCTGGGATGCGGCGGCCGCGCGTCCGCTGGCCGAGGGCATGGCGGAGGCCCTGGCCCTGTCGGGGCTCATGGGCACAGTGGACGGCGCGGCTCCGGTGCCGGTGCATCCGTCACGTCTGCGCGAGCGCGGATACAACCAGGCCGCGTTGCTGGCCCGCGCGGTCTGCGGCCATACGGGGCTGGTCCTGTGGGAGGAAGCGCTGGTGCGCACGCGTCACGGCGCGTCGCAGATCACCCGGAGCCGGGAAGAGCGCCTCACCGCCCTGGCCGGCGCATTTGTGGCGGACGGCACACAGGTGGCCGGAAAGCGCGTTTTGCTGATTGATGACGTGCTCACCACCGGAGCCACCGCTGCCGCCTGTGCCCAGGCGCTGCTCGACGCCGGGGCCACGCGCGTCTGCCTGCTCACGGCCCTGCATGCCTAGGCCGGCCGTTTTCCTCCGGCCGGGGCCGGAAGGCAATAAAAAAAGGAAAGAGCGCCCGGCCTTGAAGTCAGACCGGGCGCTCCCGTTTCGCTATTGCGCCGCCCGTCCGCCAGAGGCGCTTTGGTCTTTACATGAGCGTGCGGATCACATGAGCGTGCGGATCACCAGATACGCGCCATAGGCGATCATCAGCCCGCCGCCGATGCGGCGGATGATCTGCTGATGATTGCGCAGCCATCCCAGCGCGCCCTTGAGCCACTGGTACATCAGCATCACGGCCAGCATGGGCAGGCTCAACCCCAGCGCGAACACAGCCAGCGACACAATGCCCGTCCACATGGTGGCATTGTCCGCGCTGGCTGCCAGCACCAGCGCGTTGGCCAGCACCGGGGTCAGGCAGGGGGTCCAGGAAATAGCGATAAGCAGTCCAAACAGAAACGACCCCACAAAGCCGTTCATGGACGGCTGCCTGCCGCCCAGGCCCGGCACCGCGGGCAGGTGGATGTGGATCACATCCAACATCCACACGCCAAAGAGCAGCATCAGCACACCGGTGACGATGTCCAGCGTGCCGCGGTCGGTGTTCTTCAGCAGCGACCCCAGCGCGCCCGCGCCTGCGCCCATCAGGGTGAACAGCAGCACAAATCCGCACAGCAGCCCCAGGCAGCGCCGGAGCACCCGCAGGCGGCCGGGCGCGGCGTCCGTGCCGCCCAGCAGGTACATGGCGTACACCGGCAGCATCGGCAGCACACAGGGAGAGACGAACGCCAGCAGCCCGCCGCCCAGCATGGCCCACAGGGACATGGGTTCAGGCGCGGCGCCAAACAGACCGGTCATTCCTCCGCCGCCTTTCTGGCCACGCCCATGGCGTCCAGCTGGCCCGTCATCTGCTCCAGCGTCAGCATATAGTTGGCCGCGGCCTCCAGCGTGCCGTCAGGGTTGAGGAAGAGGCTCGCCGGATAGCCCTGCAGGCCTACCAGGCTGGCCACCATCATATCCTCGTCCTCGAAGAAAGTCATGTCCTCCATGCCGTATTTTCCCTTGACGGAGGCGGTGTTGTCGGCGTTTTCGCCATCCCATACATGCACCAGCACGATGGCCAGCTCATCCTCGCTGTAGGTATCGTAGAGCGCCTTGATATCGGGCATCTCCTGCATGCAGTAGTAGCACCATTCGGTGAAGAAGTTTATAAAAACCGTCTTACCCAGATAGGGCGACAGGTCCAGTTCGGTATAGCTGTTCATCAGCTCGGTCACATTGGGCGCTTCCTCGGCCGGCGCAAGGGGCGCGGCAGCCAGCAGCACCGTCAGCACAAGCAGTCCCGCGAGTTTCCGGATCGACGATTTGTTCATCCTTCGGTACCTCCTTCAGATTGGTTTACGTATGAATTATACCATTTTGTATCTGAGTGAAACAATCTTTTGCATGTTACAATTTTCAGGCCCTAACTGCCAGTGTACGAAATGCAATTTTCAGACTGAAAAATTCATTTTCGAGAAAAAGTCCAAAAAAGCGTGCCGCTCGCACTTTACGTGTAAAACGAAATATGATATAATGTCAACCGTGCCTTTCGCGCCGCCGGGCCCTCTGGCGCCCGTTCTCCGCGTTTTGCAGGGATCGCCCTTTTATCCTTCATCTTTATTGATGCATGAATGCCGCAACAGGGAGGAAACCGCCATGCCGCTTGGACTGTCCAAAAAATGCAGCGCCATCGCCCCCTCCGCCACCCTGGCCATGGACGCCAGGGCCAAGGAGCTGCGCAGCCAGGGTGTCAACGTGATCGGCTTTGCCGCAGGAGAGCCGGATTTTGAAACCCCCGACCCCATCCGCGAAGCCATGAAGGAAGCCATGGACCTGGGGATGACCCGCTACACGCCCGTGGCGGGCACGCTGGAACTGCGCCGCGCCATTGCCGCGCGCCTGCTTGAGGACCACGGCCTGGTCTACGGCATGGATGAGATCATCGTATCCAACGGCGCCAAGCACTCGCTTTATAACACCTTTCAGGCCATCCTGGACCCCGGCGACGAAGTGATCGTCGATAAGCCCTGCTGGGTCAGCTACCCGGAGATGGTGCGCATGGCCGGGGGCGTCCCCGTATTTCTGGACTGTCCGGAAAGTCAGGGATTCTTGCCCTCGATGGCGGATCTTGAAAAGCTCATCACCCCGCGCACCAAGGCTTTCATCCTCAACACGCCCTCCAATCCCAACGGCTGCATGTGGTCGCGCGAGCAGCTTCAGCAGCTGGCGGATCTGGCCGTGAAGCACGATTTCTACATCGTGGCCGACGAAATCTATGAAAAACTGGTCTACAGCGGCGAGAAGCACTATTCCATCGCCACCTTCGGCCCGGAGATCAAGGCCCGCACCATTTTGATCAACGGTGTGAGCAAGTCCTATGCCATGACCGGTTTCCGCATCGGCTACGCCTGCGGACCCCGTGACGTCATCAAGGGCATGGTCAACTACCAGAGCCAGGCCACTTCCGCCCCCAACACCGCCGCGCAGCATGCCGCCGCCGTGGCCCTCACCATGCCGCAGGACTGCGTGGAGGAAATGCGCAAGGCTTTTGAGCAGCGGCGCGACCGGCTGGTGGAGCTGATCAACGCCATTCCCGGCCTGAGCTGCCGCAAGCCCCACGGCGCGTTCTACGTGATGATGAACATTCGCGGCATCACCGGCAAGCGCTACCACGGCAAGGTGCTGGGTGGAAGCACCGCCATAGCGGAAGCGCTTCTGGAACATGCACATGTTGCGCTGGTGCCGGGAGCGGCCTTCTTGGACGAGGGCTTCTGCCGTATCAGCTATGCCACTTCCATGGAAAACATCGAGGAGGGACTTCGGCGCATTGCCGCCTTTGTAAAGGAGCTGGAGTAAATGCTGGAATACAGCGAGAGAACCCATCAGCTCATGCAGGCCAAATACCAGTATGAGCTTCAGGACGTCGCGGAGCCCAACCTCTACCGCGAGATCTTCGACTACGAGTCCATTCCGAAGATCGCCTTCAACAACCGTCTGGTGCCCATCAACATGCCTGCCGACATCTGGATGACCGACACCACCTTCCGCGACGGCCAGCAGAGCGTCAGCCCCTTCAAGCCCGAACAGATCGAGCACCTCTTCAAGCTGGAAAGCCGCCTGGGCGGGCCCAAGGGCCTGATTCGTCAGAGCGAGTTCTTTCTCTACACCGACCGCGACCGCGAGGCGCTGGAGCGCTGTCAGGCGCTGGGGCTGAGGTACCCGGAGATCACCACCTGGATTCGCGCCAACGAAAACGACTTCAAGCTCGTCAAGGCCGCGGGCGTGCGGGAGACGGGCATCCTGGTTTCGTGCAGCGATTACCACATTTTCAAAAAGATGCACCTGACCCGCGCGCAGGCCATGGACAAATACCTGGGCATCGTCAAGGCGGCGCTGGAGCAGGGCATTGTGCCCCGCTGCCATTTTGAGGACATCACCCGCGCCGACTTTTACGGCTTTGTGCTGCCCTTCGCCGAACAGCTGATGCACCTGTCCGAGGAAAGCGGGCTGCCCATCAAGGTGCGCGCGTGCGACACCATGGGCTATGGCATCAGCTACCCCGGCGCGGCCCTGCCCCGCAGCGTGCCCGGCATCATCTACGGCCTCAACCACTATGCCCGCATTCCCTCCGAACAGCTGGAATGGCATGGCCATAACGACTTTTACAAGGTCGTCTCCAACGCGGGCACGGCATGGCTCTACGGCTGCTCCAGCGTCAACTGCTCGCTGCTGGGCATCGGCGAGCGCACGGGCAACTGCCCGCTGGAGGCCATGGCCATCGAGTATCAGGCTCTGCGCGGCACCACCGACGGCATGGACCTGACCGCCGTGAGCGAGATCGCCGAGTACATGGAGCGCGAGATCGGCCTGGAGATCAGCCCGCGCCAGCCCTTCGTGGGCCGTCACTTCAACGTGACGCGCGCCGGCATCCACGCCGACGGCATGCTCAAGGATGAGGAAATCTACAACATCTTCGATACCGCCACCATTCTCAACCGTCCCGCCTCCGTGGCCGTGGACAGCCACAGCGGACTGGCCGGTATCGCTCACTGGCTCAACAGCTATTTCCGTCTCAAGGGCGAAAATGCCGTTGGTAAGCAGGACCCGCTGGTGGCAGCGGTCAAGGAGCAGGTGGACGCCCTCTACGCCGAGGGCCGCAACACCGTGATGGGCGACGAGGAGCTCGAAGTCATGGTCCGCGACGCCGATCAGGAGCGCTACGAGCGCCTGCTGTTCCATAAGAGCTGATCTTGGGTGTCCATCGCACCGGCAAAGGCCCGGCCATTGGTTGGCCGGGCCTTTGCATGTCGGAAAAGTCCGCCCGCGTCGCTGTTTTTCGACATGCCGAGATGCGCTTCTTTTTCGCCTGACCTTCAATGTGATTCGACATACACATCGCCATTCAAAGCATCGATCAGCACCTGATCGGATTCCGCATCAGATGAACCAAAGCCAACTTCGTAAACAATTCTGTCCTCTGAGTCCTGATACAAAGTAACGTATGCCTTTTGCTCAGAGGAGGCATCGTCATGGAGATGGCTCCGTGCCATTTCAATCGCAGCATCCGGTTCAATCATCTGATCTGTCGGCAACACATGCTGATGCTCAAGAATTTGCTTTGCAAAGGTAGGAAGCTCGCCGTACTTTTCGATCTGCCGCTGTTGAAGCGAAGCGACCAATGTATAGAACTCATACTGTTCGTCCAGCCCCCACCAGCGGAAGGTCTTGAAATTATGCAGAGCGCAATAATATTGATATAATACCCGCAAGTCATTTTTGTCATAAATATCAATCTGAACGCTGCCAGTATCCTGGTATAAAGTTCCGGTATACTCCGGCGTTTTTCTATCTTCGCCATAATATTCAAAAACCCAGGTGCCCCCTAAATCGGGATACCTCCAGAAATGTACGGTTTCATGATAGTTGCCAAGGTCAATCATGGACGCATCCTTTTCTGTTGCCAGCTCCGCATAAAGCTCCTCCTGGACAAGCCTTCTTGCCTCATCAACCGAAAGGTCTTCCGCCGTAGGCAGCGCAGCAACGGTTTGATCGCTTAATCCAATCTCTATTTCATAATGGGCGTATTCGTATTGTTGCTCCAGGGACCATGTCGTTTTATCTCCCCATACTTCTTCAAATACATTTTGAAGTGCATGATAGGGTGTTAACCATTCTCCATCATAATACTTGTCAGGATCAATGTACTCAATGACAATGCCACTATCTTTGACGATGCTCGCAAAGAGATCCATGTTCTCGTCATTCCATACATCCAAAAAGCCTGTTTTTTCTTGTTCCTGCTTGAGCTGTTCCTTGAACCGGGACAAATTTTCGCTTTGATTCGTTTGTGACTGCGCAAAGGCAACAATCGGCAGCATGGCAACCACCAGCAGCAGCCATACGACAGTGCAAGGCTTCTTCATGTGAGGTCCTCCCTTTCGTTGCGTGAGCAGGTTCCCCTTGAACACAGGATGGAATGGCAACGTATGAAATTTCAAAATGGATCGCCACTTACGCTTATTAAACGAAATAATCGATCGCTCCATTCCCATTTTTTGTTTTCGTAACTTTTTGGATTTGCGAGATGCATAGGCCATCGCTTACCAGCTTCTTCGCCTGGAAACCCACAGCCTTTCATATCTGTATTCGCAAATACATGGTCTGTCAGGACTTTTCCAGAAATGAACGGTTTGTGCAGCGGCAGAGCGTACGGCCACACAAGTTAAACAATCCATATTTCAACAGCCGAAGCATGTGAGCAAGCTCCATCGGCAACCTTCATCAATCGTTGGTTCATCTGGCCCCATGGATAGAGCACATCGATGGGGGCACAGGTTCGGGTCCTGTTGCGACCACCAGAAAAAGCCTCGAATTTTCCATTCGGGGCAGCGTGTAGAAAAAGTCCGCCCGCGCCGGCCTTTTCCGCAGGGCACGTTTCCCCTGTGTGTGACGCGGCCGGCGAAACGCGCCTGGATTCGGATTTCATTTGGAGGGCTTCCATCCTCCAGGCCTCCTCAAATGGATTTTTTGACAGTACGAGGCCCGGCCATTGGTTGGCCGGGCCTTTGCGTATGCTAACGTTCTGTTAAGATTTTCCGTTTTTTATCCTTCTGGTGGGCTTTCCGGCCGGGTTATGGTATACTGATTTTATCTATGCATACGAAAGGATGTGCTTGCATTGCAGGATACTCCCCGCCAAAGCCCCCTGCTGGGGATTCTCAAGGGCGCTGTCATCGCTATTGGCGCGTTGCTGCCGGGCATCAGCGGCGGCGCGCTGTGCGTTATCATGGGCATCTACAAGCCGATGATGGCCCTTTTGGCCGACCCCATCCATCAGTTCAAAAAGCAGATCGGTTTCTTCTGGCCCATCGCCGTGGGCATGCTGGTGGGAACGCTTGGCATCTCCAAGCTTCTGGGCGATTTTCTGGAGCGGTCCGAAACGGCGGCCATCTTCCTGTTTATCGGCCTGATCGTGGGCACGCTGCCCAGCCTGCTTCGCGAGGCGCGGCAGCAGGGCGTGGCCCGCGGTTCGATGGCCGCGCTGGCGATTGCGCTGCTGGTGATGCTTGCCTGGATGATTCCCATGTCCCTGGGGGGACAGGCCAATGTGATCCCGAACTTCGGCTGGTGGTGCCTATGCGGCGTACTGTGGGGGCTGGGCATCATCGTACCGGGCATGAGCCCCTCCAACATCTTCTTTTTCCTGGGACTGGCCACGCCCATGTACGCCTCCATCGGCGCGTTGGACCTGGGCGTAATCCTGCCCATGGGCGTGTGCCTGCTGCTGACGGTGGTGCTGCTCTCCCGCGGTGTGGGCTACTGCCTCAAGCGCTGGTATTCGCTGTTCATGCACGCGGTGGTGGGCGTGGTGCTGGCCTCCACGGTGGTGATTCTGCCGCCGGTCAAGCTGCTGATTTCGCCCGGCTACACCTTTGCCATGGGCCTGGGCGACTGGCTGATCTACGCGGGCTGCTTCGCGGCAGGCGCGGTGCTGGCCTGGGCGCTGGGCAAGGTGCAGGGGAAGGAATAAAAAATCGCCCGGCGCCAAAAGGAAGCGGGTGCACCGGGGCACTTGGGCCAAAGGCCCAAAGCGACCTGGAGACGTGGGCAAACACAAGGGCTGTGCGCGGTCAGCGCGCAGAATGCCGGTATTCACAAGGGAGCGAAACGAACGGAGAGGGCGATCGGCAGGCGCCCCCCAAACCTCCCAAATGGTTTTTGAACAATCTGAGGCCCCGAAGCGCGACGCGCTCCGGGGCCCCTGCTTTTTTTGTGTGTACGCCGCCTATTTCAGCAGCTTTTGCGCCTCGTCGGTCAGGTGCTCCAGCAGCTCCTGCGCCTTGGCCTGGTCGGGATCGTTGACATTGACATAGAGCTTGATCTTCGGCTCGGTGCCGCTGGGACGCACGCACACGAAGTGCCCGCCCTCCATGGCGAAGTAGAGCACGTCGCTTTCGGGGTAATCCAGCTTTGTCACCTTGCCAGTGGCCACGTCGGTTTCCGTGCCGGCCATGATGTCCAGCACGCGTGCCACCTTCACGCCGCCGATCTCGACCGGCGGGTTCTTGCGGATGCGGGCCATGATCTCCGCCATCACCTTCAGGCCGTCGATGCCCGGCAGGGTGGTGGATTCCACGTGCTCCAGGTAGTAGCCGTAGCGCTGGAAGATCTCGGCCATCACGTCGCACAGCGTCTTGCCCTGGGTGCTGTAATAGCACGCAGCCTCGGCGATGAGCAAAGAGGCGTTGACGCCGTCCTTGTCGCGCACAAAGGTGCTGGAGAGATAGCCATAGCTTTCCTCAAAGCCGAAGAGGAAGGTATGGCTGCCGGTATCCTGGAACTGCTGAATCTTTTCGCCGATAAACTTGAAGCCCGTCAGCGTGTCGAACAGCGCCACGCCGAAGTCCTTGCAGATGGCGCGCGCCAGCTCGGTGGACACGATGCTCTTGACCACGGCGCCGTTGGCCGGCAGCTTGCCCTGCGCCTTTTTGCAGCTGAGGATGTAGTAGAGCATCAGGCAGCCGATCTGATTGCCGGTCAGCAGGCGGAAGCTGCCGTCCTTCTCGCGCACCGCCACGCCCAGACGGTCGCAGTCCGGGTCGGTGCCGAAGATGGCGTCCGCGCCCACCTCGTTGGCCAGCTTGATGGCCAGCGTGAAGGCGGCGGGGTCCTCCGGATTGGGCACTTTGACGGTGGAGAAATTGGGGTCGGGCGCCTCCTGCTCCTTGACCACGCTCACGTTGGTGATGCCGATTTCGCGCAGGATGCGGCGCACGGGCACGTTGCCGCTGCCATGGATGGGGGTGTAGACGATCTTGAGGTTCTTGCCCGCCTCAGCCACGATTTCGGGGTTGATGGAAAGGGTCTTGACCCGTGCGATATACTCGTCGTCCACCTCTTTATTGCCGATGATGTTCAAAAGCCCCGCAGCCCTGGCGGCTTCCTCGTCCATGCGCTTGGCTGCGGTGAAGCTCAGCGCGTTGATCCTTTCGGTCACGGCGGCTGCGGCCTCCGGGCCCAGCTGCGCGCCATCCTCGCCATAGACCTTGTAGCCGTTATATTGGGGCGGGTTGTGGCTGGCGGTAATCACCACGCCGGCCGCGGCGCCCAGGTGCCTGACGCCAAAGGACAGCAGCGCCACGGGCCGCAGCGCGTCAAACAGATAGGTTTTCACTCCGTTTGCGCACAGCACCAGCGCCGTTTCCTTGGCAAATTCGGCGCTCATGCGGCGGCTGTCGTAGGCGATCACCACGCCGCGCTTCTTCTCCCCGTCGCTCAAATAGTCGGCCAGTCCCTGGGTGGCGCGGCGCACGGTATATACGTTCATGCGGTTCATCCCCGCGCCCAGCACGCCGCGCATGCCCGCGGTGCCGAAGCTGAGGTTTTTGTAGAAGCGGTCTTCAATTTCCTTTTCGTCCCCCGCGATGGCCTGAAGGTCGGCGATGGTGGCCTCGTCCTCGGCAAAGTCGCGGAGCCACGCTTCGTAATTGTCACGATAGCCCATGGAAAAGCACCTCTCCTTATGTTCTTTTTGGCCGGTGAATTCTCGCACCATTCATTATAATGGATTTTCCAGCCATTTGCAAATGATTTCTCCCGTCCGCACGGCATAGGAAAAACGCCTCCGGGCATGCTAGAGCGCGGAGGGAGGGACGCCGCGTGATTCGCATGCAGGGCGTTGTCAAAACCTATCCGGGCCGCGGCGGGCAGGCGCCGCAGCGCGTGCTGCAAGGGGTGGACCTGCGCGTGCGGCCGGGCGAATACGTGGCCTTTGTGGGGGCCAGCGGCTCTGGCAAGAGCACGCTGATGCATATTCTGGGATGCCTCGACACCCCCACCGGCGGCCGCTATCTGCTCGACGGCGAGGACGTAAGCCGCCTCGACGCCAAGGCGCTGTGCCGCGTGCGCCGCGAAAAAATCGGCTTTGTGTTTCAGGGCTATCAGCTGCTAAGCAAGCTGACAGCGGCGGATAACGTGGCCTTTCCGCTGATGCTGCGCGGCGTTCCGGAGGCCGAGCGCGCGCGCCGTGCCGCCGAGGCGCTGGCGCAGATCAAACACAGCATCCGCACCCGTCCGACCCGCACGCCCAGCGAACGCGCCAAATCGTCGCCAAGGCACAGAAGCCGGATTTTGCTGGAGCAGGCCAGCGAAACGGAAACCCCCAGCAGGATGATCGCGCCCGGCAGCCACAGCAGGCGGATGTCGGTGTTGGACAGCCCGCCTGCGGAAAAGTAGCTGTACGAGACCAGCACGTCGGCGTTCAGCAGGGACAGGAAGGAAATGCCGGCGTTCAGCAGCGCCTGCACGGCGATCCCCGCCAAGATCACGGTGGCCTTCGAGGCGTCCGCGCGGCCGGCGATCGCCATAATCAGCAGCGTCGTCATATCCTTTTTGCAATGCCGCACGGGGAACATATCGCGT
>OLOW01002311.1_pt1 | contig 12982 bp, 14 predicted proteins | sample 1672801 | NCBI WGS metagenome assembly OLOW01 (sample SAMEA3136725, study PRJEB25190) | human gut metagenome | biome: human gut; feature: human-associated habitat; material: faeces | place: Austria | collected 2013
CACAATGCGTTTCCTCACATAGCCACCGTTCAGACGGGGCTGGTTCACTAACTTGTAGAGGGTTGTACCCACTCGGATAAACTCCTCCTTTTCGTTCTTTGTTTTTGTCATTTACATTTCGCTTAAATCGTTAATAGTTAATCAAGTGCAAAGCTAAAAACCATAGCCAAAAGCTGCGACACATACCCAACGATGATTTCCTTGTCATCTCGATCGGCATTGTTTATTACAAAAGTGGTAAAGTCATGGAGCATCATAATGGATTCATCTTCAGAGATCGAAATCACAATTGGATTTCCATCCTCGTCTAAAAGTAAATTTCCCTGTTCATCTGTCATGAAAAAGGAGTTGGGACTATGATGCTCTCCGATATTTGCTACTCCAAAACCTTGGCAGTATATTTGATTGGAATTTGGCACGGGAAAAAGTAAGGCATGCACATAATCTGTGGACAGAGAATACTCTGTGATGATTCCGCCTTTTTTTGAATCTCAGCCCAATATTTATCAATAAATTCTTGGGAGAATCCTTGCCCATCATATGCTACACATCTTATTACTTTATCAGATGTGATAGCAACATACATTGCTTTGTTTCCACCTTTGGAGTGTCCAGTAACAGTTATATTGCCATACGGCAAGCCCTCTATATAATCAAGTGCCTCTTTTTGACATTCTGTATCTGATTCATTTAATCCTAAGACATTGTCTATCCATTCTTCTCCACCGGAGGTACCTTTAAAAGCTACAATTGCATCATTGGAATTTCCGTTTTCCACAAAACATAGTGCAAGCGTTGCTCCGTTAGAATTGGTCATTGTATCTGCTAAAACCAAATCTTTTAATCGGCTTGTTTTTAGATAGCGAATAATGTCAGCCCACTCTTTGCAGCTTGCAAATTTTTTATCGTTTTCTCCGTTCAACAAGCCAACATCAAGATTACCTTTAGCCTCGAGTCTCTCCAAGGCATCATCATCAAAGCATTCGAGTATCTGTTCAATGCTCATACCCTTTTGACCGCCTTTAACGCCGGGAAATCCACTGATGCCTGCTTGCGTGGCAACCTCAGAACTCATATAGGTAAGTTGCTCTATCATAGCTAACTCATTATCGGTCAAAGTCAAGAAAATCACCTCTTTCTTCGATTGATATTATTTTTGGATACTGATACTTTTTCGCTCTGTATAGTATTCGGAATCGAGATAATCAGTATAATTATAGTCTGTCAGATACTTGAAGACATCCGCTTTTAGAAAAATGATTTGAGCCGTACCATACAGTTGTTTTTTCTCCAGTGCTTGTTTAACAGAAGATACGAAGGAGTCAAACTGATCATTCGATATAACCGATCCATCAACATAGATCACAGATGTTCCTTCAACATTGCCTACCATCTGATTGTTTTCCTCGGGGACAGAAGTCAATGTTGTTTTCGTAACTTCTACAAACACCTTTACATTTTCAGAAGCTAACTCATTTTTTACGAGTGTCAACACAAGTTCAGAATATCCTGCTCGCAGAGCAATATTCATATATTCATCAGTAATGGTTCCATCCGCTGATCTTGTAACTGAGAAACTATCAGTAGACATGATTCCCCCAGCAGGGTAAGCAATCAACCTTTCTGATTCTAATACACTGGCCTCAGCATAGCCGGCATAACAAAATTCCATGTTGTATTTTGATTCGATGCTCGTCAGCAATTCCTCAATGGAGATGATAGCTTTCTTTTGAGAATCCGAAAGTTCACTGTAGTTTTGGGGCAGTCCTTGATCTTAAAGTATTTGTATTTGGCGAGAATTCAGTTCAACATTTTCGCCCACATTACTTGTGTTATTTCCGGATTCGTTTCCAGTGGTAGGCTTATTGTCCATATTGCATCCACACACTCCTATCGTGATAATTATTGTAAGAATAAGTAAAAGTAGCCTTTGAGATTTCTTTTTCATCTTAATCCTCCGTAATGCCGAAATACTTAGCCAATTCACTATCTGCATTCTCGAAGGAAACACGGGCATTTTTCACAGCAGTTTCTGTCTTGCAAATTAACAACGCCAGTTGCGTACCAATTTCGTTTAATTGGGTTGCAGCGTTGCGTAATTCATCAGCAACTGATCCCTTTGATTGTGAGATATTTATCGTCAGCTTTCGATTTGCGGTGCTTTTCTGCAGCGTAGACAGCTTACTTTCTGCAAGCTGTAATTCTTTTAGATCAACGGTAATTTGAGTTGACAAAATAACCCCCTCCTTATAACAAGAATTTGGCGAGCAGGGTTCCGATAGTTGATGTGACATCACTTGGGAACTGGAAATTGTCTACCGACACCACATCTGAAATGCTCTTATTTACATTAGACGAAACTTCTTTTCCATCATCATATATTGCCGTAGCATACGGTGCCAAAGAAGATGTCAATTCGGTCAATTTTGAGGTGATCAGGTCATCTTTAATTCCTTTGTCCTGGATATCTTTTAGGATCGCAGTATAATCAGCGATGCAACGGGTAAGGAAGTCTGCATATGTAACGATGCTATTTGCCGCGATTGATAGCTCATTTTCATTATAGATAATGTCTTTAGTCATACCTGTCCTCCTTCCGCCTTTGCAAGTTCCTCGGACTTTTCAGCTTCAATTTGCTTATTAAGGTTAGTTATGATCTTGTTATAGCCTGCTATCTGATTCTCATAAGAGGAAACTGCATTCACATAGCTGTTCAGCTTGTTTTTTATGATATACAGAAATCCTGCATAGGCGATGGCGACAATCTTAGAACCGATGCCGTTAAGCACCTTGCTCATGCCTGCGGAGTATCTTTGTGCAGTAAGGCTGTTCTTTTTAACTGCATCAACTTCCGCCAAAATACTTTGCTTTTTGCTGTTTACAGAATTGAAGTCTTCTTGGGAGCGTTCGACTATGCCCTTAAATGCACGAAGCGACTCATAATTCCTTTCACATTTCTTTGTTTGGGCTTCAGCATTGGTTATCTTCTGCTGATATGACCGCACCTGAAGTTCCATGACAGATAAACTCATATATTTATCCTCCAATCACTTTGCTATTTACCATTTATGTTGGTTCCAGAGCAACGAATTCTTCATATGAGAGAATATCCGGGCAAGTGGTGTCTCTCATAGAAAGGGTTTCAGCCCGTTTTGCACAATAGTTATAATAAGACTTCTTTGTTCCGGTTGATGCTTTCGCCATTGCCTTGAACATCTTGCTCATGTTCTTTTTATTCAGCTCAAAACAATTATTAAGATCTTCAACCAATGAGGCATAACCTTCACTATTCGGATCCGCATTTTGAACTTTCTCCAAAGCATTCTTAAATGCAGTTTCACTTGAAGCCTGAAGGTTGAAGTATGCAAGCCCCTCAATCATGCTTCTTGCTTTACTACCTAGTCCTGTTATTTCGCCAACTATTCCGATTCCTTCATCAATTGCATTAACGACCGCAACGACAGGGACTGCGTCACTCAAATTTTTCAATGCAACATCTAATCCCTTATCCACAACTATCTTTAGACCTTCTTCGACCCAGGTGCCAAATTCTTTATTATACAGCCTTCTGATCTCGCTTACACAGTTCAAGACTTTTTCATCACCAGTGTAATTGTTTTCAAAAGAATCCAATATCTCCAGACCTTTAGAATAGTCGGTAAACAATCTGCTAATATACTCAATAGCATCATCACCGTACTTTAAGATCTTTTCGGCGCCACCCAAACTATCGAGAAATTCTCTATATTGGCGGGCTTCAATCGTTCTGCCGTCAAGAATAAGCTTACCGTTATCAAGCCTGTGCTCGTTCATATGCTTGTATATATCTTTGCCATATTTCTTCACATATTTAAGAAATGTCTTGCAATCGTCGATGACTTCCTGCTCGTCGCTTCCCGAATACTTGTATTCGTTTGCCATGTCTTCCAAGACAGAGAGCAGCTGCTTTTTAGTCAAATAGTTCTCATAATCGCTTTCTTGAAATAAGACGGTTTTAGAAATGTCGAACATATTGAAAACAATCATCTGAAAGGCTTCCCATCCACCCATGTCATAAACAAACATAGAAGTAGCTTGGAAGAAATGACTAAAATATAGAGCGGCCCAAGGCTGCGAGGCAAAATCAGCGATTTCCTCTATTGTCGGTTTCGATCCAACTTCTGGGATTGCCATTGTTTTCTCAAAATTTTTGAAGAGTTCCTTATATGCGTTTCCTAAACGCGCCTCGATAGCCCCTACAGTAAAAGAACCATTGCGGGGATCTATTATGTATGCCATTTCATCAAGCATATCTCTCAAATCGCACATCGTAAGTATAACATAAGCGAAATGGCTTGTGTTGGAATCATCATTACCAACTCCGTCAGCGATGCTGGCACCATACTTTTTATCTACAGCATGCACGCGCTCAAAGAGCGTTCTCAGTCCTTGGGCAGTTTCATTGTTATAGTCAAGTAAAAGACAATGACAGTTTTGTAAGCAGGCTTTAGCACTATCCCATTTGAAGAAGTCAACAACATTTATTACCTTGCTGTAAAACCAATCGCCAATGGAATCTGTAAGCGAACACCAAGGGTCATCCAAGCAACTACGAAGGTGCTCATATTCAGTGTCCGAGAAATCTCTTGTTGTGTTGGAGATGCCTGCATCATAGAGATAGTCATCAGCATACTCGATCTCGGAAATATAATTGCTTATCAGCTTAGTAAATTTTTCACCAATCCGATCTGAAATCTCTTGAACCTTGACAATATAATCGGAATAGAGGACGAGTGCGTCGTGAACCTCGCCGGAGGGAACCGCATTTGTACTGACATTATCCAAGATCAGCTTGTACTGATCAAAAGCGGATTCCAAAACGCTGGAAAAAGACTTAAAACTCTTTCCTGCAGAATTTAACTCGTCATTATTTACAATCAAATAATATCCGTACAATTTTAATTCGTCTCCTTGATTTAGTTACTTTGTGATGGTATCAATATGCTGTGATGCAGCCTCATCCGATTCTTGAAAAGCAATTCCCATAGATGTGAAAAAGCTTACCGAATTATCCAAAAGAGCTTGCAAGGATGCTGAGACTTGTACCGTTAGGTCCAAACTGTCTCTAATGCTATCAGCAGATTTTCCTTTGCTTTTTGCTACCGTGGACGAAGACCCCTTTGGCACTGATGTCCAGGTGGATGAGAGCTGAGCAAGGTTGCCATTACAATTGTCCAATTCATATTCTGTTATTTGAATTTCTTTACTGACCATGATGATTATGCTCCCATCTGCTTGAGCTGATTATTTAACTTTTCAATATCCTGTTCTAAGCTGCGTATTTTGCTGTTGTAACTGGAAATTGTATCATCTAACTCAAGATATTTTTTCTTCGCTTTTCTTTCAGCATCACGAGAGTTCTCTACAGCAGAAGAGGAACTGGAGTTCTGAAGAAAACCCTTTGCCTTTTCTAAATATTTAACCTTGAATTTGCTTTTCGGGTTTAGCTTCCCAAGGCGCTTTTCAATCGTTCTCAAAGTCTCCTGCAAACCGCCTTCGATTTCCTCGGTCTTCTGCCGTATTTTAGATATAATTATGTTCAGCTCTCGCTGCTCACTTTCGGCCTTTTTCTTCTTAGAACGACAGTCCTGTAGCTGTTTTTGCATCCTTCGGATTTCACTTTCTATTTCTGCTTTAAGCATCTTGAATCCCTCCTCTTGAGAGTGTGATAATTATCCCAGTACCATAGATAGCGGTACGATTACAGTACACACAAAGGTGTTTTAAGTTTCTGACATTCGTTGTCACGAATATAGTAGCAATCGCCTATTTCAATCGGTTTTTTATAGTTTCTCATAACCGAAAGCGGCATATCTATGATCTTCATATTTGACAGATCATCGAAGAATAAGAAGTGTTTAGCGTCACGCGCTTTCTTGATAATCTCCGAAGCCGAATATGGAATATTTGCGTTTTCAAAGCCACCCAATAAGGTGCAAACATTCATGTTCTTATACTTGCCAGTAATGTTCTTGTACGCATTAAGAGCCGCAGGATCATTAGAAATCGCTTCTACTGCATCGGCACTATTAAGAACAAGAAGAATAAGCTTTGAATTTTCGAGTACGGAATCGTCACCTTCAGCAAGAGCAGAATATCTTCTCTGCAGTTCCTGCTCAATGGATTTTATGATTTCAATTCCCTTATCCGGTAGAATATCATAGGAAACAACATTGGCTTTATCTTTAAGTGTAGAGAGCTTGCGGCCTACACCGTCAACAATATACACCTCAGAAGTTTCCGGATGCGCCTGATCCAAAAGACAGGTCATATATTTGACTATGTTATTTTTTCCGGAGCCCTCTCGTCCAGATATAGCAAGAACGCCGAGTGCAGACAGATCAAGAATATACGGGCTTACTGAATCGTAGTCCAACCCGACAGCAATCGTATGCTTTTTCTGCATATATGGAGCAAAGGTATTGACCACAAAATCAAGAGTGAGAGTATCAGGAATAACCGGAATAATATTGGCGAACATCTTTGCATTTCTTGCATTCGTGTTCGCTATATACTCCTTAATGGCTTCTACTCTGTCAATCTCTTTTTCCCCTTCAAAGGCAAGATATGTTTGACAATCCAAATGAATTTTATCAATCTCGACGATGCAGCGTCCATGGATGTCTTCAATACGCTCGCTGCAATGATCAAAGAGGGCGCTGTATTCGCCAGAATCATTGCAGAACATTGCAATTCTGCAGGAGAAATTAGAGAGATACTTGTATCCAATGCCTGCGGTCTGTGCATTGGCTATAACTACGTTGATGCCAACGCTTAATCCTTCGCGGCACAGATTCAAAAGTTCATCATCATCCTGGAAGTATAATTCTTTTAGTGCTGTCAGGTTATCAACTAACAGAACAATTTGGGGCAAATCATCACGCCCTGCCTCTTTGTACGCTGCAAACGAACTTACTCCAACCGAAAGAAGTTTTTCTTTTCTGGATTCAATCTCAGTCTTGAGCAACTTTATAAGATTTTTCAGTTTTTCATCCTCGGAGGATGTAACGACACCGCCGACATGATTCAGTTTTTCATAGGTTTTCAGAACCATAGATGCGAAGTCGATGATGTAAATGCTAACTTCTTTAGGAGTGTACTTTGTCGAAATACTTCTGATGATATTCTGAAGTACATTCGTTTTTCCGGACTGAGAAGAACCAATAATCATAACATTTTGATTCGTCAGGTCAACAGCATATTGACCCTGGTACTGATTATCCGGATCATCATACACACCGATTTCTGCAACAATATTTGTTGAAGTATGCTTCAAATGCAATGCGTCGGGGAAAGCAATGTGAGTGCTAAGGGAAGGCAAACATATATCGGGCAATTTTTGCATTTTTTCTTCCTTGCAGTAAGAAGAAATATATCTCACAATAGCGTCAAGCTGGGTTGAACTGCCCTCACCGGTTTGCTGCTTCTTTTGCACATAAACAGGAACCCTTCGACCGGAATCGATGAGAGAATAAATCGTAAATTCCTTAACCTTGCTATCATTAACTTTTTCAGATGCTCCGCTGTATGCAGATTGGAACAGCTCAAAAATTTCATTGTTGCCAACCTGCAAATACGCGCGACCAGGTTCTTTGATTTCCGCCGCCAGAGGAGATTTGATCACCTCATTACTGTCTTCTTGGCTTTGGACCTTCAGGCAGAGTTTAAATCGAGAGTTACTCCAAATCTGTTCATTGACCTGACCAGAGGGTTTTTGCGTTGCAAGAATAAGATGAACGCCCAAACTACGGCCAATTCGAGCTGCGGAAATAAGTTCTTTCATGAACTCAGGTTGCTCTGCTTTCAGCTCTGCAAATTCATCAACAATGATAATCAAGTGTGGCAGCGGAGTCTTCGCTTCGCCGGCTTTGAATTTACCTATGTATTTATCAATGTGGTTTACATCAACCTCTGCAAAGAGCCGCTGGCGTTTCTGCAATTCGGCCTTAATTGATTTAAGAGAACGGTTGATTTCCTTGCCATCAATATTTGTGATTGCACCGAGAAGATGTGGAAGTTCTTTGAACTGGTTTACCATTCCGCCGCCCTTAAAGTCGATTATGACAAATGCAACCTCGTAAGGATGGTATAGAGTGGACATAGCCAGAATATAAGTCTGCAGGATTTCAGATTTACCAGAACCTGTTGTTCCGGCTACCAGTCCGTGCGGACCGTGAGCCTTGTCATGAAGATCCAGTGAGACCACACCCGTCTTAGAAACGCCAAGGGGGGCTTCCATAGATTTAGTTACCTGTGAACTAGCCCATCTGCTTTTCAGATCAATGTCATCCACAGCAATAATGTTGAGAAGTTCAAATAAGGTAATATTCTTGGTCAGTGTACCCTCCAAAGAAATCTCCTCGGTATAAACCGGCGCTAGAAGCTTAACGATATTCTCTGCCTGTTTATTGCTTATAGTCTGGTAAATAAACGGTGAGGACTGGCCCTTGTTTTGTGCATTGATGAGGGTTGCGTTTTGACTATCAGCTATGGATACAATATAGCCACAGCCTTGGGGAATATCTGCTGTACTGTCTCCAAAGAAAACAAATGTAACGCCGAGATCCTTGGCCTTGTCTACAAACTTTGAGACCGGATGACTTTTAAATCCATATTCGTCATAGAAGAATATAACAATATTATCCTCGTATGTTTTATTTTGATCTCTTATCGTCAGTTCCTTATAGAGATACTCAAATATTAAATTCTTGCTTTCATCGTTACATACGATATTTCTAACCTTGATATCATTATTATAAACATGGGGTAAAAGCCTGAGCCACTGAATCTGACTTTTATGCTCAGTTTCGGTCACAAACACCATTTTTACATCGGAAAAGTATTGGCGTGCTGCAATGTCAATAACAATATTCTTCAAAAACTCAAATCTATATTCAGGTACACCAACAACACCCATTGCACTGATTTCTTTGAAATCACACACAATAGGAGCATTATGCACATTCTTGAACTCGTTGTATATCTGCTCGGGAATCTGTTGCAGTTCGTCTTCTACTTCAAGTTTTTCTTGTTTCTTGTAATCAATTTCTCTTTTCGACTCGACATCACCGCTTCCCAGACGGACGCACAGGAAGTCCTTATCTTCGGGAGATCGATCAAACAGATCAGAAGAAAAGGATGTAAAACGGCTATTCTCAATTTCTTGAGAAACATACAACTCGTCCAATTCTGCGTGTTCCTGATTGCGACAAGTCTGAATTTCGGTCCTCTTTTTTGAGATATATGCGTTGTATTTTTCAATACGCTCAGCAGATCTTTCCTTGTAATCTTTATTGCTTTCCTTAATGCTCATAATAGCAGTAAAGATCGACATTATTCCTGAGATTGCGGACATAATGATCATCATGCCACCGAAGAAAGCCATAACACCGGCTGCGATGAGCATACCAAAAGAGGGTAGTAACCTCATAAAGATGTTGTTTTTGGGCTTTTGCGGTTTTGCAGGAGGATCGAGGATCTCTATTTTTTCATCATTAACAACGGTTTTTATTCTGGTATTACGGCTGAACATAGGATAGGCATTTGGCGTGGGCATATCCCTGTAATTCAGAGAATTTACGCTCATATCCGGTCTTATTTCAGTCCACAAGGTTTCATTCTTAAAGTAGAAGAAAAAATCGGAGATTGAGAAGAAGTCTCCACTTTTGATCTCAGCCTGCCCTTCAATCCTGTTTCCGTTGTGATACACACCACAATTTGAGTGTATAACGCGCAGAAGAAGTGAAGTGCTTTTCTTTGTGATTTCAATTTCATCTCCATTAACATAGGAGCTGCCAATCACGATGTTTGATGTATTTGCGGAACCAATCATGAAAGAATTTATGTCAGAAAGATCGATAATCCTTTCGTACTTTGTTTTACCATTATCAAAGTCAATCAAAAATTCAAAGGAGAATACTTCATTATCTGAACTCTGATACTTTACAGTCAGTGAATCACCATGGACAAGGTTTTTCGTTATGAGTTTCCGTACATCGCCAGCCGTAAGGTAGAGGTTATCCGAGCATAGGACAGACCATCCAGAATCCACCTTAGAGAAAACCAATTCGATTTGATCAAAAAACAGTGATTTATGAAGCCGGACATCACAATCTAAACCGGTGCCGAGTTTGACCTCTTTAGCATCAGTAGGTAGCTCGATTTCTTTATAAATATTTTTACTTGAAACAATGATCTTAAATCTGCTATCCATGGTTTTTCTCCTATTCTGTATAAATGATGATGCTACCGTTTCTAAGCCCAAACTCCGCAAGTGTTTTATTTCCGCGTAAAAGTGCAATAGGATTTTCGGTTTTAAGATAGCAATTCTTTATATCTGAAGTGTCTATACCCAACTCATATGCAGAATTAAGTGCAACTACTAGTTCATTTGCAGAAATATCCAACGGAACTTCCAGATCTACGGTATAGTTCCTATTTGTGATGTTAAGTATGATAATTGCAGTTTCTTTATCCATTTTGCCCACCTTCTATATAATTAGAAATGCCGCTTTTTGTATGCTGCTTTCTCTTGAAAGTTCAGCAGGTTTCATACTTGCATAATGATTAAAATGTTCAATATAATCACTGACGGAAAACTTCAAAGCAACATTTGGAGAAATAAGAGCATTATCTTCTTCCTTATCAAAATCGTTACATATAAAAATATACTTGTCAGTGTTTGCACCATTGATGTTAGAAACCAAAATATTTGTGGCTAAAACAGATACAAGAGTCTGTTTTATTACTACAACAACTTTGTCAGCCATATTTAAAAGAGCAGCTTTTTCTTCATCAAATGCTGCGTCTGTATCAACAACAATAAAGTCGTAGTCACCGCTCTTCTTTGCGGAAACAATTATTTTCTCATAAACAGAGAAATTTAAGCCAAGAGACATCAATGCAGCCTTAAATGGGGGAAGATAACTAAACAATTCCTTGCGGATTACATGTTTTATTTCAGAATAAACATTTTCTGTTGGAGTAGCAAGTTTCGCATACACATCAGCCGATGTAATAGACGAATGATTTTTTAACATATGCTGAAACACCTGCAAACGAGAGGCATTGATATAAAGGACTCTTTTATAATTCTTTGTTAAGGATGCGCTCACGCCCATAGCGGCAGTTGTTTTACCGGCGCCACCACTGGCTGAATAGAATAGAATTACTTGTGTCTCTTGTTTCCCATCCTTTGAAATGTTTAGTATGTCTGCACTTTTGCCGATAATCTCATTAAAGATTTCCTTTATACTGGTGTATTTGAAAATATGATTTACATTCAGATCTGCGGTCTGGTCCTCCTCATATTGCTCATTCATAACAAATGTATGCGCAATATTATGACGCTGCATCGCCTGGCTATAAAGATCTTCGGAAACGATGAGAATATCAACTCTTTGAGGGGTTGAAAATAGTGTTTCGAAATATTCTTTATCCGTTATGATTTCCAAATCAACCTTTTCAAAGAAATCTTCCACCACTTTGAGCTGAAGCGGGATGACATAGCTTATATCTGTGTCTGCAATAATAATTCTTGGCTTTGCCATACATTCATCCCTCCTTATCCCATACTAACTTGAAAGTCACTGTCAGCCAATCGTATAACATCTCCATTTTTTATCGGATGAGGTTGGTTTGGTTGCAGTCTAACCCTATTTACATAGGTGCCATTTGCACTTTGAAGATCAGTTATCGTATACTGATTTCCGCGTCTGTTAATTCTGCAGTGTGAACGGCTGATCATCTTATTGAAGCCAATTACACCATCACAGAGTTCCGCTTTCTTGCCGATTACAAATTCATCCTTAGTAACCGTTATCTCTACACGAGAAGGTGCATTCATCGCAATAATACGCAAGACTGTCGGGGCTTCTTGACATTGATTATCGCTTGATGTACCGACATTTAAGCTTTTTCCACCTTTTATACGGGCGAACAGATCTTCTATGCTTAATATTCCGTTTGATAAATCAGCAGAAAACTGTGTGGTTTTTGGTGAGGATAGCGTAGAAATCCCGGAAATAAGCTTAACCAGTCCAGTTCTAACTTCGTTCTCGAAGCTTGAATTATCATCAAATATCCTCTTACTCAACGGAAGATACACCAAACTAACTTTATATGTAGCAGGATCCACATATATTCTTTCAAATGCAATATCTATATTCCGGCAAGATAGGAACCCATTTAGCTTTACATCGATTATGTCTGACAAAAGATTTGCCACAATTGTAAGAAAACTCTCCGAATCAAGTGTGGGGAGCATAGATGCAAAAGTTTTAAGTCCTTTTGTAAGGTAATACAACTGAACTTTGCCGTTGTACATCATCTTCATGCACTTTACAAAGCAACTATTTGCCTGACTTTGAAGCACCTTATATTCCGTAGACAGGAAGGTGCTGTTGTCACTCAGAATGTAGGAAAAATTAGATCCGCATTCCATTTCTTTTATGTAATTGTTTTCGGCCAAAACATTCATTTATTTAACACCTTCTTGTACTAATACTACATGCTATTTATCACAAGTTGGAACACATCAACCGTGTATTCTAACTTCTAATAAATAGCTCCTGACCCTCCCATGCAGGCTCCCCTGTATGGGAGGGCCATAAGAACTACTTAATCAATATTACTTGGCTTTTTCTTCTTTCTTCTTTTTCTTGAAAGCGATGAAGAACAAGATCGCACCGGCAAGCACTACCACTCCACCGATAGAGCCCCAGAAGAGAGGCGTGTTAGCGTACCAACGAACGAAGAAGTTACGAGATACGGTGATCTCATTGAAGAAAACAAATGTGCTGTTTTCGTTATCCGAAGAGTGAGCTTTGAGGAAGTCATCAGAGTTCGTATCGGTCACATTTCCTGCGCGATCAGTTACAATCAACTGAACCTTCTGGGCAGTGGTACCGCTTTGCTCTTCGATGTCAAAGCTGCCCGAATAATT
>OLOW01002312.1_pt1 | contig 12977 bp, 10 predicted proteins | sample 1672801 | NCBI WGS metagenome assembly OLOW01 (sample SAMEA3136725, study PRJEB25190) | human gut metagenome | biome: human gut; feature: human-associated habitat; material: faeces | place: Austria | collected 2013
GCCGACTACGAAGCTCCTGTGGCCGTACCTTCGATTTTAACGAAGTTCGATCTGACACCCGATATGGACATCCGCCTCTCCTATGCCTACGGCTTCCGTACGCCGACCCTGCAGGAGCTCTACTTCTCGTTCCACAACGACAACCACGACATCGACGGCAACCCGGACCTGAAAGCCGAATATTCGAACAATGTCACGGGATCGTTCACCTACCGCATCCTGCATAACGCGCGGATCCGGCTCACCACCACGTTGAGCGGTTTCTACAACGTCTTCAAGGACAAGATCAGCCTGGCGCAGAACGTCGATATTCCCAACTACAACACCTACTACAACATCGGCCGCTACAAAACCCTGGGCGGGGCACTGGAAACCTCGCTGGCATGGGGCGGATTACGCGTGAACGTCAATGCTTCGCTGATCGGACGCTACAACAAATATGCCTCCGACGATAAAAGCCTGCCCCAGTTCCGCTATTCGCCCGAAGTGAGTACGACCATCAGTTACCATATCGCCAAGTCGGGAACGGACATCAGTTTCTTCTACAAATACACCGGCCAGCGCAAGGAGTACTATTACCACGAATACACGACCCCGGACAACAAGAAAGAGAGCGAAATTTACCTGAGGGGACTCCCCTCCTACCACTACGGGGACATCACCGTCACGCAGAAGCTGACCTCGTTCCTGAGCCTGAACGTAGGTGTCAAAAACCTCTTCAACCTGACCGACATACGCACGATCGTAGAATCCGCGAACGACACCCCTTCGGTCAGCTATCTCGGCTGCGGACGCAGCTACTTCATCGGACTGAACTTGATGCTGAACGGAAAATTCAAAAAATAACAAATTCAATATTAACTAATTAAAACCATTCTATGAAAAGATTACTTTACTTACTGTCAGCCTGTCTGATGACCTTCGGATTCTCGGCATGCAACGACGATGACGACAACCTGAAGTTGCAGGACATTTCGGTCGAATTCGCCGTATCGGAAGCCGGCATGGACGGCGAAACCGTCAGCCTCGGCCTGAAACTCAGCCGCGCTACGACCGAGAGCTTGGACGTAACGATGGAAATGACCTCTTCGGACGTATCCGACGCGGACATCACGACGACCCCGGCCATGACCGACGGCAAGATCACGGTCAATATTCCGGCCGGACAGTCCACGGGCACTTTCACCGTAGCCAAAGCGACGGGTAAAAACCCCGAGGGAACGGCGAAATTCCAGATTCTCTCCCTCTCGCTGACCGAAGGCTACAAGATCGGCACGACCAAGGAGATGACCCTCTCGTTCACTCCGATCGTCTCCACGGGCGGCACGATGACGCTCGAAGGGAAAGTCGGTGACCAGAACTACGCCAACATGGTCTATGTCGATCTGAGTAATAACAGCCAGATGCAGATCGACCGCAAGAGCTGGAACCTGGGCTTCTACTGCGGCGATGAGTTCCGCGTGGTACTCAACTCTTCATACGCAACGGTAGCGGCCGCTTCCGAGAAAACGGACTTCGCAGCCGTAACCCTCGAAGATGCGCAGAGCGCACCCAACATCGCCGCAGGCAGCATGTCCGAAGACTTCAAGGCGGAATGGATCGACGACGTCACGGGCGACCTGTCGAAGACCGCATTCGGCGAAATATCGGCTACGGATGCGAACAACAAGGTATTTTTCGTGGCCTCGGCCGACAACAAGACCAATACCGACGGTACGGAAAACCGGAGCCTCTGGTACAAAGTGAAAGTCACCCGCAGCGGCAACGGCTACAAGGTAGAGTACGGCAAGGTGGAAGATACGACCCCAAAAACCGTCGAAATCACGAAAGACCCGATTTACAGCTTCATCGGACTCTCGCTCGAAACCGGCGAACAGGTGCTCCAGCCCGCCAAGAGCAAATGGGACATCATGTGGGCCTACGCCGCCTCTTCGACCATGATGGCATCGGGACCGGTGATCTCGTTCACGCAGGATGTAATCACGATCAACAACCTGGGCGGCGCGGAAACAGCGATCGTCATGACGGACACCAAGTCGTATGCCGACTTCAAACGTGCGGACGTGGCATCTGCGGAGTTCCAGACGGAAGCGAACACGATCGGCACCAACTGGCGCACCCCCGCGATGCCGGGCGTGGAGAATCCGGGTGTCAAGGCAGACCGTTTCTTCGTCATCAAGGACTGTGCGGAAAACTACTACAAGCTCCGGTTCCTCAAATTCGGTTCGGGCGACGACGGTGAGCGCGGACGTCCGCAACTGGAGTACGAGTTGCTGAAATAGACGAAATGATGCGATCGGATTGGCTGGCAGCACCGGAACTACGGGACTGCCGGCCAAACCACGCAAAAAGAGTCCGTTTTCAAGATACGGCCCGTCCGGTATGGATCCGGACGCCGGCAATCCTCAAGAATCTTAACAATTTACACTTCGAATAATGGCAAAAAACAAGAAATGGATCCTCGCGGCCGTCGCCGTACTCGCAGTGGTCCTGTGCTGCTGGGCGGCGTGGAGCAAATGGGCATCCACGACCCGGATCGGACTGGTGAACTTCCAGAACTATCAGACGGCCAGCCTCGTCAAATCCAACGAAGACAACTTCATCGAATACGAAGAAATACCGCTCGACCGGCTCGACCGGCTCGGACGTTACGACCTGGTGCTGGGATTCGGCATGGGTCTGAAAATCACTGAAGAGCAGCGAGCGCAGATCCTCGCGGCAGCCGACGAAGGCACCCCTATCTACATTTACGCCGCCACCAATCCGGAAAACGACATCTGTAGCCTCGACAGCCTCACCAAGGCCGGAATCTCGGCCTACATCGGCAACGGCAACAAGCGGAATTACCGGAATATGGCCCGCTACGTCCGCCAGCATATCGACGCGAAGCGCCTCTTCGTCACACCGGCTGAAGAAGCTGTCGAGAGCGCTTCGGACGTGCTCTACCACTTGGACGAAGACCTCTCATTCAAAACCGTCGCGGACTATGAGAAATACCTCCGGGAACAGGGAATTTATCGGGAGAAAGCCCCCAAAATCGCAATCGTAGGCGGTCTGAACGACCCCTTCAGCGGCAACCGGGCCAACATCGACAGCCTGATCGTATCGCTGCAAAACGCAGGAATGAACGTCTATCCCGTTTCGTCGTACCGCCAGCGTCTGACGTTCCTGCGGGAAATCGGCCCCGACGCGGTCATCCACTTCGCGCACGGGCGCATGGTCATGGGCCAGGCCGACGCAGCCGTAGAGTGGCTGAAGAAGCGGAACATCCCGATCTTCTCGCCGCTCTCCATGCTGGAAACGCAGGAGGAGTGGGAAAGCGACCCGATGGGGATGTTCGGGGGATTCATGTCCCAGAGTATCGTCGTACCCGAACTGGACGGCGCGATCTACCCCTACGTGCTGAACGATCAGGAACTGGACGAAGAGGGAATCTACCTCTTCAAGGCCATTCCCGAACGGCTGAAGAATTTCACCCGGATCATCGGCAACTTCATCTCGCTGAAACGGAAGCCGAATGCTGAAAAGAAAGTAGCGATCTACTACTTCAAAGGCGCCGGACAATCCTCGCTGACGGCCCAGGGACTGGAAACGGTGCCGTCGCTCTATAATCTCCTGAAACGGCTCAAGGCCGAAGGCTACACGGTGAAAAACCTGCCTGCGACCGAAAAAGAGTTCGAAAAGCTGCTGATGACACAGGGTGCCGTATTGAGCACCTATGCCGAAGGAACTTTCGACGACTTCCTGAAAAACGGCCGTCCGGCACTGGTCGGAAAGTCGGAATACGAATCCTGGGTGCAGGACGCCCTACCCGAAGAGCTCTATGCCGACGTCGTGCAACTGTACGGCGAAGCGCCGGGCCACTATATGAGTACGGTCCGGGAGGGCGAACCGTGCCTGGCCGTAGCCCGCATCGATCTGGGCAACGTCGTGCTGCTGCCGCAGCCCATGGCCGCGGTCGGCGACGACGCCTTCGCCATCGTACACGGCGCCAAAACCGCTCCGCCCCACCCCTACATCGGCGCCTACCTCTGGGCGCAATACGGCTTCGGAGCCGACGCGATGATTCACTTCGGCACACACGGCAGCCTGGAGTTCACGCCCCGGAAACAGGTGGCGCTCTGCCGCTACGACTGGCCCGACCGTCTGGTGGGCACCATTCCCCACTTCTATTACTACACCATCGGCAACGTCGGCGAGAGCATGATGGCCAAACGCCGCTCGTACGCCACGACGATCTCCTACCTGACCCCGCCGTTCACGGAGAGCAAGACCCGGGGACAGTACAAGGAGCTGATGAACAAAATCGAAGCGTACTACAAGACCGACGAGGCCCGCCAGCCGGAGGTATCGATCGCCGTGAAAAAGATCGCCGTGAAGATGGGCCTGCACCGCGACCTGCGGCTGGACAGCCTGCTCACGCAGCCCTACACTGCCGAGGAGATCGCCCGCATCGAAAACTTCGCCGAGGAGATCGCCAACGAAAAGATGACCGGACAGCTCTATACGACGGGCGTTCCCTACTCGCCGGAGAAGATCCGTTCGTCGGTAATGGCCATGAGCGCCGACCCGATCGCATACAGCGTAGCGGCCCTCGACCGCCAGCGCGGAAAGGTAGCCGACACGCAGCTCAAGAGCCAGGCATTCTTCACGCAGCACTATCTGGAGCCGGCCAAGCAACTGGTTCGCCAGGTGCTCGGCGGACAGAAAGCCGATGACGCACTGGTCTGCCGCGTAGCGGGAATCACCCCGGAGAAGCTCGCCGAAGCGCACACGATCCTCACTCCGCCCCGGCGAGGCATGATGATGATGGGCCGCGCAGTTACTCCTGCGGAATATACGGCCGATCAGAAGCGCGAAGCGCAGGCCATCGCCGAAGTGGAGCGCACCGTAACGAATATCCAGAACTACAAACGGGCGCTGGAGGAGAGTCCGGAAATGGAGATGCGCTCGATTCTGAACGCTCTGGCAGGCGGATACGTCGCACCGACCTCGGGCGGCGATGCCGTGGCCAATCCGCAGGCGGTGCCTACGGGCCGCAACCTTTATGCAGTGAACGCAGAGACCACCCCGTCCGAACAGGCCTGGGCCAAAGGCAAGGAGCTGGCAGAGAATACGCTTGCACAATACAAGAAAACGCACGGCGACTATCCGCGCAAAGTCAGCTACACCTTCTGGAGCAGTGAATTCATCGAGAGCGAAGGTGCGACGATCGCCCAGGTGCTCTACATGCTGGGCGTAGAGCCGGTACGCGACGCTTACGGCCGCGTGTCCGACCTGCGGCTGATTCCCTCCGAGCAGTTGGGCCGACCCCGCGTGGACGTAATCGTACAGACCTCGGGCCAATTCCGCGACCTGGCGGCATCGCGCCTGGCACTGATTTCGCGGGCCGTCGAGATGGCGGCGGCAGCGACCGACGACCGGTACGGCAACCGCGTGGCGGAAAGCACGGTGGAGACCGAACGCTTGCTCGTCGAGCAGGGCGTATCCCCGAAAGACGCGCGTGAAATGTCCACACAGCGGGTATTCGGCGGTGTGAACGGCATGTACGGAACCGGCATCCAGGACATGATTACCAGCGGGGACAAGTGGACCGACGAACAGGAGATCGCCGACGCCTACATCAACAACATGGGCGCCGTGTACGGCAGCGACGAAGAGTGGGGAGAGATGAAGGCCGGGCTGCTGCGGGCCGTGCTCCACAACACGGACGCCGTCGTACAGCCCCGTCAGAGCAACACCTGGGGCGCGTTGAGCCTCGACCACGTCTATGAGTTCATGGGCGGTATGAACCTGGCCGTGCGCAATGTCACGGGCAAGGACCCCGACGCCTATTTCGCCGACTACCGCAACCGCAACAACGTCAAGATGCAGGAGCTCAAGGAGGCTATCGGCGTGGAATCCCGCGCCACGATCTTCAATCCGGAATATGTCAAGGAGGTGATGAAGGGCGGCGCATCGAGCGCATCGCAGATCACCGAAGTCGTGACCAACACCTACGGATGGAACGTCACCAAGCCCGATGTCATCGACAAGGAGATGTGGGACCGGATCTACGACGTGTATGTCGAGGACAGCTACGGCCTGGGAACCGAACAGTTCTTCCGTCAGCAGAATCCGGCAGCCCTGCAAGAAATCACGGCCGTAATGCTGGAAACTGCCCGCAAGGGAATGTGGAAAGCCTCGGAGCAACAGCTCAACACACTGGCGAGCCTGCATACGGAGCTGGTCGAAGAGTTCGGCTCGACGGGCAGTGGATTCTCGGGCGGCAACGCCAAATTGCAGGAGTTCATCGCCGGACGGGTCGCTCCGCAACATGCGGCAGCCTACAAACAGCAGATCCAGACCATGAAGACCGTACAAAGCCCGGATAACAAGAACGGGATGGTACTCAAGAAAGACGAAGTGTCCAGCGGTGAACAAGGTCGGAAAAACGCCCTGAACGGCGTATGGATCGCCGGCGGAGTACTGGTGTTGTTCGTCGTCCTGCTGCTGGTGCTCCGCAAAAAGAGAAAAGACAACTAATACGATACTATGCAACTAATCATCAGCGTACTCATCCTGTTCATCCTCATCAACTGCGTGCTCAAACTCAGTTTCTGGAGGATCTGGCAGGCCGCTCTGTTCGGAGCGGTGTGCGGCGCCTTCGTCATCGCGACCTACCCGTACGCCATTCTGCAATCGAAGACACAGTTGGCCGACTACCTGCAAAACACGACGGCTCTGCAAAATATGGCCGTTATCATCACGCTCGAATCGGTCGTCTGCTTCGCCTACTGCATCGCCGTGCTGCGGGGTTGGTTCGGACAACAGGAACGGTGGTGGGTGAAACCCCTGAAGTGGTACCCCAGCCTACTCGTCTTCCCCGTGCTGTTCTACCTGCAGACCGAATTGGTGTTCAGTTTTCCCGGAACGTCGTTCTCGGCGATCTCCTATGCGTTCGCCGCAGCCGTCGTCGTGCTGTTCCCGCTGCTCTGCCACCTTTTCCGGCTCCTGCTGCCGGAAAAGGAGATGCGGCTGGAGACGCACTTTCTGGTGAGTCTCTTCGTCTGCATCATCGGCCTGCTGACCACCGTCAACGGCAATGTAACCTATCCGGCGGTCGATGAGCCGACGAACTGGCGGGCACTGGGATTCGCCTTCGGACTGTTCCTGGTTCTCTTCGTGCTTGGGGCGCTCTGGAACCGCATCAAATGGATCGTCCTGCAAAAGCGAAACGCCCGCAAAAAACATTCGGCACAACCCCGAACCGTCATAAATTCCAAGAAATCGTAAAACAAATAAACTTATATGGAAACCATTTCACAAGTACTTTTCTGGGTGGCCAACAGCCTGCTTATCCCGGATATTCTGCTGCTGTTGCTGCTGTTCATCCGCGCCCTGCTGCTCGTGGGCGGCATCTACAACCAATACATGGCCAAACGCAAGAACGACAAGCGACTGAACGACCTGATCAAAAACCTGACACCGGACAAGGTGGACGACCTGCGCAAAGCGCTGCCCGCGAAAGACAACTCGCTCTACATCCGCTATCTGCGCGACCTGCTGACCAACCCGGCCAGCCAGGATTACGCAGACTACCTGATCTCGAATTTCGAGAACGACGCCGAGAAGGACGTGATCCTGTCCAAACTTCTCACCAAGATCGGCCCCGTACTGGGTCTGATCGGCACGCTGATCGCCATGAGCCCGGCGCTCGTGGGACTCTCGACGGGCGACATCGCAGGTATGTCCTACAATATGCAGGTCGTATTCGCCACGACGGTCGTGGGCCTCGTGATCAGCGGCGTGGGCCTGGTATCCCTGCAATTCAAGCAGCGCTGGTATGCCAAGGATGTCAATAACCTGGACTACGTATCACGGAAACTGATCGAAAAAAACACGGAAGCATGAAACCGACCCGCAGAAAAAGCAAGTTCGCCGTACAGGAAGACTCCGATCCGCTGAGCGTGGTGGTCAATCTGTTCGACGTGGCGATGGTCTTCGCCGTAGCGCTGATGGTCGCCATGGTAATGCATATGAACATGACCGAAGTATTCACGCAGGAAGACTTCACCGTAGTGAAAAACCCCGGCAAGGAAAATATGGAGATCATCATGAAGGAGGGAAACAAGATCAACAAATACACCCCCTCCGAACAGCAGGGTTCCGGTGCGAAGGGCAAGCGCGTCGGCATCGCCTACGAACTGGAAAACGGAGAAATCATTTATGTACCAGAATAATAAACAGAACGGAAAATGAAAAAGATCCTCGTATCGTTGATCTGCTGCCTGACCGCAACGCTCGGTTGGGCACAGGAGAAAAATGCCTACACGCTGTTCGACGCCCAGGGCAATCGGGTCGATTACACGCAGATGATGGACGTGCTCGAACGGCAGGATGTCGTATTCATCGGCGAAATCCACAACTGCCCCATCGCCCACTGGATGGAATACGAAATCGTCAAAGACCTTTACGACCGGCACGGCGACCGGCTGATGATCGGCGCCGAAATGTTCGAGCGGGACAATCAGCTGATCCTCGACGAATACCTGGCCGGAATGATTACCCCCGAACGGTTCAACGCCGAAGCCAAGCTCTGGCCCAACTACAAGACCGACTACTCTCCGATCGTCGAATTCGCCAAAGAGCACAAGATTCCCTTCGTCGCCACGAACGTAGCACGCCGCTACGCCAACATGGTCGCCAAAGGCGGATTCGAGGCGCTGGACGGGCTTTCGGACGAAGCGAAACGGTATGTCGCACCGCTGCCCCTGAATTATGTGCCCAACAAGAGCGTGGACGAATATTTCGGGGCCATGAAAATGCCCGGGATGAAACAGAGCGCCGCAGAAAACCTTTCGAAGGCACAGGCGGTCAAAGACGCTACGATGGCCTGGTCGATCGCCGAACGGATGCAGTCGAAACTCGTCCACATGAACGGCAACTTCCACTCGACGGACCACAGCGGCATCATCACCTACCTCAACCAGTACCGTCCCGGTCTGAAGATCGGCACGGTGGAGGTCATCCGGCAGGAAAATACCGACAAGCTCGATCCCGAAGCACTCGGTAAGGCCGATTTCTTCATCTGCGTACCCAAAGACATGACCTCGACGTTCTGATCGCAGACAAACGAAAAAAGAGGGGACGATACGGAAAATCGTCCCCTCTTTTTTTGTCGCGCCGGCCTTTTCGGATCGTCCGGACGCTATTTTATGCGAACAGGGCTTCCGTTTTGGCGATCACCTCCTCCGGGTCGGGATCGATCGGGAAAACATGATCGGGCTTCAGGTACCACAGCGTTTTATCCTCCTTGAAATGGAGTTCGCCGCCGCCCGTAATATTCAGCATCACCACGGCATCTTTGGCGATCTTGCCCTCTTCTACAGCCTTGATGAGCGATGCGGTGGCGATGCCGGCCGCCGAATAGATATCGACGCCTTCCAACTCGAGGAACAGACGCCGCGCTTTGCGGGCGTGGGCATTGGTCAGCGCGAACATCTCGCCGTCGGTGGCTTTCAGCGCATCGTAAAGACCGCCGGCGATACTATAAGGCGGTTTGCGGTTCGACAGCACCTTGGCGTCGATGATCTCCACGTCACGGCGGGCTTTGTCATCGTCGTAATGGAGCATGTCGCGCGAATCCTCCCGCCAGGCGTTATACATCGGCACGAACGGCGCGTTCTGCGAAACCATCAGCTTCATCAGGTGACTACCGAAACGGCCGTCCTCGATAAGGCGCATATTGGCTTCCCAGGCGGCAATAGCACCCGTACCGCTGCCGACGGCCTGGAAATAGTAATCGGGGATCCGACCGATAGTCGTCGCTGCCGACAGTACGGTAGTGGCCATACCGTCGCGGCGTGCCACGTTCTTCGCACCGCCCTCGGCATAAAACTTATCGCTCTTGAGTGCCAGGTTGCTCAAATGGATCGCATCGAAATAATCTCCGCCCTTCTCCGAACAGATCAGTTTCACGCAAGGATCCAGCGGTCCGTCGAACCACAGGGCATCGAGGTTGTCGGCAGGCACCGACAAGAGCAGCGGAATCCGGTTGTCGGAGCAGACCTTGGCGAAGGCGCGGGCCGTATTGCCGGCCGACGCCACGACAAGCACCCGCTTCTCGTTCTCGTCGATACGGGCACAGACGCTGTAAGCCTCCGTTTCCTTGAACGAACAGGTAGTCATGTGCGCCCCGATAGCCGGGTAATAGCCGTTGAAGGTAATGTAGAGATTTTCCAGCCCGAGGTGCGCAGCCAACCCTTTACTTTTGTAGGTCACCGGAGCCTTCGAATTTTCCAGCATTCGCCGAACAGGCAACCAGTCGGCGAACTTGTAGAACCCGTATTCATCGGATTTGAGTTCGAGCTGCTTTTTTGCATAACGAGTACGGATCAACGAAGGACACTTGCACTGGGCATCGTCCAGCGTCCACCCTTCGTCCGGAAACTCCCGGCCGGTAGCGACACACTCCAGCGTGTAGGAAGTAGGGGTAAAATCTTTCATCTATTGCGGTTTAATTATTACGACATACGGGACTTGAAATCCTCGTAGCCGAATTCTCTGATTATTTCTATTGCTCCGTCGCGGCGCACGATGGCGATCGCAGGATGCGCCACGCCGTTGAACATCGTGGTCTTGACCATCGTATAGTGAATCATATCCTCGAACACGATGCGATCGCCGACCCGCAGGTCGCGGTCGAAGATCCAATCCCCGTAGTAATCCCCGGCCAGACAACTGTTGCCGCCCATACGCCAACCCTTCTCTCCCGGTTCCGGATCGCGGGCCCCCAGGATCGCCGGTTTATAGGGCATCTCCAGGCAGTCGGGCATGTGGCAGGCGAACGACACGTCGAGCATCGCCGTACGCACGCCGCCGTTCTCAACGATGTCCTCCACGGTCGAAACCAGGTAACCCGTCCGCCAAGTGAAGGCGCTGCCGGGCTCCAGGATCAAGCGCAGGTTCGGATATTTCGCCTTGAACTCCTGCAAAATGCGGATCAGCTCGTCGCAATCGTAATCCTTGTGGGTCATAAGGTGTCCGCCGCCCATATTGAGCCATTTGATCCGGTCGAGGAAACGACCGAAACGCTTTTCGACGGCATCGAGCGCCAAGCGCAAATGTTCGGGGCGGGACTCGCACAGCACGTGGAAATGCAATCCTTCCACCCCGGCGGGCAGCTCCTTCAGCTCCCCGGCAGGAATACCCAGCCGCGAACCGGGCACGCAAGGGTTATAGAGATCGGTTTCTACCGGCGAATAGCCGGGGTTGATCCGCAGGCCGCACGAAATACCGCGCAGCAGGGCCATCTGTCCGAACCGTTCGAACTGCGCAACGGAATTGAAGGTGATGTGATCGCTGCAATCGAGAATCTCTTCGATATTCCGGTCGGTATATACCGGAGCGTACGTATGCGCCGGACGGCCGAACTCCTCGAAAACCAGCCTCGCCTCGGCCAGCGACGAAGCGGTGGCTCCGTCGGAATGTTGCGCAAGCTCCGGGAAAATACTCCACATGGCACAGGCCTTCAAAGCGACGATCACTTCGGCACCGCTCTCCCGGCGAACGCGGTCGATGACCGCCAAATTCCGATCGAGCAACTGCTCATCCAGCACAAAGCAGGGAGAAGGTAATTTTTGAAAATCGATCATGGATTTCCGATGCTGTTTCAAATTCACGCAAAAATAGAAAAAACCTCCCAACCGGGATTCAAAAATCCCGGCTATTTGGAATAAATAAGTATTTATACCTACCTCTTTTCACACCAATACAGACCGATAAAAAAGTCCGGACGGTACATACCATCCGGACTTTCAAACCAATTATCGAAACCCGATCAGACTTCCAGATCGACGTCGAATTTCTCGACCCAGGGCAATCCCTGCGGTCCCAGTTCGGCCAGGAACGGATCAGGATCGAACTCCTCGACGTTGAACACGCCCGCACCGCGCCAAAGCCCCTTGGCCCACATCGAAGCGCCCAGCGCCGCCCAAAACCCAACGCGCCCCGGACCCATGGCGGTCCGGGGCGCGGTTTTTATGGGGCGGAACCCTCCGGCGCGGCGCCGGGGGATGAGGACAGGGGCAGCAGGAAGGACAGGGTGCCCATGGTCTCATTGCGGGTATACCAGAGGGAGCCGGCCAGGGAGACGGGGCTGTCCAGGGCCTCTCTGGCCCGGCCCAGCAGGGTGTTGAGCTGGCCCTGGTCAAACAGGGCGGCGCAGGCGGCGGGGTAGGCCGCGTCGGCATAGCGGACGCTGACCTGGCGCTGCCCGGCGGCCAGGGCCCGCTGGAAGAGGGCGGTCAGGGCGTCGGGGTCATAGGCGGAGAAGTAGAGGCCGTTGCGGAAGAAGTAGTTGTTGCTGTTGGAGGTGCAGTCTGGGACGGGGACCTTGTCGTCGATGGTGTGGGTGCGCAGCAGGTCGTCGGTGGTGAGGCCGAAGTACTCATAGGCCGGCCCTTGGCTGTCGTCCCCGCCGGTGAAGACAGGGTCGCCCCAGGTGGTGTCGATCCAGCAGGGGGTGCCGTCCAGCCAGGCCAGGTTCCAGGCGTGGGACTCCCCCTGGGCCTGGCCGGTGATGTAGGCGGTGTCCACCCCCAGCAGGCCCAGCAGGTATTGGGTGGTCTTGGCATAGCAGCCGCACAGGCCCGCGCCGCCCACCATGATGTTGACAATGGAGTTGTTGTCCACCACCTGGTAGTCGGCGTGCTGGATGATGTAGGTGAAGACCCCCAGGGCTTTGTCATAGTCCGAGGCCCCCTGGGGGATGGTGGCAAAGCAGTCCGCCGCCCACTGGTCGATCTGGGCCTGGGTGGCCTGGCGCTGGGCCTGGTCCATGGTGTAGACCGGCGTATAGGCCGCCTCCAGGGGCTTGCCCGCCAGCAGGGTGGTCTCAATTTGCCCCGTGCCGGAGAACCAGAAGAGCTCGGGATAGTCCCGGTCGAAAAGATTATACTACTTATAATTTTAGTAAGTTAGGTAACAAATGGGAA
>OLOW01002316.1_pt1 | contig 12946 bp, 11 predicted proteins | sample 1672801 | NCBI WGS metagenome assembly OLOW01 (sample SAMEA3136725, study PRJEB25190) | human gut metagenome | biome: human gut; feature: human-associated habitat; material: faeces | place: Austria | collected 2013
TTCAGAGAAGATTGATTCCTACCTATATTTTTCTGATCATCGTGTCATTTATTTCTGTATTCCCGTTATACTGGATGATCTCAGCTGCGACAAATACATCAACAGATGTATCCCGTGGACGTATCCTTCCGGGAAGTCATTTTATGGAAAACTTCCATAATCTGACATCTCAGCAGCCACTGTGGAGAGCACTTGGAAACTCATTTTTCTATGCAATCCTTACCACAGTGATCTGTCTTCTGATCTGCTCTATCGCAGGATATGGATTTGAAGTTTATCATGACAAAGGAAAAGACAGACTGTTCTCCGTGCTGCTTCTTGCAATGATGGTTCCGCAGGTTGCAACCATGGTTCCGTTGTTCAAAATGTTCTCCAAAGCAGGACTTCTGAATACAGCAGTTGGTTTTATCCTTCCAATCATTTCTACACCATTTATGATCATGATGTTCCGTCAGAACGCAAGATCATTCCCGGTAGATATTATCGAAGCAGCTCGTATTGATGGACTGAGCGAAGTAAGGATCTTCTTCCAGATGTTCATTCCTACAATGAAATCTACATATGCAGCTGCAGCTGTTATTACCTTCATGAACGCATGGAACTCTTACCTGTGGCCGAAGGTAATCATGACAGATAATAAGGCAATGACAATGCCAATGTTGATCGCCAACCTGATCACAGGTTATGTAACAGACTATGGTATGCTGATGTGCGGCGTATTGTTCTGTTCCATCCCGACCATGATCGTCTTTTTCGTACTGCAGAAACAGTTCGCAGAAGGTATTACCGGTGCTGTCAAGTAAACAATGAATTTAATAAAAGGATGCTGCTTGGGCCTGTGGGTATATTGCGTAATATGTCCCAGACAGATTATGCGGCATCCTTTTTTGCTTAAAAATAATAACGCAGGAGGATAAGAATGAAAACTTTTGATTATTCTTTAGTAAAGGATCCACAGTATTTTAAGGACAGAAGAATGGATGCGCATTCTGACCATACATATTACAGAGATGGAGAGGAAGCGCAGGAAAAAGAAACTTCCTTCCGTTACGATCTCAATGGAATCTGGAAATTCCACTATGCCCGCAACTACGGAAGTGCAATCCCGGGATTTGAAAAAGCAGACTATTGCTGCAAGGACTGGGATGATATCCGCGTGCCGGCACATATCCAGATGGAAGGATATGATGCACCTCAGTATGCCAACGTACAGTATCCGTGGGAAGGTCACGAAGACATTCATCCGGGTGAGATTCCGGAGCACTTTAACCCGGTTGCAAGCTATGTGAAATACTTCGAAGTGCCGGAAGAAATGCAGGGAAAACGTCTCTTTATTTCTTTTCAGGGAGCAGAGAGCGGCATTGCATTATGGCTCAACGGACAGTTTGTAGGATATAGTGAAGACTCCTTTACACCGTCAGAATTTGAACTGACCGAGTATGTAAAAGAAGGTGAAAACAAACTCGCAGCACAGGTATTCAAATGGACAGCAAGCAGCTGGTGCGAGGACCAGGATTTCTATCGTTTCTCTGGAATCTACAGAGATGTTTATCTTTATACCGTGCCGGAGGTTCATGTTTATGACCTTCAGATCCGTGCAATCCCGGACGAAACTTTAAGTACAGCGGCACTTGAGATTGGAACAGATACCTGGGGCAAAGGTACAGTAAAGATCACTCTTTCCAAAGATGGAGAGACCGTGATCGAAGATAAAAAAGCACTCGACGGAGAGGAAATTTATTCCTGGAAAGTAGAAGATCCGGTGCTCTGGAGTGCAGAAGATCCGCAGCTTTATGACCTTGTTTTAGAGGTTTATAACGAGGCAGGAGAACTTCAGGAAGTAGTTCCGCAGAAGGTTGGATTCCGTCGTTTTGAGATGAAAGACGGTATCATGACACTGAACGGAAAACGTATCGTATTCAAGGGCGTAAACCGTCATGAATTCAGCTCTGTGAGTGGAAGACACGTGTCCGAAGAAGAGCTTCGCAAAGACCTTAAGATCATGAAACAGAACAACATCAATGCAATCCGTACCTGCCATTATCCGGATGCATCCCTGATCTATCAGCTCTGCGATGAATACGGAATCTATATGATCGATGAGACAAACCTTGAATCTCATGGTTCCTGGGATGTTGCTGAATTTACGAAGGATTACACCTATGTTGTGCCGCATGACAAACCGGAATGGCTGGATATGATGCTTGATCGTGCAAATTCCATGTACCAGAGAGACAAAAACCACGCTGCGATCCTGATCTGGTCCTGCGGAAATGAGTCCTTCGGAGGCAAGGATATTTTTGAAATGTCACAGTTCTTCCATAAGGCAGATCCGACTCGTCTAGTTCATTATGAAGGTCTCTGCCACGACCGCAGATATAACGATACCAGCGACATGGAAAGCCAGATGTATCCGTCTGTAGAAGCAATCAAAGAGTTCCTGGCAAAGGATGACAGCAAACCGTTTATCTGCTGTGAGTATACACATGCCATGGGAAATTCCTGCGGTGCCATGCACAAATATACTGACCTGACAGATACAGAGCCTAAATATCAGGGTGGATTTATCTGGGATTACATTGACCAGTCTATTTATAAGAAAGACCGCTATGGAAAAGAGTTCCAGGCATATGGCGGCGATTTCGGAGAACGTCCTACAGACTACAATTTCAGCGGCAACGGAATCGCATATGGCGGTGACAGAGAGCCATCTCCAAAGATGCAGGAAGTGAAATTTAATTATCAGAATATTACAGCAGAGGTGACAGCTGATACAGTAAAAGTGCTTAACAAGAACCTCTTTGTAAATACAGATACTTTTGACTGTAAGGTAACACTTGCAAAGAATGGAAAAGTGATCCGTACAGAAGTACTGGAAACAGCAGTTGAGCCATTGAGTGAGAAAGAATATAAACTGCCTTTTGAAAAAGCAGAAGCAGCCGGAGAATATACAGTTACTGTTTCCTTCCATCTGAAAGAGGAGGAGATATGGGCACCTGCAGGTTATGAAATTGCGTTTGGACAGTATGTATATCAGGTGAAAGAGGATGTTCTGGATGGAAAATCAGATTCAGCAGAAACAGCGATTACAGTGGAAAAAGATGTATGTGTATCAGATGCGTTTGTAAAGAAACCACAGATCATCCGAAGCACACATAATATTGGTGTCCGGGGCGAGCACTTCGAAGTAATGTTCTCCGTCCTCAATGGTGGCCTGGTTTCCTACAAATATGCAGGCAAAGAGATGATCGAAGCAATCCCGAAACCAAACTTCTGGCGTGCACCTACAGATAATGACTGTGGAAATCTTATGCAGATGCGCTACGCACAGTGGAAAATTGCCAGCATGTATTTAAGCCACAAAGAATACAGAAAAGGTGCATACGGTCCATCCAATTCACCACAGACAGAAGAAACAGACCACTCTGTAAAAGTAACATTTACCTATCTGATGCCGACCACACCAGCCAGTGAGTGTCAGCTTACCTACGAAGTATTCGGCGATGGAAAAGTGAAGACAACTTTAACTTATGATCCTGTAAAAGAACTTGGCGATATGCCGGAATTTGGGGTGATTTTCAAATTCAATGCAGATTATGACAATGTCCAGTGGTATGGACTGGGCGAAGCTGAAACCTATGCAGACCGCAAAAAAGGTGCAAAACTGGGCATTTACCAGAACAAAGTTGTGGATAATATAGCAAGATACATGGTACCGCAGGAATGCGGAGCAAAAGAGGAAGTACGCTGGGCGAAGGTCACAGACCGCAAGGGCAGAGGAATGTACTTTGAGATGGATGGAGAATCAATGATGTTCTCCGCACTCCCATACACTCCACATGAGATGGAAAATGCCATGCATCCATACGAACTCCCGCAGATCCATTACACAGTAGTACGCGTAGCCAAAGGCCAGATGGGAATCGGCGGCGATGACAGCTGGGGAGCATATACCCATCAGGAATATCTGTTAAATGCAGATGGAAAGATGGAATTCTCCTTTAGCTTTAAAGGAATTTAATATAGTTTATTTGTTTAAAAAGGGGCTGTCAGAATAGGCAGTCCCTTTAACTGTTATAGATAAATAGACAACAAAAAATGATATTTATAACGTCGAAAATGTGATATGATATACAAGTAAATTCTTTGATTTATAATGCAGGGCGAAAACGTGGGCATTATAGTGGTCCAACGATTCTCAAAAGTCGGCGATTGACAATGAAAAGGAGTAACATTAAATGATAGATATATATACAAATAAGATTGATTCAAAAGACTGGATACTTCAAAACGACCTGTACTTTAATCTGAATACAGGTAATGAAGAAATGTCACAAAAAGAAATTGATTTAATCTGGCAAATAGATGAGGCAATACCTTTGCCGGAAAGAGTATCGGAAGTAGATGGGAAAGCGGATCAAACTGATTTATATATTATCGTTATTCTCAGCTTTAATGGCGATAAGCGTGCAGGCCTATTGGCTCTATAATCAGTATCGTTATGAAGTGGAGCGATATGCTGATGAAATTGCCGCCGATGTATTGCGTGTCGGAGATGAAGAGTTTGCCGAGCGCCGGAAAATGGCGATAGGTGATGATACTTCTTATATAATAGATCGTAGTTCGCGTACTCAATCCGGAACTTCCACTATCAGGAATGTGCAGACACAACTTTGTTTTGATTTTAAAACGGATGTCTTGGTCGATTCGATAATTGGCGGTCAACTGAATATGACAAAACTAAACCTCTCGTTTGATGCGACCTTACCGGAAGACAGCATTATTCATGGTGTGGAACGAAATGTCGTTAATTACTATATTCCTTTCCAGGTTGAACGTTTAGATAGTCTGCTTCGGGCGCGCTTGTCGCAATACGATTTCCAGATCGCTTTTTTGCCGGAAGGAGATACATTGAGCCGTTTCAATTCTTGGAAAATTTTACCGGAACATCTGTTCCCGCCTTGCTTGGGAGTTAAATACCGGTATGCTCCGTTGGAGCGGAAAGGGGTGATGATAGAAGTCGGTTTCCCGATAAACCCTCTTCTGAAGCGGATGGTGGGACAACTGATTTTGAGTCTGTTTCTGATCCTGTTGCTGCTTTCCTGCTTGGGTTTGCAAATTAATACGATACTTAAACAGTATAAGCTTGGCGAAATGCGTGAAAGTTTTGTTCATACGATGATTCATGAATTGAGACGTCCGGTACAGACTTTGAAAATGTGTGTCTCTTTCTTGAATGATAAAGAGATGCGCACGGATGAGGCTGCCTGCGACGGTATTGTCCAGGACGCCTTGTTTGAGCTGGACAATCTTTCCGCTTATCTGGAGAAACTGAAAAATATGGTGAGTGCCGACGGTAGTGCGACACTGCTGCATCCCATTCTGTTCAATTTGCAAGAGTTGGTTGAAAAGGTGATCCGTTTAGTTCATATTCCATCTGGAAAACAGGTTGCTTTTTCTACTGCTTTTCCACCTGATCTCCCATTGGTTACAGCTGATCCTGTGCATATTGCCAATATTCTGAGTAACCTGATAGAGAATGCGATTAAATATTCCGGCTCTGGAGTCAATATCCGCGTAGTCGTTATCCGGAATGACAAGCTGATAGAACTGACCGTAACTGATGATGGCGTTGGTATTTCTGCCGACGAACAGACGAAAGTCTTCGAGAAATTCTATCGCTCCGTCCATTTACCGGATAAGCAAATTCCTGGATTGGGACTGGGATTGAGTTATGTACGTCAGATAGCCGAAGCCCATCATGGGCAGGTCTCGCTTCGTAGTGAAGTGGGAAAGGGCACGGAAGTAACAGTAGGATTACCGATATAAAACGATATGGCGACACCATTAAAAATACTTTTTGCAGATGATGATCTGAAATATTCACTTCTTCTCAAACGTTTTCTTGAAAAAGAAGGGTATGATGTGGCTTATACCGGAAACGGGATGATGGTTCTCGAACAATTTCCGGTTGTTAAGCCTGATCTTGTCCTTTTGGATATCAATATGCCGGGTTTGAATGGTTTTGAGGTCGCAGAAAAGATACGGGAAAACGATCGCCATGTCCTGATCTTTTTCCTTTCCGACCGTTCGGACAAAAACGACCGCCTGAAAGGCTTCAGCCTCAAAGGAAATGACTATCTTGCCAAGCCTTTCTATCCGGAAGAGCTGCTGGCGCGGATCAAAGAGCGGTTTGAAGTGAATCCCGATGTGAAAGTCGAAGAAGAAATCTATCATTTCGCTAATACCGTGTTTGACTATTCCACAAATGAAATCCGTACAGGCAACAGCAAGACGTTGGTCACTTCCCGTCAGGCAGAAATTCTTCGTATCCTCGCCCGTAATCCAAATGTTGCGATCGACCGTGAAATCATCCTATCTGCTGTATGGGGAAATGTCTCTTATGCCAACTCCCTGGCTTTGAATGTGCAGGTCACTTATCTTCGCAAAGCCTTGCGTAACGACCCTTTGACCAGTATCGTTTCCCTTACAAAAAAAGGCTATATGCTGAAAGGATAAAAAAACTTGCTATCTTTGCGCAATTGAGAAGTATAGACAAATAAAAAAGCGTATGAGTTTCAGCGAAAAGTCTTGCCTGGTATTTGAACAGGCTACGAAGGCATATCATATCACCGATCATATAGATGCCACGGTACATAATCCTTATGAGGTGAAGAGTATAGAGTTCTATCTGTATTTGAAGAATTGGATTGATGCTGTGCAATGGCATATGGAAGATATTATCCGCAATCCGGCTATTGAGCCGACTGAAGGATTGGTGATCAAACGACGGATTGACAAATCCAATCAAGATCGTACGGATCTGGTTGAGTTAATTGACAGTTTCTTTTTGGATCAGTATAAAAATGTGAAAGTCTTACCGAATGCAACGATCAATACAGAGAGCCCAGCATGGGCGATTGATCGATTGTCCATCTTGATCCTGAAGATTTATCATATGCAACAGGAGGTAGATCGTTCGGATGCGACTCCTGAGCATAAGGGAAAATGTGAAGAAAAATTGCGTATACTTTTGGAACAAAAAAAGGATTTATGCGTGGCATTGGATCAGTTATTGGCAGATATCGGTGCTGGACGTAAATATATGAAAGTCTATAAACAAATGAAGATGTATAATGATCCGGCCTTGAACCCAGTATTGTACGGTAAAAAATAATGGCAAAGGTATTAGTAATACGACTCTCGGCTATAGGCGATGTCGCTATGACAGTGCCTGTCATTTATTCTGCCGCCAAAGCTAATCCGGAAGATTCCTTTACTGTTTTGACTCAAGCTTTTTTGATGCCCCTGTTTATGAATCGTCCACCTAATGTGGAGGTTATCGGTATTAATACAAAGGGGGCTGAAAAAGGGCTTATCGGGTTGTTGAAATTTATCTCGGCATTGTTGAAATTCGATTTTGATGTTATCTTGGATTTGCATAATGTGATCCGTACGATAATAATCTGTACTTTTTTCAGATTGAATGGTAAGCGTGTGTTTGTGTTGGATAAAGCGCGGAAAGAACGTAAAAGATTGACTGCAATTAAAGGCAAACGACTTTATCCTCTTCGTCCGGTTATAGTCCGTTATGCCGATGTGTTTCGGGCTGCTGGGTTGAACTATACAGAAACGTTTACATCTCTTTATGAAGAATCTCCTGCCGAATTGTCTGGAATGGCCTCCGTTGCTGGAATTAAAAAAGGCAAATGGATCGGTGTTGCTCCATTTGCCAAACACCGAGGTAAAATTTATCCAGTGGACGAAATGGAACAAGTCGTTGCCTGTTTGTCGAAATGTGAAGATTATACTGTTTTTTTGTTCGGAGGGCGAGGATATGAGGAGGCAATCCTTGAACAATGGGAGTTTCAATATCCACGTGTTAAAAGTGTTGTAGGTAAATATGCCTTGGATAATGAGTTGGCGTTAATCAGCCAATTGGATGTGCTATTGTGTATGGATTCTGCAAATATGCATTTTGCCTCTTTGGTAGGTACACGAGTGATTTCGATTTGGGGAGCGACGCATCCTTATGCCGGTTTTTATGGTTATCATCAAGATTCCGGTGATGTTATTCAGGAAAATTTACCTTGTCGGCCTTGTTCTGTATTTGGGCAGAAACCATGTTTGCGCGGTGATTGGGCGTGTATGACACTGATAACACCGGAGAGGATTGTTGAAAAGGTAAAGGCATCAATAAAATAGTAAAGAGAAAACTACGATATCATGAGGGTCTGTTATTTTTCAAAATGTTATAAAGAACTATATAGTGCGGGAAGTAAAGCAAAGACCGATATGGAACAGATTATGTGCGATTTAGGATATCGGAATATCGGGTTTCCTTGTCTCGTTTGTTCGAATAAGATACTTGGCTTTGTCATAACTTTGCTCAGTATGATTAAAGTTTGTTTTAAGTTAAGGTCAGGTGATATTTTGATTATACAATATCCTTTGAAAAAATATTATACGTTATTATGTAATATAGTGCATTATCGAGGAGCTAAAGTTATAACCTTGATTCACGATTTAGGCTCTTTCCGACGGAAAAGATTGACAGTCCTTCAAGAAATTGATCGTCTGCAGAATTCTGATTATTTAATAACATTGAATGATTCGATGTCTGCTTGGTTACAAACTAAGGGGTGTGAAGTCCCGAAAGGAGAACTGAAGATTTGGGATTATTTATCTCCAGCCATTGTCTTAAACAAAATAGAACCAGCTACTGACTATACGGTTGTTTATGCAGGCGCGTTGGGATATAATAAAAATCGTTTTTTATATGAGTTGGATCGTTTACCTCGTCAATGGCATCTGAGTGTGTATGGTAAAGGATTAGAAGCTGATAAGATTCTCAATAAAGAATATTTCTCATATAACGGCTTTTTGCCGGCAGATCAATTGATATCTTCGGTACAGGGTGATTTTGGCCTGGTTTGGGATGGAGATTCTTATGAAGCATGTACTGGCAACTATGGTGAATATTTACGATATAATAATCCTCATAAAGTCTCTTTGTATGTCCGTTGTCATCTTCCGCTTATCATTTGGGAGAAGGCTGCATTGGCTCCTTTCATAAAAGAGAAGGAAATAGGTATTTGCATAAATTCTTTGGAAGAACTGGATGGTAAATTGGAGAAATTGACGGTGGATGATTATTTTAAGATGAAATCTCGGGTGATTGAGATAAGTAACTTGTTGTCTGTAGGATATTTTTTTACTAAAGCCTTGGATGAGGCTGTTAAGTTTCTGACAAAATCGGATGTGGCAGATGAAGGTCGTAATTAATCCTAAATACAATTTTCTCACTGATTTTATTTATCATCTTCCTGGATGTTTTTTCAAGGACGGTGAGACTATATACCAAGGACGTAATATCCTTAAAAAGTACGATATACAAGGATATCGTTTGATAGTCAAGAGGTTTAAACGTCCTAATATAATAAACCAGATTGTATATTCTTTTTTTCGTAGATCGAAAGCACGACGCTCTTTTGACTATTCGCTTGAAGTTCAGAAGCGTGGATTTGGAGTTGCAGATCCTATTGCATATATTGAGATAAAGCACGGAGGTTTACTTACCGATAGTTATTATATATCCTTATATATGGAAAGGATGGAAGAACTTCGCGAGTATATGGCTGTGTATAGAGCAGAAGATCGAGAGCTCAGACTGGCTTTTGCACGTTTTACGGCACAATTGCATAAGGCGGAAATATTGCATGTCGATTATTCCCCTGGCAATATCCTGGTAAAGAAACAGGCTGGTTCGTATGTGTTTGCGTTAGTGGATGTCAATCGGATGAAATTTAAAAGTATTTCAGTTGTTGATGCTTGTAAGAATTTAGCTCGTTTGGCAACATCCCGTAAAGTTTTGGATGAAGTGGCGTGTGAATATGCCTCTCAGCGGGGATGGGATAGTTTGGAAATAATGCGCTTGATGGGAGAATATAGTGATCGTTTTTTCAAGAATTACGCATTTCGTCTTGGCAATAAAGCGTGGCGAAGAAATGGGGGAAGTTGTTTTGCCCTTCCTTCTTTTTTCTATAAAGCATATGATCTGTTAAGTTGTTGTAAATTACTTCCAGAAACGACACGCAATGTTTACCATCATAAACGGATTTGGGTTTATGATGATTATTTGCGTCCGTTTGATTTTCGGAAAGTGTTTCCTGAAAGTCTTCAAGACTGAGTTTTAGTATCTAATTTTGATTTAGAACTCCATTCCGTGATATGTGTACAATGGCTAATGTAGTATTGTTCTTCTTCGGACAGATTCGAAGAGTCGTTATACCAAGGCAAATGTTCTGCTTGGTAGGGATATGCTGTTCGGTAAGCTTCGACTGAACGGCTTCTGCTCAATCCGACACGAGGGCGATAAAGGGCGAAGGTTGTATCTATTGGTGCTCTGTACAGACCTCCTTCGGCAGGTTTGAGATAATATTGTTTTTCTAAATTGATAACTTCTTCTTTGTGTATATAGGAATCGGGGATATTATCTATTCGTAGGGAAAAACCGATCTTGCGGGCGAATGGATGTTTTTTTAATTCTTTAAAAAAATAGTCGATGAAGTCTTTAGGGCAATAATCGGAAGGGATTACATCCGAATCTGTATAGATATAATAGTCATTGCAGAATCTTTTTTTTAAAGGCGATTCCCAAAGTGCTTTAAAGCCTAAGTTTTGATTGAGATGGAATACTGTAAATGGGCAGGTTTTGTAATATTCCAGCAAAGGTGGATAAGTCGATGCATTATCCAGAATGTAAATATTGGTATATCCACAGGCAGTCAATGTTTCTGTTAACAGCCGTAAGGTTGTGAGACGATTAAAATTATTGATGATAATAGGAATCTCTTTGGCATCTCTAATTAGAGATGGACTTATTATTTCTCGAAGGAAATAATAGTAAGAGCCGATATTGCATGTTAATGTTTTGAATATACTCATATGATTTTGATGAACAGGTTGTTAATATTATTGGAAAGGAATAAAATCCATCCAGAATTTTTTCATCTTACGTTTATACCAAGAATGGCAACCGAAAGGTAATTGCCAGTTGTTTAATTTGTAGCAATAACTTGGATATTTGTCAAATGAAAAGCGAATCGCTTCTTTTACTTTGGGATATGTGAATCCGTTTGCTTCCGTTGCCCAAAAAACATCTTCATTGTAAAGATGATATCGCTTTTGTGCCAGATAGTGATCGATTCGTTCCTTTTGTTCACAAGTTACCCGATAATGACTGGCAACTTTTCTCAGAGATAGACCACCATTTCCGATTTTGCCGTACAGATCTTGCTTGGAGGGTTTTCCCTTGAATTTATGGTAAGAATGTATCAATTGCATGATTTCAGCAATGACGGGTAGTTTATAAACTGGACGTTGCAACCAGGGTGCACCAATATAGTCGTATCCTTTATTACACCATTCTTTCAATTCGTCTCGAAATACATAAGCGTCCAACTGATAGATCAAGATATAGGTACAATCTAAAAAACGTTCATAAAATTCTTTAGCCAGCATGAGCCGGTTATAACCACTGATCCCTTTGAAATAAAAATCTGCGAATGAGATAAATGACAATTTAGGAAATTCGGTCGCTAGTTCTGACAAGTCTAAATGGTTTGGTTTGATTACGACTAAAGGATGCATTTGTAATATTTTGTATACTTGTAATAAAGATTTTCTTTCTTGTTGGGACAAAGAGGCTTGGTAAATAGGTATAACAACTTTTACTAAATTCATATGAACCTTTCTTGTTTATGTTTAATATAAGTAACATATATACAAAGATATGCATATTTTACAAAACAGAATGAGGAAAATGTTTTATTATAATTTATTATATATCTGCTATATGATAGTTGTGAGAAATATTGTAATTTTGTAATATACATTCGATGCATTGATGTATAGTTTCTTATGGATGATTTGGATTCTTTATGTACGATGTGTTGATGATTTTGTGTGGATTATTTTTGAAAAAAGTTTATGATTCCAAAGATTATTCATTTATGTTGGTTCAGTGAAGAATCTTTTCCTGTTGAAATAAAAATTTGTTTGGCAAGTTGGAAACGTATATTGCCGGATTATACGATAAGGTTATGGACATATGCAGATGCATTGGCAATAGGTTGTGATTATGTCTCGGAGGCTCTGTCTGTTAAAAAATGGGCTTTTGCAGCAGATGTTATCCGTTTTTATGCAATCTATAAAGAAGGCGGAATTTACATGGACAGTGATATGCTTCTTAAAAAACGTTTTGATGAATTTATCCCGGAGCATGGTTTTGCAACTTTCAACGAATGTTGGGGAACAGTCCTTTTACAAGCTGCTTTTTTGATAGGTGAGCAGGGTAATTCTTTTTGCGAAGAAGTCTTTAGTTATTATAAGCAGCGTCATTTTTTATTGCCCGATGGTTCTTTCGACATGTTGATCTCTCCCAAAATAATGGTGATGGTTGCTGAAAAAAGAGGATATAAAAGGGAAGATATTGAACAACATTTAGGAGAAGATGTCGTTATTTATTCAGGATGTTATGTTTCTCCCTGTAAGAAAATTCAGTATCCCGAGGCTTTTGCTTGTCATCAAGTGTATGGGAGCTGGCGGAAACATCGTTTTGGCAGAAAAGTGGAACGTTTTCTGAAACATGCGTACCTCGTGATTCGTTTTGCGTTATTTAAACGATAAGTATAGAAGATTGAATAATTAATGGAAAATATAAAACTTGCCGTTATCGGCCTCGGATATGTCGGTTTGCCGTTGGCACGGTTGTTTGCGACGCGTTATCCTGTGGTCGGGTATGATGTGAAGCGGGAGCGGGTAGCAGCCTTGATGGAAGGGCGGGACGCGACGCAGGAAGTATCTCGGGGCCGTGCTCAATATCCACAGCATGATCCGCGAACGTACGAAGGAGGAGGCCCGGGTTAACTTTTTCATCTTCAAT
>OLOW01002320.1_pt1 | contig 12932 bp, 12 predicted proteins | sample 1672801 | NCBI WGS metagenome assembly OLOW01 (sample SAMEA3136725, study PRJEB25190) | human gut metagenome | biome: human gut; feature: human-associated habitat; material: faeces | place: Austria | collected 2013
TTCCTTTCCAAACCGCAAACTGAATTTGCGGTTTGGGTTTTTCTATGCAAATCTGTGACAACCTCTCAGTCTCGGCTGCGCCGAGCCAGCTCCCCTGGGAGGGGAGCCTTGGGATCTCATGCTTCCCGGACGGGGATGGTGATCTCGGTGACGAATTTTTCGGTGTCGTTCGTCAGGCCGTAGTCGATCAGGGTGATCTCGCGGGAGAAGCCGTCCGGCTGCAGGTGGTTTGCGCGGATGTAGTCCATCAGGCGGCGGTAGCGCTCCGGCGACTGCAGGTGGCTGCAGTCGGTGATGCGCAGCGTCTGCCCCAGCCAGAACAGGCGGCAGGGGCCGCAGTCCACACGCTCGATCACGTCGAGCTGCTTCGTCTGCGCCTCGCGCAGCTGGCGCAGGCGGTTGTCGATCTTGCGCTCGATGCGCGCGAGCTCCTGCTGCCGCCGGGCGACCTCCTGCTTCTGCTGGCGAAGCTTCTCCTCGATGCGGCCCACGTCGCGGTTCTGCAGAAAGTCCGCGATCTGCGGCAGGGGCAGATCCAGCGCGCGCAGATGGAAAACAGCGAGCCTGCGGCGTTCGCCAGCCCCATCGGCAGCAGCGTCTGCGGAAACAGCCGGGACGTCAGGTACGCGCCGGGGATGCGGACGCAGACGATCGACAGAAAATTATGCAGAAACGACAGCCCGGACCGCCCGCAGGCGCAGAAATAGCCGCTGAAGCTGAACTGCACCCCGGCAAAGAAGCTGTCCCAGATGTACCCGCGCAGATACTGTCCCCCGGCCAGCACCGCCGCCTGGTCCGGCGTGAACAGGCCCACCAGCGCCTCGGCAAGAAACTGCACCGCAACGACCGTGACCGCTCCAAACCCGCAGGCCAGGCCGATGGCCCAGAACAGGGTCTGCTTCGCCCGCTCCGGCTTTCCAGCGCCGAGATTCTGCGCGCCCAGCGCGGAGACCGCCGACAGCATCGACGACGGGACGAGGAACAGAAAGCCGATGATCTTCTCCACGATCCCGACGGCCGTGATCGGGCGGCGGAGCAGCAGCAGCCCGGCCGTCAGCACGAGCGAGAGCGACAGAAACAGCGTCACCGTATTGCCCGTGGCCGCGGCGGCCTGCGGCCGGTCGTCCGCGCCGATGGCCCGCGCGATCGAGACTGTCGTGCCCATCGCCAGCCCCACGATCATGACCGTCAGCATATGCATGACCTGTGAGCCGACGGCGACGGCCGTCGTCCCCGCGACGCCCTCATACTGGCCAATGATGAACAGGTCCGCCATCCCATAGAGCGTCTGCAGCAGATAGGACAGCAGATACGGCAGCGAAAACCCGATCAGCTGCCTGCCCACGCTGCCGGTCGTCAGATTCTTTTCCATCCGGATCCCTCCCTTTTGCCCCGTATGATAAACCCTGCAATCGTTGCAAAGTCAAGTCCCGCACGCAAAAAAATCCAAATCCCGCAGAAATTCGATTTCAGGGTTTACTTTTCGGGCGGTTTCTTTTATAATGAGTGCGTTTGCGTGCCGGCACGCAGAAAAACGCAGAGGAGGCGGGCGACTTGCACCTCAAAACCAGATTTCACGGGCAGATGTCCGACACGTTCCATGCGGCCGTGTTCGTCACGCTCTCGGGCGGCTTTCAGGACGCCTATACCTATATCTGCCGCGGGCAGGTCTTTGCCAACGCGCAGACGGGCAACATCGTGCTTCTGAGCGCGGCGCTGCTGCGGGGCGACTGGGCCGTGTGCCTCAAGTATGTGATCCCGCTGCTGTCCTTCGTGTTCGGCACGATGGCGGCGGAGTTCATCCACATGCGCTTCCGCAATTTCCGGCAGCTGCACTGGCGGCAGCTGGTCCTGATCCAGGAGATCGCGTTTTTGCTCATCGTCGGCTTCCTGCCGCACAGCGTCGACCCGCTGGCCAACGCCCTGGTCTCCTTCGTCTGCGCCATGCAGGTGCACACGTTCCACAAGGTCCACGGCCACGCCTATGCCAGCACGATGTGCATCGGCAATCTCCGCTGCGCGTCCGAGGCGCTGGGCGAATACCTCCATTTGCATGACCGCAGATCACTCGAGGCCGCGCGGACGTATTTCGGCGTCATTCTCGTCTTCGCCGTCGGCGCAGGGCTGGGCAGCTTCGTGACGGAGGCGGCGGACATCCGCGCCATCTGGGTCTGCTGCGGGCTGCTGCTGGTGAGCTTCGCGCTGATGTTCGTGCGCGACGAGCGCGAGAGCTGAGCTTCCTATCAAAAAAGTCAAGGAATGTTCACAAAACGTTCCTTGACTTTTCATATTTTTTGCTTATAATTTAGTTCAATATTGAACAGTTCGATATTGGAGGTCTTTTGTATGCCGGAACCGATGCTGACCGCTTCTGTCATGTTTGCCAACGCGGCGAGATTCGCCGACGCCTATCATACCGCCATCGCGCCGCTGTGCGCGTCGACGGGGCTGCCGCCGGCGGCGGCCGACATCCTGCTGTTTCTGGCCAACAACCCCGGCTGCGAGACGGCGGGCGAGATCTGCCGGATGCGGGGGATGAAGCCCGCGCTCGTGTCGTTCCACATCGACCGGCTCGTGGGCGAGGGCTATCTGCTCCGCCAGCCCGTCCCCGGCGACCGGCGCAAGACGGCGCTCGTGCTGACCGCGCAGGCGCAGCCCATCGTCGCCGAGGGGCGCGAGCTGCAGCGGGCCTTCGCCGACCGGCTGGCCGAGGGGCTGAGCGCGGAAGATCTGGCGCACTTCCGCCGCTGCGTCGCCATCTTTGACCGCAATATCGAGCAGATCCGCGCCGAAAAATCCAAAAGAACGGAGATCCAGAACCCATGATCCAGCTACTCAAACGTATGCGCAGACGCGAAGCGCTGATGGCGCTGCTCTGCGCGGTCCTGGTCGTCGGGCAGGTCTATTTTGACCTGCGGCTGCCGGACTATATGACCGAGCTCACCAAGCTCATCAAAACGCCCGGCAGCAGCACGGGCGATATCCTGTCCGTCGGCGGAGAAATGCTGCTGTGCACGCTGTGCAGCGCCGTGCTCGCCGTCGGCTGCGGGTATCTGTCCGCGCGGACGGCTGCGGGCTTCAGCTTTTCCGTGCGCCGTGACCTGTTCCACCACGTGATGGACGCGGGCAGCGAGGAGATGCAGACCTTCTCCGTCCCCAGCCTCATCACGCGCACGACCAACGACATCACTCAGATCCAGATGATCGTCGCGATGGGCCTGCAGATGCTCATGAAGGCCCCGATCATGGCCGTGTGGGCCGTGATCAAGATCCTCGGCAAGAGCTGGACGCTCTCGGCCGTGACGGCGGGCTTCGTCGTGGCGCTGGTCACGCTGGTGCTGCTCATCATGTCGAGCTGCCTGCCCCGGTTCCGCAGGGTACAGAAGAAGACGGACGAGATCAACCGCGTCGCCCGGGAGAATCTGACCGGCATCAACGTCGTGCACGCCTTCGGCGCGGAGGACTATCAGAACAAGAAATTCGACGGCCCGAGCCGCGATATGATGGACCTGCAGCTGAAAAACCAGCGTCTTTTCGCCCTGCTGCAGCCCGCGATGGGCCTCGGCATGAACGGTCTCGCGCTCGCCATCTACTGGGTCGGCGCGGCGCTGGTCGAGTCGATCGCGCGGACGGATATGGCCGGGCGGCTGACGATGTTCACGAATGTGCTCGTGTTCAGCACGTATGCGACGTACGTGGTCATGTCGTTCATGATGCTCGAGATGATCTTCATGCTGCTGCCGCAGGCGCAGGTCTCGGCGGAGCGCATCAACGAGGTGCTGAACACGAAGCCCCACGTCGTCGAAGGCTTGAAGACCGAAGGGTGCGAGACCGGCACGGTCGAATTCCGCGACGTCTCCTTCCGCTATCCCCATGCAGCCGCCGACGAGCTCGAGCACATCAGCTTCCGCGTCGAGCGCGGCCAGACGCTCGCCATCATCGGCGCGACCGGCAGCGGCAAGACGACACTCGCCGGCCTCATCCCGCGGTTCTATGACGCGACGCAGGGCACCGTTCTGGTCGACGGCGTCGACGTGCGGGATTATACCTTTGACGCCCTGTACGACAGGCTCGGCTACGTGACGCAGAAGGCCGTGCTCTTCTCCGGCACCGTGCAGGACAATATTTTCTTCGGCCAGAGCGAAGCCGCGGATACCGACGAGACACTGCAGCAGGCGCTGCAGCTGTCGCAGGCGGCAGAGTTCGTGGACCGCTACCCGGAAAAGGCCGCGCACCCCATCGCGCAGCTGGGCCGGAACGTCTCCGGCGGGCAGAAGCAGCGGCTGTCGATCGCGCGGGCGCTGGCAAGACGGCCGGAGATCCTGATCTTCGACGATTCGTTCTCCGCGCTGGACTATAAGACCGACGCGACCCTGCGCGAAGGGCTTGCAAAGCAGCTGCCCGGCACGACGAAGATCATCGTCGCCCAGCGCATCAGCACCATCCGCCACGCGGATCAGATCCTCGTCCTCGACCGCGGCGAGATCGCCGGGCTCGGCACGCATGACGCGCTGATGGCGTCCTGCCCCGTCTACCGGGAGATCGCCATGTCGCAGCTGAGCGAGGAAGAACTCAAAAAAGGAGGCGCATCCAAATGAGACCCAACATGCGTCCAACGGAAAAAACAGACCTCAAGGGCGCACTGCGCAGTCTGACGGTCTATCTGCAGAAGAGCCTCGGCGTGATTCTTCTCGCGCTGGTGCTGGCGGCGCTCAGCGCCGTGCTGACCATCATCGGGCCGGATCAGGTCGGTAAGATCGCGACGCTCATGTCCGAGGGCCTGGTCGGCGGCATCGACCTTGCCGCGGTAGCAAGGGTCGGCGTGCTGCTGGCCGTGATCTACGGGCTGAGCGCGCTCTTCGGCTTCATCCAGCACTATATCATGGCGAGCGTCACGCTCAAAATGTCCTACCGGATGCGCGGCGAGCTGTCGGAAAAGATCAACCGCGTGCCGCAGAAGTATTTCAACTTCCACGCGCAGGGCGATATCCTCAGCCGCATCACCAACGACGTCTCCACGCTCCAGCAGGGTCTGACCAACAGCCTGCCGACGATCATCTCGGCCGCGACGCAGTTTATCGGCTGCCTCATCATGATGTTCGTGACCGAGTGGCGTCTGGCGCTGGCCGCGCTGGGCATCACGCTGGTGGGGCTCCTGCTGACGGTGCTCATCATGTCCCGCTCGCAGAAGTACTTTACCGCCCGGCAGGAGAGCCTCGGCGCGCTGAACGGCTATGTGGAGGAGATGTATTCCGGCCACGAGGTCGTGCGCATCTCCCGCGCCGAAGCGCCCGTCGGGGAGAAGTTCGACACGCTCAACGACGCGGTCTACGACGCCAACTGGCGCTCGCAGTTCCTCTCCGGCATCATGCAGCCGCTCATGAACGTCATCGGCAATCTGTCGTATGTCGCCGTGTGCGTGCTGGGGTCGATTCTGGCCCTGCAGGGCATCATCGACATCGGCGTCATCGTCTCGTTCATCCTGTACGTGCGCCTGTTCACCTCGCCCCTGACCCAGATCGCGCAGGGCATGACGAACCTGCAGACGGCCTCTGCCTCCGCGCACCGCATCTTCGACTTCCTCGCGAGCGAGGAGCTGCCGGACGAGCGGACAAAGCCGCAGCTGCCCCGCCCGGTCCGCGGCGCGGTCGACTTCGAGCACGTCCGCTTCAGCTACCCGGATTCCCCGGATAAGATCATCATCAAGGACTTCTCCGCCCACGTCGCCCCCGGCCAGAAGGTCGCCATCGTCGGCCCGACCGGCGCTGGCAAGACGACCATGGTCAACCTGCTCATGCGGTTCTATGAGATCTCCGACGGCTGCATCAGAATTGACGGTGTGCCGTCATCTGAGCTCAGCCGCGAGGACGTACACAAGCTGTTCGGCATGGTCCTGCAGGACACATGGCTGTTTGAGGGCACAGTCCGGGAAAATCTTGTCTACAATCTGTCGGACGTGACCGATGAACAATTAAATCGCGTCTGCCGCGCCTGCGGGCTGGATAAATTCGTCCGTTCGCTGCCGGACGGCTTCGACACCGTCCTGTCCGAGAGCACCAGCATTTCCGCCGGGCAGAAGCAGCTGCTGACCATCGCCCGCGCCATGCTCCAGAACGCGCCCATGCTCATCCTCGACGAGGCGACCAGCTCTGTCGACACGCGCACAGAGCTGCTCATCCAGCGCGCCATGGATAAGCTGACGGAAAACCGCACCAGCTTCGTTATCGCCCACCGTCTGTCGACGATCAAAAACGCCGACCTCATCCTCGTCATGAAGGACGGCGACATCATCGAAAGCGGCACGCACGAAACACTCATGCAGCGAAACGGCTTCTACGCCGCCCTCTACAACAGCCAGTTCGAACAGGCATCATAACGCGCTCCATAAAAAACTCTGCCCGCAGCTTCAACGGTCTGCGGGCAGCGTTTTTATTGATAGAATTTTTCCTCGATTTTGACCACAACGCCGTTTTTCAAAGTAAGCGTATACGGCTGGACGAGCAGCCCTTCGTTTTCCTGCACGGCGGCGGCAAAGTCCCGCCATGTTTTGAACGTATACAGCCGGTCCTCGCCTGCGCCATATTCCTGCTCGATATCGTAGATCGTGACGGATGCGTTCGGGTCGACTTTATAGGTGTAAAGTTCGCCGGAATCGACCCGGTAATATCCATAATAATAATTCTGCGGTGGAATATTCAGCGCCTTGAGCGTTTGCAGATCCTCTTCGAGAGAGGCATTCAGCAGCGTAATATGCTCAGCCGTGATGGAATCCCCGGTCACGCTCTGCAGAACTGCGTTTCGGCGCGTGCTGACCTCCGTGATCTGCGAGGTCTGGAGCGAATAGGAGAGCATCAATATGACGTCCGCCCGCGTCAGCGTGACGATCAATGATTGCCGGTCTTCCGATAAGTCCTTCGTCCAGATGGTATCCGCGTCCAGATACCGCAGATCGGCGTTTGCAGCGCTGAAATAGTCAACAAACGCGGAATAATAGCGCGGCCACTGGGAAACATCGCCCGGCAGATCGCTCATTTTGCTGTCCTCGATCTGGAATTTCCGAACGATATCCTCATATTCCGCCGTCATGTCCTGCGCCCAGTGTGCATAGTCCAGCTTTTCGTGGACGCGCGACCAAATTGTATCATCCTGAAGAACAGCCTCCGCAGACTCGCCGCTTGACGGGGCAAGGGAGGCAATCACCTCCAAATACTGCTGGAGCAGATTCATGTCTGCTGGAAACCAGTCTCCGGACGCTTCCGGCAATCCCCACGCGCCGTCCGCATTCTGCACGGCAAGCGGGCCGCAGAAATCGCGGATCCAGTCACTCAAACTCCCGCTCGGGTACTCCGCAAATCCTGTGCAGACATTGCCCGGCGCATCCAGCTCGAATCTCGCCACTGTCGTTGCGCCGCCTCCGTTCCACTCCCAGTCGGGGCCGGTGTAGTCATAGTAAAAATCGTAATGCAGGTCGCATATGACGACGGTTTTCCCGTTTTCCTCAAATGAACCGTATTCGCGCAGGCTCGGCAGCACGATATCATTGTCATCGCGCGGGTACCGCTGCGCGACCGCCGCGTCAAAGAGCACCGCCTCCCGCCCGGTCAGACCGAACATGGAAGAGTCCGGGATGGGGAGCGAGGTCGTGCAGGAAGACTTTTTCGAGAGAAGCGGTGCGCAGTCAAGCGGTTCTGACGGCTCGTTCAGTCCGTCTCCCGATACATCTGACCAGTTTGCCGTCCGCTCACCGTCGGAAAAAGAGATATCAGCGATGCTTCGCGTGCCCTCGGAGAATGTGAGAAACGGCTTTCCGGGGTCAATCGAACGCGTCAAGGGGATACTGCTATCCTGAAAGGTCACAGTTATCTCGTCAAACGAAACGTCGTGCCGATTCTCCTGATCCCACACGCCAAAGACAGTGTCCGTTGTAAATCCATAGATCACGGTTCTGTCGTTTGTGACAAGCGTATGTACCATGAAGCCGACGGATGAATCCCATTCAGATGTGTCGTTCCACGCTGCAAGTGTGTAATCTTCGCCGTCCTTCTGAACCACAAACGCCTGAAATGCGGTATACCCGGTATTCTCAGACGAGCCGGGGGCTTTGCTGCCGGTAAGTAAAATGAACCAGTCCACAAAGTCACAGCAGCCAAGCAGATCGTACTCAGTCGGAAGATTTGCTTCCCGCCATGCATCCGCCTGCGGCGTGATATTCGTCGTTGTTTCGACCTGAGCTGTCTGTGTTTTCTTCGGCAGCGTGATTTCCCCCGTTTTCTGCCGCGTCAGCTCCGTAATCGAGCAGCCGGTCGCGGACACGACGAGCAGCAGCGCCAGAATGACGCACAGAGCGCTTGTGCGCTGTTTTTTCGTCAGGAACAAAATGCGCTCCCTGACCGGCGGCCCGGCGAGGCTCAGGGCCGCGGCCTTACGCGGGGCCTGCGCCAGAATCGCCCGTGCATAGACAAGGCGCTGCGCGTCCGAAAGCCCGGCGGCGACAGCCTCGTCGCACGCCAGCTCCGCGTCGCGCTTGGAACAAATCGCGGCCAGCCAGATAAACGGGTTCCACCAATACAGGATCACTGCCGCCGTCCGGCAGAGTGACCACAGGAAATCCAGATGCCGCAGATGCGTCAGCTCGTGCCGTAAAATCAATTCTGTTTCAGCCGTTTGCAGCACGTCCTCCGTCAGATACACCGCCGGAACCAGCCCGGCCAGACACGGCGATTTGACCGTGCTGGAAATGTAAATACGCGTCCTGCCGTGTCTGCCAAGAAAACGCCGGCTCTTGTGAAGCTGAACCATAAATACCAGCCATGTACCAAATAACCAGAGCCCAAGCAGCGCACTCCCGCCCGCCCAGACGATCTGAAAGATCTGCATCGCTGTCAGCGGCTTTGCGGGCGCTTCCGCGGCCTCCTGTGCCGGGGAGACTGGCTGCTGCACAGGTGTCTGCGGCTGCGTCACAGCCTGCGCAGGCTGCTGCGCCGGGAGAGGCTGCGCGGGCAGCTCCACGCGCTGCACCGGCGCGGCCGCTTCCTCTGCCGGAAGCACCGGCAGCGAAACCAGCGTCCCCGGCAGACACAGCTTCACCAGCACCACCAGCCAGAGCGTATAGACCATCCGCTTCGGCACGCGGTTTTTGAAAATTGCCCGCACCAGAAGGACGGCCAGAATCAGCGCTGAAACGGTCAATACTTCTCTCAGCATAAGAAATCCTCCTGTCTTTCCATCTAAGCTACGGAAGCAGCAGCTCTGCGACCGGCAGCAGTTCTTCTGTGCCATCTTCGCGCAGGACGCGCAGGACATCGTCTTCTGACGCCGCGTGCGTCTCATCGCCGTCGCCGAAGGAAAGCTTCGCAAAGCGCTCGCTGCAAGGCTTTCCGTCCCGATCTACGAGCCAATACCCCTCCGGCATCGGCTGGCCGTCCTCGTCATAGCACGGATATGCCGCACGTTCACCGTAACATACCGCGATGCCGACATAGCCATCGTCAAATACGCTGTAATCGATCCAATGGAAGCGCGCGCAAAGCGTGCTCCCGTTCTCGTCCGTTAGCCGGCACCGGCCCATGACCGGCCCCTGCGATACGCCGCCTTCATAGAGCAGGAAGCGATCCGGGAATGGGATCTCCACACGCTCATAGACCGGTGCGATCACCTCTGCTCCGTCTGCGGTCACAATTCCATAGCACGGTTCACGGCTGTCCCAGCGGGTAACGCGCAGACGATAGCCGAAATAGTCTTCTTCCAAAGTTTTCGGCTCGTCCACCTCGCTTAGTCGGAAGCTTCCGTCTCCGGCGCTGACGGTATAGCGGTAACCGGTGCCGTTTCGGATGCAGTAGACCTCACCCTCCGGCGTGCCCATATAGTCGATGCAGGCGTCAAACGGTTCGTCAGAAAGAAGCGCGCCGTCCTTCAGCCGAATCCAGACCTTTGTGTCTGGAACTTCACCGATGTGCCGCGTACCATCGGCCTCCCGCACCAGCCCCATGCAGCTGCCGTCCGTCCGATAGAGCGTTTCATACGGTGCCCAGCTCCATGTTTTTGCATCGTCATATTGGTCAACGCCCGAAGCGTCCTTTGCTTCTTCCTGCGCGGCAGTCTTCCACCAATCCGCACCGTCTTCCTCACCGTAGATTTTCCGAAATTCCCGTGAACGAGGCTCCTGCGTCGAGTCATTATAGGAGGACTGCGAATCCTGCGATTCGGCTTCCCACGGCGCTTCCTCCGCCTGCACCGCGGGCGGAGCCTCTGGCGCTTTCTGACAGCCTGATAAAAGAAGGCTGATGCAGAGCGTCAGGAAGAGAATTTGTTTTTTCATTGCGCGTGCTCCTTCTCCGCTGCGTCCAAAATGGCTTTTAACTCCTGAATTTCCTGCTCGGACAGCGCACCGCGGTCAACTAAGTTTGATACCATCATCCCGACGCTGCCGCCGTAGACCTTGGATAGAAACGACTCCGTTTCCTCCGGCTCCACGTCGGCATAGGCGACGGACGCGCTGTATGTCTGAAATTTTCCGCTGTCGTCCATCGTGACCGCACCCTTGGCGATCAGCCGCTTGAGCATCATAAAAATCGTCGCCCGGCTCCATCCGGTATCCGCGTCCAATGCCGAGACCAGCTCCGCCAGCGTCTGCCCCGGCCTCTGCCAGAGCGTTTTCATCAGCTTCCATTCCCCATCAGACAGTCTGAGATGTTCCATTTCACAGTGCTCCCTTCAAAATGCTAACGTATGTTATGTTTTGAGGATACCACAGATATTAACACTTGTCAACTGCAACCTGTACATTTTATGCATGAAGGCCTGAAGGGATTCGAACGCCGTAAATATCGGAGCGCTCTGGTATCTGCTGCAAATCCCCTCTGTTTGCTTTTGCAGATTTTTAGACGTTACAATATACTAGTACATTGTAACACATAAAACTTTACGTGTATGGACTATGTCAGGGCGTTGGCAAAGGATCCGATTGCCAGAAAGGTCAAGCTGGCAGACCTCCGGCACAATCTCGACGCCCGAAGGCTGAACGGCGTGCGATCCGGGAAATATGACCTGTATTTGCAGGCAGTTCGCTATCTGGAAAAAATCAGGTAGAGAACACTTTTATGCGGAACTGTCCGCATGGTATCAGTGCACCGGCCGCAGCAGGTGCAAAGAGCGCTTGTGAGACTGTCTGCCTTTGCGTGCCGGCGGTCGTCCGGGAGCTGCCGCCGGCCTCGTTCTGCTTTTGCGGACCGGTCATTCACGTTTCGATATCGTTCAGGAGTCGGAGGCTTCCCCGGCGAAGCTCTAAGCGGCCTTCCCGCTGCATCGTGCCGAGCAGGCGCGAAAGGGCGCTGCGGTTCATGCCAAGGTACCGGGCCATCCGCTCGCGCGTCATTCCGGCGCAGACGATCTCGCCGGTTTTTCCCGCCTCCTGCCGCAGATACGCTTCCAGCCTTGTCCGACCGTCCGGAATGGACAGGAGGCGGATATGGCGCTGTAATGCCCAGTATTTCTCCGAGATCTCCTCCAGCAGATTGGACAGCAGCCGTGTGCAGTCGCTTCCGCCATCCTCCGCGCAGCAGCGGAGCAGTGCGTCCAGCGATAGAAACAGGATCTTGGACGGCCTTGCCGTGCGAAGCTCGACCGGGCTGCCGACCGTCCGGGCCGACATCAAAACATCCCCAAACAGTCCGCCTGCCTCGTGTACCGCGGAAAGGCTTTCCTGTCCATCCTGCGTGTACCGCCACGCCTCCACGCGCCCGGACAGCACGATCCCCGCATGGTCGATCCGCTCGCCCATGCCCCAGATCACGCTGTTTTTTCCAAAGCAGGCCGTGCGGGAGGAAAGCTTTTGCAGCAGCCCGTCCAGCCGCTCCGCAGGAAGCTCTGCGAAAAGCCTGTTTTGCAGCAGAATGCGCTTCTCTTCATCTGTCAGCATTTTGCTCTCCTTTTTGTTGCAGCTGCAACGTATTTTTTTGAATGACATTGCTATAATAGCAGCAAAATACAAGCTTGGGGAGATTTTTTATGAAAAAAACAGTCTGGATCGCGCGGACGGCGGTCTGCCTTGCGCTTCTGATCGCCATTCAGTTCCTTACCAAAAGCCTCGGCCAGCTGGTGACCGGCTCGTGCGTCAATCTGGTGCTGGCCATCGCGGCGCTGATCGGCGGCGTCTGGTCCGGCGTGACGGTCGCGGTCATTTCGCCGTTCTGCGCGTATCTGCTCGGTATCGGCCCGGCGTTTTTGCCGTTGGTGCCGTGCGTTTCGCTGGGCAACGCCGTCTACGCCGTCCTGTTTGCCCTGCTTGTCGGCAGATTCCTGCAAAAAAAGAAGCTGCCCGCCGCATATGGCAGCATGGTGCTGGCTGCCGCAGCAAAGTTTGCAGCGCTGTATCTCGTCCTTGTCCGGCTGGTGGCCCCGGCTGTCATCCCGGCAGCGAAGCTCAGCACCGTCACAGCGGCTTTTACCTGGCCGCAGCTTCTCACAGCCGTGATCGGCGGCGTGCTGGCCTGCCTGATCGCGCCGGTCCTCTGCCGCGCGCTTGAAAAGAAGAACTAACGCAGTCCGTTGGATGTCTCAGGCCGGGAATACTACAGCTTTCATTCATATTTAAGGACATTACTCATTTCATAAAGTCAGGAAAGGCATACGAACTCAATTGGAAAAACCAAGTTCGTATGCCTTTGTTTTGTCCAATTCCAGAGCTGGACGCTCCGGCTGCCTGAACGGCACACCCTGCGTTCCAGGCGCAGCGGTTTCAAATAACACCATCTGACCGCTGCTCAACGCAAGCGTCTATTTCAGTTCAAGCAGCGCATTTTCATCGTCTTTTACAAGCTTCCCTTGACAACGATAATGTGTCCCTCGTTTCCGGTTTCATTTTACGCGCCAGGAAGCGTTTCGTCGGAAGGACCCGCAACGGGGAAGACCCCGCCGTGCTTGTATGCGTGGAG
>OLOW01002323.1_pt1 | contig 12921 bp, 14 predicted proteins | sample 1672801 | NCBI WGS metagenome assembly OLOW01 (sample SAMEA3136725, study PRJEB25190) | human gut metagenome | biome: human gut; feature: human-associated habitat; material: faeces | place: Austria | collected 2013
CCTACGCTTTCCTGTCCGGCGCGTTCCCGGCCTTCAAGCGGCTGGACCTCGAGCGTTCCGATCTTTGTCATTTTTCTCACCTTTTAACTCTTGTGCCTGTTTATTTTATAAGAACAAAATATGCATTTTCCCCTGACTGTCATAGACAACTTCTGATTCCACCTTATAAATCCGTCGGATCAGCTCCGGTGTCAAAACTTCCCCAGGAGTACCCTCCCCCTCCAGAACACCGTCTTTTAAAACATAAATCCGGTCGCAGTATGCAGCTGCAATGTTCAGATCATGAATTGCAGAGATCACGGTAACATCCAGATTCTTTACCAGCTTCATCAGCATGATCTGATGAGTGATATCAAGATGATTGGTAGGCTCATCCAGAATCATCACATTTGCGCCGCTCATCATCATCTTGCAAAGCATACATCTTACCTTTTCACCACCGGAAAGCACACCGGCCTCCTTCAGTGCTTCCTCACCACTGAACAGCATTCTGCCCAGCCAACCGCGAATATCGGAATCGTATTGCTCGCCTTCCTTTGCAAAGGGACGCAGCCATTCAATCAGGCTGTCCTTGTTGCCCTCAAAATATTCTGTGTTATCCTTCGGAAAATATGCAGTTTTTGTGGTAATTCCCCATTTAAAGCTGCCCTCATCCGGCTCCAGCTCGCCCATCAGAATCTGGAACAGCGTAGTTCTTGCGATTTCATCCTTGCCGACAAAGGCAACCTTTTCGTGCGGGCGAATCATAAAGCTAACATCATTCAGCACCTTCTTGCCGTCAATGGTTTTGGAAATCCCATCCACCAAAAGCACATCGTTGCCGACCTCTCTGTCCTGCTTAAAGCTACAGAAGGGATATCTGCGGCTGGAGGGCTTAATGGTATCCATCTGCAGGTTATCCAGCAGCTTCTTTCTGGAGGTTGCCTGCTTCGCCTTGGAGGCATTCGCACTAAAGCGCTGGATGAAGTCCTGCAGCTCCTTAATCTTCTGTTCCACGCGCTTATTCTGATCCTTCAGCTGACGCTGTGTCATCTGGGTATAGCTGTACCAGAAATCATAGTTGCCGACAAACATGGTAATCTTGCCATAATCGATATCCGCAATATTTGTGCAGACCTTATTCAGAAAATGACGATCATGGGAAACCACGATAACCGTATTTTCAAAGTTCATCAGGAAATCCTCCAGCCATTTGATCGCATGGATATCCAGATGGTTGGTAGGCTCGTCCAGAAGCAGAATATCGGGATTGCCGAACAATGCCTGTGCCAGAAGCACCTTCACCTTCTGTCCGCCTGTCAGCTCCTTCATCTTCGCATAATGGAATTCATTCGTAACCCCCAGACCGTTCAGCAGCATTTCCGCATTGGATTCCGCAGCCCAGCCGTCCAGCTCCGCAAATTCACCCTCCAGCTCTGCCGCCTTAATGCCGTCCTCGTCTGTGAAGTCCTCCTTCATATAAAGTGCGTCCTTCTCCTTGCGGATATCATACAGTCTTTTATGCCCATATAACACGCACTCTACCACATCAAACTCATCAAACAGGAAATGGTCCTGCTTCAGAACTGCCATTCTTTCCCCGGGGGTGATGAATACAGAGCCCTTATTGGGTTCCAGCTCCCCTGCAAGAATTTTCAGAAATGTAGACTTACCGGCACCATTGGCACCAATCAGTCCATAACAGTTGCCCTTTGTGAAATTGATATTCACATCGTTGAAAAGTACTCTGCCGCCATATTGGAGGCTGACACCCTGTGCAGCGATCATGTTTTTCTCTCCTTTTTCTCATTCCATTTTTATTACGCTACGGCACCTTCGCCGCCATGTTCAAAAAACAAACTAAATTTGATTATAACATGAATATCATACAAAATAAAAGCCCTATTTACCATAAAATCCACTGAAATCAAAGAAAAACCCGCCCTGCGCCATGCAAAACGGGTTTTTGTTGTCTCTTATTTCTTATTTATCGGATTCCAACATGGAAATCTCTCTTTCATAATTGATAGCACTGCTCTTGACCTCATCCGGAATCTCTCCCGCTTTCACATTGCCTAGCTCGGAGGAAATGCGGTAGGTTTGCACGGTGATACCACTGCTTTCATTATCACTGCTCAGCTCCGAAAGCACATTATTCGTGACCTTTTCCAAGGCCTGCGCCAAATCTATTTCATAGGAAATCGGCGCGCCTGTTTTTTTGTCCAGTACAAAGGTAACAGGCACATCCCCTGTACCCTTGAAATAAACCTCAGAAAGGCTGCTCATGCCTGCAATCTGGAAGAAACGTCCTGCCGCCTCCACATCATACAGCTTTTCCGCAGGGATATCCGCAGAAATGACAGCCTTGCCGCCGTTCTCCTGCATGGTGCAGTTTTCTGCCGCCGCAAGCAGGGTTTCCATGTTTTCCACCGCGTTGTAAATCTGCACGCTGTTCATGGCATCAGTTTTCTGCAAGGTCATTTCCGTCCATTGTCCATCATAATTCATGTATTGATTCACGCCATCCTCGTTCTTTTCCGCTTCGCCCTTTTGCAGATAAAGAATGTATCTGTTCAGGAAAATGAAGGCCTGTATCAGCCGGTATATGAAGTGATGGGGCTTCCGGGTGCTGTCTATGATGTGATCGCGGACGAGGATATTTATACAGGAGACGGCACGCTCCGGGCGGCAAAAGATACCGTTGTGGAAACCCTTACCACTGGGGAGGACGGTACAGCGCAGAGCGGGCTTCTCTATCTGGGCCGCTACCGTCTGGAGGAACGCCAGGCGCCGGAGGGGATGGTATTAAATACCCAGCCGGAATATGCGGAGCTTACCTATGCGGGCGAGACCGTGGAGATTACCCAGACCGCTATCGGCCTCTATGACGAGCGCCAGAAAGTGACGGTGGGGCTGTTCAAAACTTTGGAAACAGACGAGCTTTTCGGCCTTGGCATGAATGAAGAATACAAAGACATTTCCTTTGGGCTGTATGCTTCCGCTGACCTGACGGCGGCGGATGGCAGCGTGATCCCGGCAGGCGGCCTCCTGGAAGTGGTTTCCGTTGACCCGAATGAGGCGGGCGGCTATGACGCCTTCTTTGCTTCCGACCTGCCTTTTGGCAGTTACTATGTGAAGGAACGCACGACGAACAGCGCCTATATCCTTTCCGATACCGAATACCCGGTAGTATTTGAATACGCAGGCCAGGAGGCGGCACTGGTACAGATTCTTGTCAATGAGGGCGAGGCTGTTTCCAATGACCTGCTGCGCGGGCGTGTGGACGGCGTGAAATACGGCGAGAACGCAGACGGCGGCGAGGCTGTAAAGCTGGCAGGTGCGGTCATGGGCCTGTTCCGGCCGGACACCGAGGAATTTACGGAAGAAAACGCGCTGCTCACTGCTACCACCGCCGAGGACGGCAGCTTTGCTTTTGAGAATATCCCTTACGGACACTGGATCGTAAAGGAAATCGCCGCACCTGCGCTTTATACTGTAAGCCCGGAGGAACACCATATTTATATCGGTGCGGACGGCCAGAGCATGGAAATCCGCGTGGATGATACCCTGATCCGCGGCAGCGTACAGGTCATCAAGACCGAGGCGGTGGACGAGCCTTCTTCTGTGGAGAAGGAGGATGGGGATAACAACACTTTTATGCGGTTCCTCTCCGGCGCGGTATTCGAGCTGTATGAGGACACCAACGGCAATAAAGAGCTGGATTCCGAAGATACACTGATGGGAACGCTTACCGAAACGGATGCGGGATTCCACACGGCAGAGGATCTTCTGGCAAAAGGCTATTTTGTAAAAGAGAGCAAGGCGCCGGAGGGCTACCAGCTTGATAAAAACGCTTATTACTTTGAGATCACGGAGGACGGCCAGGTGGCTGTTGTGGAAAATGGCGAGGCCGGGCGAGGTTTTACCAACGAGGCGTACCGAGGAAACTTAAAGATCACAAAGGATTCCAGCGACGGGCGCAAGGACGGTTTTGCGTTTGAAGTCAAGAGCGCGGACGGTTCTTACTGTGAGACCTTTACCTCGCCGGAGAATGGAATGATTGAGGTCAAGGGGCTGCGCGTCGGCATTTACACGGTAACGGAGGTTGCGAACCGGGCAAGCAAAGATTATATCATTCCTGACGCGGCCACGGTGGAGATCAAGGCGGAGGAAACCGCAACGGTCCAGTTCTTCAACGAAAAACCGGAGGAACCGGAAACACCGGACAACCCGAAAACGCCTTCTACCCCTTCCAATCCATCGAATCCTTCCACGCCGTCTAATCCGGGAAAGACGGTACCGCAGACCGGGGATGACAACATGGTTTTCCTGTACGGCGGGCTTCTGGCGCTGGCTGTGATCGGCGGCGGGCTGTTCGCTGCTTTCTATTTCAAAAAGGGAAAGTACAGCAGAACTACGACAAAGACGAAGGCTGCCGGTATTACCGTGGTTTCCCTCTGCGCGGTGCTGGCGCTTGGCAGCGGATTCCTGATGGTCCGTGACCTCAGCCAGTATGCAGAGAGCGCCGGAGCCTATGAGGACATTGCTTCCCATGTAGAGCTGCCGGAACAGACCGAAACGCCGGAGGACGATAACGGAGAAACGGAACCTGCCGGGGAGGACCCTTCTGTGGTCCTCCCCACAGTGGATTTTGAAGCGCTCCGGGAAACCGGGACGGACATCATCGGCTGGCTTACCCTTCCTGATACGGCTATCAATTATCCGGTCACGCAGACGGACGACAACGAGTATTACCTGCGCCATCTGTATGACGGTACCTACAACAAGACGGGCTGCCTGTTCGCGGACTATGAGAACCAGGCGGATTTTTCAGACCGCAATGCCATTATCTACGGCCACAATATGCGGGATGGTTCCATGTTTGCCGCGCTGAACGAGTATGACGGGCAGAGCTATTACGACGAACACCCGCAGATGTATCTTGTTACCCCTGATGGCGGCTACATCATGGAGATTTTCACGGCTTTTGCAGCAAAACCGGCAGAATCCGGGAGCGACACTTCGCCCTGGCGTCTTACCTGGAAGGATGACGGTGCCTATACGACCTGGCTTTCTGCTATGGCGGAGCGTTCCGTGGTGGAAACCGATGTCACGGTAACTTCCAGTGACAAGGTGCTGACCCTTTCCACCTGTACGCCCGGAGGTGCAAGCCGCTTTATCGTTATGGGGAAACTGGTGGAAGTGGATTAACTGAATAGTTTTAAGGAACCGGTGCGGGGGCAGAAGCTCCCGCACCTGCTATTTACAAGGAGGATTTTTCTATGGTGAATACCATTGTTTCGATTTCCGGCTATGTCCATCTGTACCGCTCCCTTCTCCGGTTCTATGATATGCCGGAAAATGAAGTCAGGGAAATGCTGTATCTTCTGAACACGGCGAACCTGGACTGCTACGAGTATTACCACCCGGAGCGCGATGTGATCCAGAGCGGGCCGGTAGCCTTTAATGACTGGCTGGAACATAGGGACTGCCGCCCTTACCGGACGGAGGTGCAGCTTTACAAGTCTCTGCTGTTCTTAAAGCGCAGTGTTGACCGGGACCTGATTGTGACCGCCCAGCGGGAGGCGCTGCAGACGCTTCGCTGTATCATTTCCAATCTGGAATACCGCTTTTATAAGGCGTATGGCATGGAAATCGAGGATAAACGGACCGTGTACGGGGAATGTACCTACCGGCTGGTACCCAGGGAGGACGAACCGAGCGTGTGCCTGATGCACGACTGGATTTATCTGCCGAGCGCGTAAAACGCAGCGGAAAATAGTTAAAATCTGTTGCGGCTGACCGGATTTGTCCCGAATAATGGATAAAATTCGGGACAGTCCATTTTATCAAAGGAGGGATGCCACATCACACAAACAGAAGTCAATGCCGTATTTGACGAGCAGGTGCGGCGCTGTGCCGACATTCTGCAAAAGAAAACCAAAGAATATACCGGGGATGATACAGACCGGCTGGGCGCGTTCAAGGCTGCGGCTGCTTTACAGCGCTGCTCGCCGGAGCGGGCGCTTGCCGGGATGCTGGCAAAGCATATCGTTTCCCTGTATGATATGTGTTTTGCCGATGGCGTCAGCTTTGGCATGGACACATGGGACGAAAAGATCACAGACAGTCTCAACTATCTGTTTTTACTGAAAGCCATTGTAAAGGAGGGACATACCAATCAATAAAATTGAAGTGAAGATTTTGAACTGCCAGGCGGTGCAGGAGGCCGAGAAAAACATGGTCTTTGCTGCCAGGCTTACCCAACGGGGCCATCGGATCGCCACAATGGATGATCTGCTGGCCCTTTATGAAAAAACATTCAGTGATGCTGCCGTGGCGGCCATTAGCAGCCTTCCGCACCCTACGGTCCAGAAATTTGCGGTTATTACCGTTGCGGTTGTGGGGGCAAGCAGACGGTTCCTGGCACAGATCACCCGCCATCAGAATGAGGTTAAGTTTATGAGCGCGTCCTTACAGTACAGCAACTATACCGGGAAGGCGGATTTTGCCGTACCTTATGAAGTGCTGACCGCACCGAAAGCAATTCAGGAGATATATCTGGAAAGCTGTAAATCGGATATGGATTGTTACGAAGAACTGTATGCAGCAGGAATCGGCCATGATGCGGCGGGCTATGCCATACCCCAGGGATTAAGGAACGTGCTGATTATCAGCGCTACGCCTTACCAGTGGAAACACATGATCGGCCAGCGGGTGTGCCGGAGAAACACGGACGAAACCCGGATTGTCCTCTTAAAAGTCTGGAAAGAGCTTTACGCACTCAGACCGGCGCTGTTTGCCCCTGACCTTACAGGACCGTTCTGCCAACAGGACAAATGTCTGGAAGGAAAAATGTCCTGCGGCAAAAAGCTGGAGGCGGATATGACGCCGGAGGCTATTCTGAAAGAGGATTACCCGGCGCTGACGGAAGGAGGCAGCGCATGAAGATCAAGCTGATCGACTTTGGCTTACAGGAACGCCACTACCCATTTCGGCCACATGGGAATGACGCCGGGGCGGATGTGTATATGCCCTATGACTGTACCTTGCAGCCGGGAGAAATTGCAAAGGTTCCGCTTGGGTTTGGAATCGAGGTGCCGGACGGGTATGCGGGCTATGTATTCCCGCGCACCAGCATGGCGGTCAAGGGGCTTGTATGTGAGTTGCCGCCAGTGGATTCCGGCTACCGTGGGGAAATCCATGCGATCATCAGTAATGTAAGCGGCACGCCGCACACGCTGCATAAAAATTCCAGGATCGGGCAGCTTATTATTATGCCGGTAGTGATCGCTGATTTTGTGACAGAGCTATCCGAGAGCCGGGGCACCGGAGCCTTTGGAAGTACCGGAGAATAACAGGAAAAGGCGGCGCCTACCGTAAGTAAACGCCGCCCCTGTTCTTAAAACTGGTCTAAAATATCATGGTGTCCGACATCGACGAGGATAATCATTTTGTCGCCTTCATAGTACCAGATAATGCGGATGTCCATGTTGACGCTGCACTCAAACAAATCCCTGGTACCTTGGATGCGCTTGGTGCGTAAGGATGGGTGCATAGGATTTTCAGCCAAAAGCTGCAATTTGTTTTGAAGCTGCTTTTTCTCCTGTGCGGTCAAATCCTTAAAGTGTTTCTGGAACCGTTTGGTAAATGTAAACTGGTAGGCCATCAATCCGCCTCCAATTTCGCAAACAGTGCGTCCACACTGTCGAATACGGGCTGTTCGCCGGAGGCAATCTTTGCTTTTGCCTCGTCAATTTCTCCGCGGAGCTCGTCGAGGTACTTTTTCGGGTATACGACAACCGGCATCATGCAGATGGTTCCGTCCTGCTCGAAAATGTCCAGCTTATCCCCTTCGGAGAGACCCAGTTTTACGATGATTTCTTTGGGAATGGTAATCTGTGACTTCTGACGTAATTCGGCCAGCATACAATCATCTCCTTTGCTGCAAGATTGAAAGTAGGAATTTCCGACTTTCTTACTTATAGTATACCCACTTTCCGGGGATTATGCAAGGGGGCACGAAAAAAATTTACAAATTAAAACGGCCAGCTTGTACTGACCGCTGTTACTTGCTGTTCAGTTCTTTCATAATGCCGAGGATGTACTGCATGGATTTGGGATCGAGCCGCTTTGCCTCCGAGATAAATTCCCGTAAGGTTTCGGGGTAGGCGTTCCCCTCGTCAAAAAATTCCTGCGGCGTTACGCCAAGATATTCGCAGATATAGAAAAAGGACTGCATGGCAGGAAGTGACTTTTTGTTTTCAATGTTATTGATGTAGTTGTTGGCCTGCCCTAATGATAATGACATATCCCGTGCAGACACGCCTTTCTGCGTGCGCAGCTTTGCCAGGCGTTCCGGGACAAAATCTTCATACATCGGCTTCACCTCCCATTTTGTAATAGATTGTACCTCACACTCCCTCTTTATTCGCAAAATGCAAGAGGGTGTTTCGGTTGACTTGCTAAAACAAATCTATTACAATGGGTAAAAACGAAAATTTCAATCTACCGACTGGAGGACAGGATTATGGAAAAGACCTGCTGTGTCACCGGGCATAGGGATATACTGGATGAACAGATAGACAATGTAAAATACGCTTTGCGGCGGGAAATTATAAAGGCGGTTTCAGACGGCTATACCGGATTTATGACCGGGTTTGCCGATGGTGTGGACCAATACTTTGCGGAAATTGTTGTGAAACTGCAGGCGGATTTTCCTGACCTGCGGCTGATCGCGGTACTGCCATACCGGAAACGGGTGGAAAGTTTAGAAACAAGGGAGCAGACAAAGGCGCTGCTTCGTGCCTGTGCGGATGTGGTAGTCATTCAGGAGGATTACACGCCCAATGTCTACACAAAGCGTAACCGCTACATGGTGGAGCACTCGGACCGGGTGATCGCCATGTATGACGGGAGGGAAAAAGGCGGAACGGTCAATACGATCCGGCTTACCCACAGGCTGAAAAAGGAACTGCGGGAGATTCCTGTGGGGGAGATCATTCTGCCCCGGCAGCCTTTGGAAACAAAGAAATGAAATACTGATACACGATGACACGCTCACTTTTATGTGGGCGTTTTTCTTTACCCTGAAAGAAGGAGGATTTTTTATGTGGAACGTGATTACACATTTACTTGCATTTACAGGAGGTACGCTGCTTGGCATTGTGATGATGTGTCTCATGCAGGCGGCGGGCCGGGGAGATAAATGGATCGAGGATATGGAAAGGGGCAAAAGCGAATGAAACAGGAATTTGCAGAGTATATCAAAGCGCACATCAAAGATTATCTGCCCCCGGAATATCAGGATGCGGTGATTTCCGCAGATACAGTGATAAAAAGCAATGACCGGGCGCTTACCGGCCTTACGATCCTGAAAAACGGGGAGCAGGCAGCCCCGACAATCTATCTGGAACCGTTTGCTGAACAGGTGGAGGCCGGGCACTCCATGCCTTCTGTCCTCCGGCAGATTGCGGAGATACAGACGGCCTATAAAGGCAGGGTTCCAATGGAAGTATCAGAACTTGGAAACTACGAAACCGTCCGCCCTATGCTGTCGGTCCAGATGTGCGACCCGGAACTGAACCAGGAATATCTGAAAGACAAGCCCTGTACCCTCTGCGGTGAGCTTGCGGCATATTACCGGATTCAGGTTGCGGCGGATGATAAAGGAATTGCTTCTGTTGCCGTTACGGAAAACATGATGGAACTTTGGGGGATCACAAAAGAACAGCTCCATAAAGACGCTGTGCAGGCGGAAAGCAGCAGAGACCCTGTTTGTTTCTATGATATGGAGGATCTGCTCTTTGGCGGTTCCGAGCATCCTGATAATCTTTTGCAGCGTACAGAACCCCTGAATATTGGATTTACGCCGATGTATGTTCTTACAAATCAAAGCAAAACAAACGGCGCCGGGGTTTTGGTACAGGATGGCGTGCTGGAAAAGGTCGGCGGACTGATCGGCTCCGACTTCTATGTCCTGCCTTCCTCTGTCCATGAGGTGTTGATCGTGCCGGATAACGGGAATATGCAGCTTGCAGAATTAGAGGATATGGTGCGGGAAGTCAACGCCACCCAGGTTGCCCGGGAGGACCGGCTTTCCGATAAGGTCCAGTATTATGACCGGGAAACAAAGACATTGGGGCGCAAACAGGAAAAGAGCGTTTTGAAACAGCTTGCAGATAAGAAAGCGCAGGTCCGGGAAACTGCGGCAAAGGAACCGGGAGAACGGCATACGGCAAAACAGGAGCCAAGTTTGTAGGGGCAGCTTAACCGGCTGCCTTTTCTGACGCAAGAAATATGGAGGTTATAAGAAAATGAAGTATAAGTTAGTGATTGCGGAAAAACCCTCTGTCGCCATGTCACTGGCGGCGGTATTGGGTGCGAATGAGAAAAAGGACGGCTACATGGAGGGCGGCGGGTATCTGGTGAGCTGGTGCGTCGGCCATCTTCTGGAACTGGCGCAGCCGGAGGCTTACGGGGAGCAGTATGCCAGATGGCGCTATGGCGATCTGCCGATCTTACCGGAAACATGGAAATACGAAGTGCCAAAAGATAAGAAAAAGCAGCTTGACCTTCTGTGCCGGCTGATGAAGGACAAACGGGTGGAATCGGTGGTATGCGCCACCGATGCCGGGCGCGAGGGCGAGCTGATCTTCCGGCTGGTCTATCAGTATGCCGGATGTAAGAAACCGGTGGAACGCCTCTGGATTTCCAGTATGGAGGACGCGGCTATCCGTGACGGTTTTGAACACCTGCGCCCTGGGAGCGACTACGATAACCTTTATAACGCAGCGGTATGCCGGGCCGGGGCTGACTGGCTGGTCGGGATTAACGCCACCCGGCTGTTCTCGGTTCTGTATGGCGTCACGCTTAATGTTGGGCGCGTCATGTCGCCGACCCTGGCTCTTTTGGTGCAGCGGGAGGCAGAGATTCAGGCATTTACAAGCAAGCCCTTTTATGTGCCGGAGATTACCTGCGGCGGCTTTGCTGCCTCCGGCGAAAAACTGTCCGGGAAAAATGAAGCTGAAAAAATCCGTATGGGCTGTGACGGGCAGACTGCCACGGTGTTGTCCGTGGAGAAACAGGTCAAAACGGTGCAGCCGCCCCGTCTGTACGACCTGACGACCTTACAGCGGGAATGTAACCGTATTTACGGGTATACGGCCCAGCAGACCCTTGACTATGTGCAAGCCCTCTATGAGAAAAAGCTAGCGACCTATCCCCGGACAGACAGCCAGTATTTAACTGAGGATATGCAGGCCACCGCCGCCTCCCTGATCCTCTGGCTGCGGGACAATATGCCCTTTGGAAAGGGATGTACTGGCGAACCGGATATTGACCGCGTGACCGATGGCAGCAAAGTGACCGACCACCACGCCATCATTCCTACGGTTGAGATTGCCCGGACAGATCTGTCGGAGCTTCCTTCCGGGGAACGGGATGTGCTGACACTGATTGCGGCAAGGCTGTTATGCGCCACGGCACAGGCCCATCGGTTCGAGGCGGTAACGGCTGTTCTGGATTGTGGAGGCCATTCCTTTACGGCAAAGGGAAAGACGGTATTGCAGACCGGATGGAAGGAAGTGGAACGCCTTTACCGCATGGAGCTGAAACAGTCTAAGGCAGAAGAAAAAGAAAACGAGGATACCGCCCTGCCTCCGCTGCAGGAAGGGCAGGTATTTGAAACGGTCTCCGCCAGCGTCCGTGATGGTAAAACCTCCCCGCCGAAACACTATACGGAAGTTATATGCTATGAAAGGGGGATAAGAAATCGCCCATAGAAAGGAGAGTTTTTCAATGAAAGCAAAGAAAACGGACAACGGCAAGATAACCGCACTATACGAGCGTCTTTCCCGCGACGACGACCTCACAGGCGACAGTAACAGTATAATCAATCAAAAGAAGCTGCTTGAAGATTATGCAAAGGAGCATGGATTTACGAATTGTGTCCACTTTACTGATGACGGCTGGTCTGGCGCAAACTTTGACCGCCCTAATTGGAAACGCATGATTGCAGCCATAGAAGCCGGAGAGGTTTCCCATGTGCTGGTAAAGGATTTGAGCCGCGTTGGTAGAGATTATCTGCAAGTGGGTTTTTATACCGAAGTTATGTTTAGAGAGCATGGCGTTCGCTTCGTTGCCATTGCAAACGGCGTTGACAGCGACAAGCGCGAAAGCAGCGAGTTTGCACCCTTTTTGAACATTATGAATGAGTGGTATGTTCGGGACTCAAGCCGCAAAATCAAAAGCGTTCTCCGGGCAAAGGGAATGTCTGGCATACACACTAATTCCATTGGTATTTATGGGTACAAGAAAGACCCTAACGACAAAAACCATTGGATTGTTGATGATGAAGCCGCCGAGGTTGTTCGCCGGATTTACCGCATGGCGATAGAGGGAAAAGGCCCGTATGAAATCGCTCGTATTCTTGCTTCGGAAAAAGTTGAAAGACCGTCCTACTACCTTGCACAGCGCGGTTTAGGCAAACATAAAACCAATTACAACCCCGACGAGCCATACACATGGCGCGGCGGCACAGTTGCAGATATTCTATCCAAGCCGGAATATATCGGGCATACGGTAAACTTTCGGACTTATAAGGAGAGCTACAAGGACAAACACTCCAAAATGACACCAAAAGAGGATTTAGTCATTTTTGAGAATACGCAGGAAGCAATTATTGACAAGGAAACATGGGAGCGCGTTCAGACCTTGCGAAAGACAATCCGTAGGACAGATACCATAGGCACAGCAAATCCCTTAACAGGCTTGATGTTCTGTGCTGATTGCGGGGCGAAGATGTATAACCACAGGGGCAAGGCTGGCAATGCGCGGGATTGGGCAGGGCGACCAACTGGAAAGAAACGTCCAGACCGCGACGAATACAACTGTTCCCGTTATGATTTAGGCAATCAACACTTTGATGATTATTGCACCACA
>OLOW01002328.1_pt1 | contig 12903 bp, 9 predicted proteins | sample 1672801 | NCBI WGS metagenome assembly OLOW01 (sample SAMEA3136725, study PRJEB25190) | human gut metagenome | biome: human gut; feature: human-associated habitat; material: faeces | place: Austria | collected 2013
TATCGATTCAGGCGCAGATCATTAACCTGTTAAAGGAGCTGCAGGAAAAAGATATTGATACGCTGATTCTTGGCTGCACCCATTATCCGCTGTTACGTTCTATTATCGGGCAGGTGATGGGAGACGGTGTTCATCTGGTAAATCCGGCTTATGAGACAGCGCTGGAGCTTGGGAAGCTTTTGGAATCCCAGAATATGCAAAGCAGTGGAAAAGGACAGTCTGATTTCCCTTATCGCTTTTATGTGAGTGATCTGGCGGAAAAATTTAAAGGATTTGCCAATTCAATCCTCCCCTTTGATGTGGAGAAGACGCAGAAGATTGATATTGAGAAATATTGACAATATAAATGAAATGGAAGTACAAAAATGGAAAAAGAAGTATTGATACATGTAAAAGGACTGCATATGCTGGACACTCAGGATGGAGAAGAACCCATTGAGATCGTAGTTCCGGGAGAATATTATTTCCGGAATGGAAGCCATTATCTCCGCTATGAGGAGCTTTTGGAGGATCAGGGGGATCCTACTATAAACTATATTAAAATTTCCTCCAGAGGAATGGAAGTGCGTAAAAAAGGTGTGGTAAATACCCATATGGTATTTGAGCAGGGAAAGAGAAACATGGCATTGTATACCACTCCTTTTGGAACCCTTGAGATGGGGATTTCCGCTACCAGCCTGGAACTTCAGGAAAGTGACGGCAGGATTGATATGAAGGTGAATTATTCACTGGATATGAATCAGGAGCATGTGGCAGATTGTTGTCTGGATATTCACGCCCAGACGAAGAATGCCCCCGGTTTTGCTTTATAAGCAGGACAACATGCTCACTTGAGTAAAATGAGAAAACAGTCGGAAATGATAAAAACGCTTTAGGACGTTTGCCATCATTTCCGGCTGTTTTTATGTAGAAGATCAAAAACGGAGAACCCGCTGTGCTTTATCCGGTGTCAGAGCCTGTTTCAAATCAGCTCTGAGGTATGAGAGATGCTGTCAGATATGGGATCGAAATCTGTAAAGCAAGAAGTAAATAAAGATATACAAGCCGCAAAATGCCAGTTGATGTAATATTATGGTAGCATAGCCAAAGGAAAAACTCAAAGGAAATCGTTCGACGTTTTACAACAGTTTTTCCATTACTGTGACAAGCTGTTTCACATCAAAAGGCTTGGCGATATAATCATCCATTCCAGCTTTATGAGCTGCAATCATATCTTCTGCAAAGGCATTGGCAGTCATTGCTACAATCGGCAGACTGTGGATATAATCCTTATCCAGAGCGCGAATCTGAGCAGTTGCCTCATAGCCATCCAGAGCAGGCATCTGAATATCCATAAGAATCAGGTCATAATAATTTTCAGGGGCATTTGCCACCATTTCTACAGCAATTTTTCCGTTTTCAGCTGTTTCTATGGTAACGTCAGTCATGCTAACCAGTTCCACGGCAATCTCCATATTCAGGGCATTGTCTTCTACGATAAGGACACGCTTTCCAGGAAAACGGTTTCTTGACTGTGGAGCAATGGAGGCGGCAGCTTCACCGCACATACCGATATCGTTAAGCATCTGTACCGTACTTTCACAGCAATTTGGATCATCATCTACGAGCAGGACAGGGAGATCCGTAAGATCTTCTGTAGAAGTATCTGCAACATCCTGTAATTTTAGGAAGAGGGTAATAGTAAAGCGGCTGCCCTTTCCAGGTGCGCTTTTCACTGTGATATTTCCATCCATCATTGTGACAATATTCTTGGTGATAGCCAGACCAAGCCCGGTGCCCTGAATCTTGGAAGTACGTTTATCATCTGCCCTAAAAAATGGCTCAAATATAATGTCCTGAACTTCCTGGCTCATCCCTATGCCATTGTCCTCAAATATGAACTCAAAGCAGCCGGTCCGACTGCGTTTCATTGGCTTTTCTGTAAGGGTAAAGGAAATATGGCCGCCGTCAGGGGTGAATTTGATGGCATTGCTCATAATATTGGTGAAAATCTGTTGGATACGCAGACTGTCACCGATAATATTCTCATGGCGGATATTGGAAATGTTTACAGTAAAACGGTGGTTGTGGGCGAGAACATCCGGCTTGACCGTTTTGATCAGATTATCAATCAAATCCGAAAGATGGAAATTCTCTTCGGTGAGCATAACCTTTCCACTTTCAATACGGCTCATATCCAAAACTTCATTGATCAGTGTTAGAAGATAACGACTGGATATGGTGATCTTGTCAAGTGCATCCTTAACACGGTCTTTCTGGTCAATGTGTGCAGCTGCCAGTGCTGTCATTCCTACAATGGCATTCATTGGTGTTCGGATATCGTGTGAAATATTGGAAAGAAAATCGGTTTTTGCTTTGTTTGCACGGTTGGCAGCGTCATAGGCATCCTTTAATGCCTGACGGGCCTGATTTTCACGTTCTTTGGACTGGGTAACATCAATGACAATGAAAAGTACCTTTGTCAGTTGTGGGCCATTCCAGTCTAGTGGAATGATATTGATATTTTTAAACTGCTTTTCATCAAGGGTGCAATATTCAAATTTATAGATGGCATCAGGTGTTTTCAGGTGCTTTCTCAGATTTTTCGGTGAAAATACATCGCTGATATTTTCTCCCTCTGACAATAATTTGAAATGATTGGCTACTGTACGCTGCAGGCTGCTGTAAGCACCTGAGAAATGGGAGGTTTTGTCGCCACACACCTTGTGCCATTCATAGAAATCCTGTTCCAGGTCACAGACTGCAAAACGGTTTATGATTTTCATCATTCCCTGGATCAGCTGATCCAGAGCGGTTTTTGTTTTTATCAGGTTCTGACGTTCTGTTTCTGCTCTTTTGGAATCGGTAACATCGTGGAGATAGACGATGGCATGGAGTGGCTTGCCATTTTCATTTTTATCTGCGCAGACCAGAACATTCCGTATGAAACGTTTTTCTCCATCCAGAAGTGCCTTACATTCAAAACTCAGCTGGCCATTTATTTTCCGGAATGTTTCAATAAGGTAATTGCGGTCATAGATCTGCCTTGCCTCCGCTTGGTCTTCTTCGCAGACAAAGTGATCGATAAATTCCCGGATCAGGTCATCCCAGGTGGAAGTTTGCTCAAAAATTTCCAGAAAGGAGCCTTCTACCTTTAAGGAATTGAAAGAATTTTCCTGAAGGTTAATGTAATATTCGCAGATATTGGTGGAGGTAAGAACCTGATGAAATGCTGCATATTTTTCTTCTCGCATGACAAGATTTTTACGGGTGTCAATATTGACCAGAATACCTACCATGCGTTTGGCCATTCCATTTGCCCGGCGCACCACTTCGGCATTGATGCAGAACCACTGGTAACTGCCGTCTGGAATCTTTATCCGGTGTTCCAGACTGTATTTTGTCCTGCCCGCAGGGTCAGCTGGGATCATCGCCATAAATGCAAGCACATTCTTCTGGTCAGCAGGATGTATAAGACGGAACCAGGAATCCAGGACATCCGGAAAGTCTGCTGCGTCATGGTATCCCAGCATCTGGCGGAACTTATCGCTCCACACTATGGAGGAAATGGTTCCGGTTTCGTCATATTCAAAGGTCCACATTCCGGACTGAAGAACATCGTTGATAAGGGTGAGGTTCTGTCCGGCAGGATTGACGCGTACTGCCAGAATCCATACAGGAATGCCGTTTTCGTTTATGGTGTCTTTCTTAAATGCTGTGATGTACAGACGGCTGCCATCCTTGGTACGCATTCGGAATTCCATTTTCCCATGATGGTTTAAAAACTTATCAGGTGAAAAAAGATACAGATCCTGACTGGAGATGAGTCTTAGAAGAGAGTTTTCAGTCCCGCTCTGGAAATCCTCTTCATCAAATCCCAATTCATATAAAAAACTTTGGCTGGCAAAAGAAATACTTAGCTTTTCATCATAATAGCCAATAAGAGAACTTACGGGATTATTGTGATCCATAGCATCACTGATGGCTTTATACATAGAAGGTGTAATCCGGGTATTTCTGGCTTCCAGAAGAGTCTTTTCATGTTGAAAAGTAATTGTGTTAAAATGCTGATTTTTATCCATTGAAATTCCATCCTTAACAGTAATGAAATCTTATTTTGCAGTGGCTGAAATAAAGTATTTTACCTATTTATTATGTGATATAATTGCGGAAATAGCAACTGATTTTTATGCCTGTTTTGCTGCCAAATGATATATACCGGAAGCTGTTTCCTGGAGTGATATCCAGAATAACAGTTCCCGGTATTTTTTCTTTTTGGGTAGTTTAAGCTTTTTTTCGACACAATACGTGCTTTTGGGTGCAGAGGGCTGGAATCTGATAAACTGGTGGGTAGGGAAAGCTAAGAAAATTATGAAATGTTATCTGATCAGAGTTGCACTTATTCGATATGTAAATAGTCTTCAGACATGATCTTAAGAAGCAGAAAAATAAGTAGATTTCTGCGAAAGAAATGTAAGAAAGAAAAGACTGCAAGCGCAGCGGAACCGCTGTCTGACGCAAGGAATATGGTAACATAGGATATCGAAAAATGCAAAAGAAATCGTTCGACAGAAAAGGACAGAAAATAATGTGTTGCTAAATCATAAAAGTCTGCTAGAATAGGTGTAACAAGAACTGTCAAAAAGAATGCTCTATAGGCGAGGTGAAAGTTATGGTTACACTGAACGATTATTTGTATTCTGGAGATACGGTTTTAAAGATTTTGCAGAAATATACAGAGGATCTGCGTAGGGAAGCGAAGAAGAATCATAATGAGATCGACCTGGTGCACAGCAACTTTCTGCTTCAGATCACAGAACTATTGGAACACAATGATTTCCTTACAGCGCAGTCACAAAAAATCCGGGAATTTTATAAATACATGGCTCATGAATATCCGTATCTGGCTTTTACATTTAAGGGCAGGATCAAGTCTTTGATCCGTGCGGAAGAGAAATTTAACGGATATGTGGTGGAGTATATTTACGATTATTACAGGAAAAATGGTACTTATCCGTCAGTTGCAGAGCTGAAAAACAAGCTCAGCTGCTTTCGGGATTTTATTGCCTATCGAATTGTGGTCTGTATGCCAAGATGTCATCTGAAGCCCGGAGAAGACCAGGAGCAGACATCAATCCGCTACCTCTATGAGATTGCAAATGCACTGCCGGGATTTCTGGAGGAGAGAGGGTTTACGGCAGAATCTGCCTATGGGGTAAAGCTAAGTGGGTCGGATTTGCTAAATAGTGATGTGAAGCCCTACTACCGGGACTATATTTGCGGAACCAGTGGATACGGATATCAGTCTTTACATATCACGTTCTACGATAACAGTTCCAGGTCCTACATGGAGGTACAGCTTCGCACCCAGAAGATGGACGATAACGCAGAAATCGGTCCTGCAAATCATCTGGGTTACGAGAAACGTCAGCAGGACGAGCGTGCCAGACGAGACGTGATTCCTAAGGGGGAGTGTGTTTATTTTGACGAAGCCTATGAACGGGGAATGAAATTACTTTCCCTGAATCTGGCAGATCTGGACGTAAATATGTTTTCAGCAGTAGACAACAGCCTGATCAATGACGGCTGCGGACTTTTCCGAGGGCGGTTGATCCTGCCATATGAGCATTTGTCAAGATTTCAGAATGATGTGATTGATTAAAAACTGTGAATTAAAGGAAATAGAATGTACAGCAGTGATGCTGTGTTTTGCAAAAGGGCATTGTGAGACGAAGAATTCTGCAATGCCCTCTGACATTTATTTTTCTGGAAACATTTTTTTGAAGAGAAAACGGATAAGTGGTCCACAGTACATGAGCTGCCAGAAGAAGGCCACCGGAAAGTTCATGAAAGTGGTCTTGAGCCATACGGCGACGAACTGGGAACCTGCATTTTTAAATAAGATTGTAGCAATTAAACTCATGATTGGGCACATAATGCAGATGATCATAACAGAAATTGCAATTGTGATCGCAAAAGGTCTATCCGTAGGTGTGACAATACGAAACGCAAGCTTATGAGCAAGATTATCCACAATAAAGAATTCCAGCACAAATGCAACCGGCCACATGATCTTCATTTCGCCGAAGGCCATGAGAAACACCTGATTGTTCATTCCACCGATGTTCAGGGAAATATTGTAGCAGATCATGGCGTAGACCATGAGAAAAGCCATCATAAGGGTAAAAATAACGTTTTGAAACTTTGTTTTTGGCATAAAATTGTTCTCCTTTTTTGAATTTTGGATACAAAAAAGACACATGTGTTGTTCGTTATCAAGTGTACACTTGTGTCGTTTCCAATTTTATACCAGAGCTTATTTGTTATTAAATTGTTTACCGAGTGATTATTATACCAGACAAAAAACAAAATGCAATAAAAATTTAAAAAATCATTATAGACAAGAAAATTGAGAAAGAAACGGAATTCACAAAACAGCTCCTCAGACTTGTATATCTGACAGGCATATTTCTGTTTAAGCTTAGTTCCCTTGTCAGAATTCCTAAGTGCTGGAGGAAGCAGAACAAAAATGATAGATTGTGGAAAAAGTGGACATCATGTTATAATTTATAAAAGATATCAAGTTAGGAACAAAATACCTTTTGACACTAACTTCTTAAAAAGTGTATTTTCAAACAGGAGGTATCATTCGGAAGTCAGTGAAAAAAGTTTTATTTGCTCTGGTTGTGCTGGAATGAAAAAAGATTAGGAGATGAACGGATGAAAAGATTTTTTGGAATGAACTCAGGAGTATTTAAGTTTATGGGAGTGCTGCTGGAACTTGCAGAGATTGGAATTTTGTTTCTGATATGTTCCATCCCGATCGTAACCATTGGCGCATCCTATGCTGCAATGCAGGAAAGCCTTTACCAGATGCATGTCCACGGGGAAGGCTGTTTCACTGCGAAACAGTTTTTGAGAACCTTTAAAAGCAGCCTGAAGCCCCTGGTGCCTACCTGGTGCATTTGTCTGCTTTGTTTTGCAGGGCTGGGACTGAATATCCGTTTTGTGCTGGCAAATATGTCCGGGAGCATGCGGCTGATTCTGTGTGGAGTATACATAGTCCTTTTTTTGTTGATTTTTGGGATTCTGCAATATATCAGTATCTTTGTGGCACTTACCGGGAAATGGAACCGTGACTATCTGAAAAACAGCTTTCTTATGGCACTGGCAAAATTCCCCACAGTAATTCTGGTTACTGTGATGACTGCTTCTGTCCTGACGATATTTATGTTGCCAGGCTCTTGGCTGCTGCGTCTGTTTCCACTGGTTCTTTTGTTCTGGTTTTCCTGCCCGGCATATGTCTGTGTGAGCCTGCTGACCAGAAGTCTGGAACCCCTTTTTCCAGAACTTTTTGAAGATGAGGAAAGTGAAAAGTAAGCGCTTTCCTAAAACGGCGATTTTTACGGAAAATATAGATAAAAACCAATATGCAAAATAGTGCATTATAACGAAAATGGCTTTTAAAGCAAGAAAAACATATAATATTATTGACAATAACGGAAAAGAGTGATAACTTTTAAGACAAGGAAAGGGCTTTCCTGAAAGATGAGGGAGGGAACGAAATGGCAGTTACCATTGAGGATATTGCGAATGAAGCAAAAGTTTCGACTGCTACAGTATCCAGAGTGATCAATGATACCAAGGCAGTAAGCCCAGAACTGAAACAAAGAGTTCTTGATGCAATTGAGAGGAACCGGTTTAAACCGAATACCTTTGCGAAAGGACTTGCTACCGATAAGTCGAATATCATCGGCGTTATCGTAAGTGATGTTTCCAACTCGGTTATTTCTACTGCAATCAAGGGAATCAACAGTGTTTTCCAGAAAAAAGGCTACACCGTCATGATCTGTGAATCTGATGGAAGCGGCAAGAAAGAGGAAATGCTGCTGGAGCGTATGCAGGAGCAGAGAGCTTCCGGTGTTTTGCTGGCAGGTGTGAATATCGACAGTGACCGCGTAAAATGGATGCGTGGGCTGGATTATCCCATGGTACTGTTTACACAGGCTGCCTCAGATGGGAAGAATCGGATACATACCGTGATCCATGATAATAAGAAGGTTGTACTGGATGCAGTATCCTTCCTTGTTACCAATGGCCATAAGCGGATCGCTTTTATCAGTGGCCTCAGGAATGACTATTCCTCCGGTGCTTTGCGAATCGAGGGCTTTATGGAAGCGGTGAAACAGTACGGTTTGGATATCCCGGAGTCTTATCTGGTAGACGGCGGCTTTTCCTATGAAAGCGGAATGGAAGCCATGCAGAAGATTTATGAGGAAAGCGAGGTTCTGCCAACTGCAGTTCTTGCCTGTTGTGATATGACAGCCATCGGAGCTGTGGCCTGTATCAACAAGTTTGGTATGAAAGTACCGGATGACCTGTCTGTTATGGGAATTGATGATACTGAGTTAGCTATGTATGTGACACCTGCGTTGTCTACAGTAAGGATTCCTTACTACGATGAAGGCAGGATGGCCGCAGAGGAACTTCTGGATCTGATCGAGAATGGCAGTGAAGGAACAGAGAAACTTACTTATGTACCTCACAAGATCATTCGACGTTTTAGCGTGAAAAATATAGGTTAAAAACAGGTTTAAAAGCTTTAAAGTGCAGGGACGAACAGCTTTTTGACAGTTTGACCGAATCAAGTAAGTCCCCTGCTGGGGCGAATATCCGCTTGATTCTGACATCATGTTATCCTGCTATATGACTTGACAAGTTGTCTGGCAGGATGCTTTTAGAAGGGAAATGTAAACGCTTTCCCACACTAAATTCAGAACTTTCTCCCTACGGGGATAAGTATATTTCATATATCAAAGGAGGATATAAAATGAAAAGAAACATGTTACGTATCACAACCGCAATCGGTCTGGTTGCAGCCATGACAGTATCCCAGAGCGCACCTGTACTTGCAGATGACAACTCCGGTGATAAGATCACACTTACCTTTGCTTTTGACGAGGGTGTAGGAACACCTACAGAAGAAGCAATCGAAGCATTCAATGCCAGCCAGGACAAGATCCAGGTTGAGTCTTATCACCTTCCACAGGATGCAAACAACCTGCATGATGATTTCGTAAACAAGATGGTTTCCGAAGACACAAGCATTGATGTTATGGCTCTTGATGTTGTGTACATCGCTGAGTTTGCTTCCGCAGGCTGGCTTGAGAACCTTGACGGTTTATACACAGATGATGAGCTTGCAGCTTATCTTGATGGAACTGTTGAAGGCGCAAAATATGACGGAAGCCTTTATGCAGCACCATGGTTCACAAATGCATCCGCTCTGTTCTATCGTACAGATGTACTGGAAGACCTGGGAATCACAGAAGTTCCTACTACATATCAGGGATGGATCGATGTATATGAGAAGCTTGGCAAGGATTCCGGAATTGATTATGCATTCTGCTATCAGGGAGGCCAGAGCGAGGCTATGGTTTGCAACTGGGTTGAGTTCCTTGCTTCTTTCGGAACAAGCGTACTTGATGAAGATGGAAACCCGATCTGCAATTCTCAGGAAGCTATTGATGCAACACAGCTGATGGCTGATTATATTGGAACCTATGCTCCGGAAGGAACTACAACATATGCTGAGACAGAGTCCCAGCAGGTATTCCAGGAAGGAAAATCTCTTACCTGCCGTACATGGTCCGGAACATGGAATACATTCAACGATCCAGAGCAGTCTGACGTAGCAGGAAAAGTTGGTATGACAATGCTTCCTGTATACAAAGAAGGCGATACAGCACACAGCTGCCTTGGCGGTCTTGATCTTGCTGTAAATACTTATATTGATGACGAGCATAAAGAAGCTGCAAAGACATTCATCAAATGGTTAAGCTCTGAGGAAGAGGAGAAAGCATTCTGCCTTAGCTCTGCTCAGCCACCGACAGTAAAAGCTGTTTATTCTGATGCAGATGTACTTGAGCAGATTCCATTCTACACAGATTTCTACAGCATTATCGAGAATGGTAAAGGACGTCCATCTTCTCCAGATTACTCCTTATTATCTGATGCAATCCAGAGAAATGTACACTCCGCTCTGGCAAAAGAAGTTTCTGTTGAGGACGCATTAAACGCACTGCAGGATGAGGCTGAGGCTCTCGGCTGATAATCCTGTATCGAAAGTTTTATAGTAATGGTGTTGCTCCGCGGCGGGAGGTTGGCCGCGGAGTATTTAAGATAGCGATGGAGGAGAAGAATTTTGAAAACGAAGAAAGTAAGTCCTCAGTCAAAAGAGGCGAAGACAGCATGGGCAATGCTGGCACCTGCGCTTGTTGTTCTGGGACTGATACAGGGATATCCGATCCTGAGAACATTCTGGCTTAGTTTTCACGAAATGAACCTGAAAAAACCACAGACAGGATTTCCGTTGGTTGGTCTTGAAAATTATGCAAAGATCCTGACAGATGGACGTGCAGGTGAAGATATTTTATTCACTCTAAAATTCACAGTAGCCACAGTTGTACTGGAGCTGATCATTGGATTTGCAGCAGCACTTGTTATGAATCGTGCTTTCAAAGGAAGAGGATTTGTTCGTGCAGCGATCCTGGTTCCCTGGGCAATTCCGACATCGGTATCTGCTATGATGTGGAAATTCATTTACAACGATCAGTATGGTATGTTCAATGACCTTCTATACAGACTTGGAATTATTGACAGCTATCAGGCATGGCTTAGCACTAGCAGCGGAAGCTTTATGGCAATGGTTATCACGGATGTTTGGAAAACAGCACCTTATATGGCACTGCTCCTTCTTGCCGGTCTGCAGACTATTGATGAGGGTCTGTATGAAGCTGCAAAGATTGACGGAGCAAACGTGTTCCAGCGTTTCTTCAAGATCACATTGCCGGTTGTAAAATCATCTGTATTAGTAGCACTTTTGTTCAGAACACTGGATGCATTCCGTGTATTCGACCTTGTAAGTGTATTGACCGGTGGTGCAAACGGAACAGAAAGTATTGCTATGTATGCATATAAACAGATTATGACATTCCTGAACTTTGGTTATGGATCTGCAGTGGCAATCCTGATCTTCCTTATTGTATTTGGTATCAGTCTGATTTATATGTGCTTCCTGAAAAAAGATCTGACTGCAGAGTAGAGGTGGAAATATGAAGACAAAAACAAAACGTACCATAGGATGGGTAGCATTCTACATATTTGTTGCGGTATTCGTTGTGCTGCTGCTCCTTCCATTTATCTGGCAGTTCCTTACTTCTGTAAAACCGTTAAATGAGATTGCTGAGATGCCTGCAAAATGGATCCCAAGTTATTTACACGGACAATTTTATGTAAATGTATTTACTAAGCATCCATTTGCAAAATATATGTTAAACAGTTTTATCGTAGCAACTTTATCAACTTTACTCAGCCTTATTATAGGTGCATCTGCAGCTTATGCGCTGTCGAGACTGCACTTTAAAGGAAGAGCTTTACTTCTGATGGTGATCCTGGGAGTTTCCATGTTCCCAACTATCGCAACTTTATCACCATTGTACCTGATCCTGAAAAGCTTAAATTTACTGAACACCTATCAGGGACTTATTTTAACTTATATTGGTTTCTCACTTCCAATGGGAATCTGGCTTATGACAAACTTCTTTTCTCAGATTGAAAGAGGATTTGAAGAGGCGGCAGCCATTGACGGTTGCAGTCATTTCCAGACCTTTACCAAGATCATGCTGCCGCTGATCAAGCCTGCAACTTTTTCTGTTGGTCTGCTGGTATTTATCAACTGTTGGAATGAGTATCTGTATTCCCTGACTTTTATGAGCAAAGATTCCATGAGAACAGTTCCAGTAGGAATCGCTTTGTTCCCAAGTAACTACCAGCTCCCATGGGGCGATATGGCAGCTGCATCTATTGTCTGCACACTGCCGCTGATCGTTCTGGTACTTGTGTTCCAGAAGAATATTGTAGCAGGGCTGACTACAGGTGGAATGAAAGGATGACACCTGCACCGGTATGATATTATTTATACAGGACAAGGCAGAATGCCCTTTGGTCTTACATCATTTTTAGAGAGGAAGCTAATACTATGGAATATGTATCACTGACTGAAAATCTGAAATTCAGCCGCATTATTGCCGGCTGCATGCGAACTCTGGATGCCGGAATGGATGGAGAAAAGCTTCGTTCATTTGTGCATGGTTGCATGGAACTTGGAATCGACACATTTGACCATGCACCTGTTTACGGAGCCGGAAAATGTGAGAAGATTTTTGGAGATGAGGTTCTTCGCAAAGATCCTTCTCTTCGTGACAAAATGAAAATCGTAACAAAGGCTGGCATCATCCTTCCGGGACAGAAAGGAAACAGCCATATTTACTATGATTCTACAAAAGCAAACCTTCTTGCTGAAATGGATGCTTCTCTGGAGCGTCTGGGAACTGATCATGTAGATCTGCTTCTGATCCATCGTCCTGACGTTCTCAGTAACCCACAGGAGACAGCAGAGGCTCTGACAGAGATCGTAAAAGCAGGAAAAGCGTTGAATGTAGGTGTATCCAATTATGAGCCGGCACAGCTGGAAGCTCTTCAGAAATATCTGCCGGTTAAGATCGTTGCAAACCAGATGGAGTTCTCTGTAAAAGCTACTTACAACTTCTTCAATGGCGTTGTGGATAATGCGCAGATGAATCAGACAGGCCTTATGGCATGGTCCCCACTTGGCGGTGGAAGCGTATTCAAAGGTGAGGATGAGCAGTCTGTAAGACTCCGTGAGGTTATCAAAGAAATCGCAGAAAACCATCAGGTAAGCATGGACGTTGTAATGTATGCATTTGTACTTCGTCATCCGGCAAAGATCATGCCGATCACAGGTACTATGAACCTGGATCGTGTACAGAATGCTGTAGATGCACTGAAACTTGAACTTACATATGATGAGTGGTATGCAATTCTTGTGCTGTACAACAGGTC
>OLOW01002331.1_pt1 | contig 12895 bp, 11 predicted proteins | sample 1672801 | NCBI WGS metagenome assembly OLOW01 (sample SAMEA3136725, study PRJEB25190) | human gut metagenome | biome: human gut; feature: human-associated habitat; material: faeces | place: Austria | collected 2013
AAATACGCTTCGGTAACGATTTTCGGAGAAGAAAGCACGGCAGCGGGCCAGACGACCTGCTACTATGCAGGCACTGCCGGCGGAACGTTTTCTTGGATCGCAAAGGGCGATGCAGGGCATCTGCTGGACAGCGTGCATGCGTATGCAGGAACTTCACGGGAAGAACTGCAGGTCAGCAGCAAAAATATCAAGGCAGAAGGCGAAACAGCGGAGCAGATGGAACTGTCCTTCGCATTGCCGCTCCATGATGACGTTGACTTTGAGGTCGCGTTCTGCGCGGCACCTGAAAATCTTGGCGAAAAGCTGGAAGTGATCCTCGACGGAAACGGCGGGATCTGGGACAAGAACGCCGAGAATAAAACGAAAGTGCTGGAGAGCACCGTCGGTACACGTTATCAGGAAGTCAAGGAAATTCAAGATCCGAAGTCTTTAAAGAACGGAAAATATGAGTTCCTGGGATGGTATTTCGATCAGGCCTGCACGCAGAAGGTCGACCTGATGAAAATGATGATCCCGACAACAGGAGAAGCTTCCATCACCCTGTACGCGGGTTGGGATACCGCTTCGAACTACTGGCAGGTATCTTTGGATGCCAACGGCGGAGCCTTCCCGGAGGGTACCGAGCTGCAAGAGGACGGCACCGTCATGTTGGAAGTGAAAGGTGGCCGGCCGGCAGAAATCGCGGACAGTCTCACACCGGCGAAGGAGGGCTTTGCCTTTGACGGTTGGTTCTATGACAGCGAGCTGACACAGCCGTATGCCGGCGATGGGATTTCACAGAACACGACTTTATATGCCGGTTATCGGCAGGGCGGCAAGGTGACCATCCGGTTCCAAGCGAACGGCGGTTATTTTGTACTGAACGACCGCAACGCGTCTGCTTATCAGGTGACAGTGGATGCAGGGACGGATGTGGCTCTGAGCGATCTGAAACTGCCGACGCTCCGTCATGAGATGCGTCAGGGCATCGGCTATATCTTCGCTGGCTGGTATGATTCAACAGATCCACAGGCGCCGCAGACAGCATGGTCCGGCGCGGAGAAGCTCGGTGAAGATCTTGTACTTTACGCGAAATGGACAGAAGCTTCGAGCTTTGAAGACTATCTGGATTACATACGCGGACAGGAAACACAGCCGGGTGAGATTGAAAAACCATCGATCATAATCAGTGACTATGAGACTCTGAAAGCATTCCAGAAGTACGTGGCTTCCGGAAAGAGCAGCGCCGACGACGTATTCAGTCTGGGCGCGGATATCACGCTGCCAGCGGATTGGACTAACGGCATCAGTGGATTTAAAGGCACTTTTGACGGAAACGGACACACGATCCATTATGATCACGCCGGTTCGTCTCTGTTCGGAACCGTAAACGGCACTGTGAAAAACATTTCCGTTTCCGGTACGGCAACCTGCTCCGGCGGCATCGCGGCGTCCATGGTAGCAGGCGGCTCGATCGAAAACTGCATTGTGACTGCGGGAACCGTCCTGAACGGAACTTCACTCGGCGGTATCGTCGGCAGTATCGTAAAAACAGACGGAACCGACTCCACGGAGTATCGGATCAAAAACTGCCGCGTGGAAGACGGCGCGCAGATCAACGGAAGCGACGCGTATGTCGGCGGCATTGTCGGCAGTGTATTGACCAGCGGCGGTACAGCAGTCATTGAAGGATGCAGTGTCGGCAAAGTTAAGATCACCGGCCTCGGAGCCGTGCAGCCGGGCGTGAACCCACCTTCGGTAAAGGACCCGACAGCCGGATCGGTCGGCGGTCTGGGCGGGATCCTCGGCTATGGCGGTGCAGCAATATCCGACTGTATGTCGGGTGCAGAACTGGAAGGCACAGGCGGAAATACTTACGGCGTCGGCGGTATTGTCGGCGTGATCGGCACCACGCAGGGAAAGACCACGGTCGAGCGCTGCGGCTTTACCGGCAGCATCACCGTAGAGAACGGCAACAGCATCGGCGGCATCATTGGTTCTGATACCTTCGGAGGCAATCCGGAAGAACGCAGGACTGAGATCAAGGACGCATACTGTACTGCGGGAATCAACGTGAAGGGAACCGGCGGCGGTAACATCGGCGGGATCCTGGGCTCGAATGTGACTGCAAAAGACAATCGGATCGATAACGCCTACTGGAACGGCAAACTGACGAATCCGCTTCCGACCTTTGACGCGGTTACCTCAGATGAGAGGACACGTGTTTCCAACACCTATTTCTCGGAAGACGGCGGCTTCTTCAGTGAGCGGGAAGGTGCAGCCGGCAAACCGGATTCCGCGTTCGTCAGCGGCGAGATCGCTTACGAACTGGACAAGAACCACAGCCCGCGCGGAACCTGGACACAGGGCGAGACCGGTCCGATCTTCAACAAAGACGGCGAAGCTGGCATCATCTATAAGGTAGAAGTTGATAAGAAACAGGAAATTGAGTGGACTGACGGCACAAAGGCCGAGATCACTACGACGGTTTCCAGTGAGCTCAGTGAAAAAGCCGGCTTAACAGACTGTGATGCTGTTTTTGTCAAAAATGGTGAGAAAGTAACGACCATGGTAACCGGTATTCCGGCAGCGAAAGTCGTGAAGAATAGCGACGGAAGCACAACAACCACAAATTATGAGGTTAAAATCAAAGATAAAAACGGCGATCAAATCCTCTTTGACTCCGCGAATCCATCCGCTGATGTCAAAATCAATAAAGATTTGGCAGCGAACGGTAACGGTAACAGCAGTACCGCGACCACCGGAGGCGGATCCGGAAGCGGAGGCGGCACAGGCGGCGGTGACGGAACCGGAGATAAACCGGGCGACGGCGACGGAAGCGGAACCGGAGACGGCCAAGGCGACGGAGACCAGAGCGGCGACGGACAAGGCGGACAGCAGGGAGACGGAACCGGAGAAACCGGAAACAAAGGTGACAATCCGAACGGCGGCACCGGAACCGGCACAGATGTAACACCAAGTGTAACACCGAAGCCGGCGACCGCAGTACCGGCTAAACAGCAGACCACGCCGCAGGAGATCAAGGAAGATCCGGCCGCATCGCAGGCTTCGGACGACAACGACCATGAACAGATTGATCAGCCGGAGAGCGGCGGACAAAGCCAGGGCGGCGGTGAACAAGGCGAAATCCAGCCGGAGAGCAAGATCTACAAACTGATCAAGTCTGTGACCGACACAGTACGTGAAAATCCGGCAGCTTCGGCAGCGATCCTGATCGCAGTCATCGGCATCATCGCCTTCGGCGCATGGAACCGGAAGAGAAAAGAAGATCATTCTACGAAGAAATAGTCGCGATAATCACGATGCGCGCGAGCAAAATAGTTTAAGCGCATTGAGAGGACAAAAGCCTTCACAATCGCAATCGAATGCAGAAGAGGACGGCGTAAGCTGTCCTCTTCGGGCATAAAAAATAGAAAGGAAACGGTAAGAAATGAAAAGGAAACTGATCGCACTGGCTTTATCAGCGGCGGTTGTAACGGCAATGCCGGCTCTCAGCCCCAGACAAAACGATATGGCATACGCTGCAGACCATACCGCAGTGCCGATCTCAGCCGCTGCGGCGTATGCGGCCGTTATGACCGAGACCTCGTCCTCCGCGGAGAACGCGCAGGACCTGCAGCAGGAAACGGCGCCGACGGTGATCGCTATCGCAGGCAAAACCTACACAAACAGCAAAAACGGAAAAGTTGAATTAAAAGCGCGGCTGAAAGAAGCAGACATTGGGGCAGCTCTTCGTGCAGCCGCGGATGCTGCTGCAAGTCAAGATGAGGCCGATGTACAGCCTCTGCGTTTTTATATCAGCGCATCGGCAGAGGCAAAAGCGGATAAAGCGGTGATCACGATCAGCAAAACACTACTCAAAAAGATCCGCAAACAAACGAAAGCTCCGCTGGAGATCAGCACGTATCCGAGCAGTGTGACGCTGGACCGGAAACTGATGAACTCCCTGATCAGCAAGGCGAAGGGAACGACCGTTGACGTGGTGACCGAAAAGAGCGTGTTGTCTGCGGAGCAAAAGAGACTCTTCGGCAAGACGGCGATCGTACGCAAGCTCTCGTTCCGCTCCGGCGGCAAGACAATCCTCAACCCGAACAGCAGCGGCGCGTCGGTGGTCCTGGATCTCGCCGACCTGCCAGATGCTCTGCAAACCGGTGAGATCGGCATCGGCAGAGTGGTCACAGGCGGAAAAGTCTATCAGAACAAATTTTCCTCCGAAAAAACAGAAAAAAACGGAAGCCCGCTGCTCCGCTGCAAGATCCAAGGCAGTCTGCAGGGCACCTTTGTCATCGGAGAAAAGGCACGGATCGAAAACGCATGGATCATCAGCGGCGTACGCAATACCACGATCCAAGCTAAGGTGAGCAGCACCGAAAAAGCACAGCCGGGGCGCGTGAGCCTCATCCGTCTGAACTGGACGAAATCAAAGGGCTTTCAGGTAGACGGCTATGAGATCTACCATTCTTTTGACGACAGTTATTATCAGAAGGCTTATACGCTGGAAGGCAGCGACTGCTACAATCGGAATGTCACGTCCGGCACCACAAAATATTACAAGATCCGCGGTTACCGCAATGTCAACGGACAGATCTGCTACACCAGATGGTCCAACGTGATAAGCGGAAGCGTGTAGGAGCGTTCTTTATACGGTATGGAATATAGAAGCAAAAGATGCTGCTTTCACTTGCGGTGATGCTATGAATCATGATAAAATATCTCTATACAGCGCCTATTGAGGCGCGGAAAGAGAGAATCACAATTTGGAAAGAATTGATAAGATCATCGCCTCGCAGGGGCAGTACTCCCGCAAGGAGGTCAAGGCGCTGATCGCAAAGGGCCGGGTGACAGTGGATGGCAGCCCTGTCAAGTCATCATCGGATAAGGCAGATCCCGCGATGGCGAAGATCACGATTGATGGCAAGCAGCTGAACTTTAAGCGCCATGTTTATCTGATGCTGAACAAGCCGCAGGGCTATGTATCGGCGACTGAGGACCGCGATCATCGGACGGTACTGGAACTGGTGCCGGAGGCGTATCGTGGCCGGGAGCTGTTTCCGGCCGGAAGGCTTGACCGCGATACGACGGGGCTGATGATCATTACAGACGATGGCGCGCTCGCGCACAATATTTTGGCACCCAAAAAGCATGTGCCGAAGCTGTACCATGTGGAGCTTGACATTCCGGTCACGGAGGAGATGCGTGAAAGATTTTTGGCGGGTGTCGTGCTGCAAGACGGTATCTGTAAGGCAGCAGACTTGATCAAAATTGATACCCGTATCGCGCTGGTCACGCTGCGCGAGGGGCGTTATCATCAAATCAAGCGGATGTTCGGATGCTGCGGGGCTGAGGTTGTTGCCTTGAAGCGTTTGGGTATGGGAAAACTTTATTTGCCGGAAGATCTGGCGGAGGGAGAATGCCGCGAGTTGACCGCGGAGGAACTCGCGCTGCTGCAGGCGCGGCAGGCGGGGGGCTGAGCATCCTGCCGCCGCGCCGTTTGCGTTGCGCGTGCCGGGTTACCGTATCATGCAGAAGCTCTGCGATGCGCTCCATACAGTGCTTCCAAAATTGATGGACGGTACGCTGGAGCGGATAGTGCCTGCGCCCGGGACGATACGCAGATCCTTGATCTTTTGCGCCGCGCGCCTCACGTTCTTACGCGAAAAAGAGCTGCATAGCCCGTTTGAGGTATAGGGTATCCTTCGTTCCGGCCATTTCGTACGGCGCGTGCATCGCGAGCTGCGGGAGACCAAGGTCAACGGTCGGGAAAGGCACCTGTGCAGTCGACAGATTGCCGAGCGTGCCGCCGCCGCGGCGGTCGGAGCGGTTGGTGAAGACCTGATACGGAACGTCTGCGCGGCGGCAGATATCCTTGAACATTGCGCCGGACAGACCATCGGTGCAGTAATTCTGGGCGGCATTGTATTTGAGCACGATGCCTTCGTTGAGATATGGGCAGTTGCCCGGGTCTGACTTTTCGGGGTGGGCAGGGTGAACCGCGTGTGCGTTATCCGCCGAAACCATGAGACTGCCTGCAACGGTGGCCAGATACGCCTGCCTGCTCATGCCGAGGCTTTCGCAGATGCGCTCCAGCGTATCTCTGAGGAAAGTGGAAGCTGCGCCTTGCCGGGTCAGACTGCCGACTTCTTCGTTGTCAAACAGACAGAACATGGAAGCATGCGCCTGCCGCTGCCCTGCCAGAAATCCCTTGAAGCAGGCGAAGGCACACTGCAGATCGTCCAGACGCGGGCTCGCGATAAATTCGCCCGATGGTCCCCAGACGCTGCCTTTTTGCCGCGGATAAACGAAAAGATCGTGGCCGAGGAGATTTTCTTCGGAGACACAGACGGACTCCGCAATCATCTGCAGGAATGTCCCGCAGGCGGCACCATCGCCGTAGATCGGCAGCAGATCCGTCTGCATGTTCAGCTCGTCTTTTTCGCCGGCGCGCTTGAAGTGCGGCGCGACGCTCGGAATCAGCAGCATATCGCGGTCGAAGTTGATTAGCCGGCTTTGCAGCTCGCCGTTTGCGCGGACGATGACGCGGCCGGCCAGCGAGAGCGGACGGTCGAACTAGGACGGCACGATCATGCCGCCGTAGCCTTCCACGTTGAGTCTGACATAATGCCCCTCTGCGGCTAGCTCGGGGTTTTCTTTGATCTTGAGACAGGGCGAATCGCTGTGGCTGGCAGAAACACGCCAGCTATGGACGCCGCCCGTGGGAATGGTAAAGGCAATCAGTGCGGAACCGTTGCGTTCCACATAATAGCTGCTGCCGGGGCTCAGCTCCCAGACCTCGGTTTCTGTGAGCGGTGTGAATCCGGCTTCGTCCAGTCGGTCTGCAAGGTTTTTGACCGCGTGGAAGCAGGTCGGACTGGCGTCGAGAAACGCCAGCAGCTCTTGGGATAATGCATGCTGCATGGAGAACCTCCTTTGGTGGTTGTAATATTTGAATCGGTGTTTGTGCCGATGTTTAGATTCTTGGAACCTCTGAGACTATCATAGATGGCAGCGGGGCGCGTGTCAAGAGTATTATCGGAGTTTTCGGCGGCGATGGGCAGTGATGGGCGGTGTGTCGGTCCAAGCGCATATAGGAGAAAACAGGCCGGAGCCGACGGAAACCCGCCGACTCCGGCTATGTATATATTATGAAAGAAAGGAAAGCTATGTTGTGGTTTGCGCAGCAGCGCTGCCGGCACTGTTTTGAGCATCATTGCTGCTGTCCGGCGGAGAGTCCGGAAAGCCGCTCGCAGTGCTGTCTCTGCTGCTGTCCGGTGGAGAGCCTGGAAAGCCGCGCGCGGAATTCTCGGCACTGCTTCCCGGACTGCCATTGCTGTTTGGCGATGCACCGCCCGGACCGTTGTTTCTGTCTCCGCGCGCAGTGCTGTCTCTGCTGCCGCCCAGACCGCCTTGGCCGCCGCCATTCATAACGCCCATGACGGAGAGGTCGATGCTGGAGGCATCAAGCAGATTGCTGCTGTCTTCGGACTGTTCGTCGCGCGTGGATGGAATACTGCCGTCGAGCTGCCCCTGTACGCTTGCTGCGCGAAGCGCGACGGTCTCCTTAAGCATAGCCGCAGCAGCTGTGTCCGCGCTTTGAACGCCAGTTCCGCCAGCAGCGGCCGCTCGCTTTGCGCGAGCATCCAATCACGCTGTCCGGCAAGAAGCAGCTTGCACTCGGCGAGCGTGAGCGGCGCCGCGCTTTTGAGACAAAGACCCGCGTGTTTTTGCTTTTTCTCCAAAAAAACCTTTTCGGGTGCGCTGCCGTAATAGCGAAGACGGAATTTTTCCCGTTGATTGAGACCGTCTCTTTTTTCGCGCAGAGCCTTGTCGAAACAGTTGTCGAAGTACAGGCTGGTAATCAGGTATTGTCCATCCTGATCCGCGTGCGGGTCCGGCTGCATGATCGTGCGCAGCGTGCGCGTGAGCGAGAAAAAATCAAAGAGAGAAATCTCGTATTTGTATTCATGGCGATACTTTGCAGGCCGGTCTGCTGCCCGCGGCATTGTAGCTTGAGGAAGACGTGCGTTCGGCTTTGCCGGCGCATCTGATCTTATGATCCGCGCGGTGCTTTCCCGCGTCAGCGGCGATCTGGTGTCTGTATGTGTCTGCATGGTGTTTGCCCTCCTTGTTTGTGATGGATTTATCATACATCGGATATGTGCGAAACACGTGGTACAAAGCAGAAGACTTCGTGGGAAAAATTTGAAAAAAAGTGCGTAAATCTTGTTGAAACGCTGAAGCGCCGCGCGTTGCAAAACACCAAAAATATGATATAATACTTTTAAAGCCTATGCCTGTGAAAAAAGAAGATTTTGGAGAAAGCCTATGAAAACCTACCTTTATAAAGAAGAAAACTATACCCTCAGTGCCTGGTCGGGCGGCCAAACGAAGGAGCTTGCCATTTACCCACGCGGACAAAAATACATCGACAGAGAGTTTATCTGGCGGCTCAGTTCGGCGACAGTAGAAACAGACGAATCGGATTTTACCAGACTTCCGGATTATGACCGCGTACTGATGGTGCTCGACGGGGAAGTTGTCCTGGAGTACAACGGTGAGCGGGTCGCGAAACTCAAAACTTTGGAGCAGGACAGCTTCGACGGCGCGTGGAAGACAAAAAGCTACGGCAAGGTCACGGATTTCAACCTGATGGTGCGCAAGGGCAATGAAGGGTATTTAGACCTTCTGCGGCCGCAAAGTGAAAAACAGATGTGCGGCTCGACCTGCGAATCGGCGCTGCCGCTTTGCGCGCACGCGCTCTACTGCAAAGAAGGGTATCTTTTGGTCAGCATCGGCGAAAAGACACAGATGGTGCAGCCGGGGCAGCTTTTTGTCATCGAATATGAAATGGGCGAAACCGCAGAATACAGCATCATGGGCGAGGGCGTGACCGTTCGCGCGCAGATTTTTTACAGCGGCATGGAGGAGGAACTGTTTCCGGTCGAGATCCCGCGGGAAAAGGCGACCTTCGACGACTTCAAAGCCTGCGTGTTTCTTGCCAATACGCAATTCCGCGGCGCCAGGTATCTGTGCAAAAGCCTGCAGCGGACCTGGTATGACGAGGCGCTCAGCAGCGTGATCCGCAAGCTGGAACGCTATTTTGTGACCAGCCTCGTCTTTTTCGTGGGACTTGTGGCAATTCTCTCTCTCTCCCTGGCAGAGCATATGACGGCGCTGCCGGCGTTGACGCTGTTTTTTGGATGGGTTCTTGTGGACTGCCTGCTGATTTCACCCTTGATTTTTTTCGCGTTTGTACCGAAGCCGGTGCGCAAGCATATCAAGGACATCGACAAGCTGACGCCATATGAGCAAAAGGTTCGCGCGCGCGAGCAAGGACGAAACGAGCAGCTCGAAAAACTGTTAAAAAAATATAAAAACAGCGGTAAATACCTTGGCCGCGAAGATTAGTCCCGGCCCTTCTCATGCAGGATGCGCGGCGGCTTTTAAGCTACGACGGAAATTTTAGGCGTTTTTCACAAAAAAATAAACAAAACTTAAACAAAAGAGGACAAGAGTGGGCATAACGAAATCAGAGATTTCTACGCGCACGTGGCACTCGCCCATGAGCGCCGCTTCGCAAGGTGCTTTTGTCGTGATTTCGGGAATACCGCGCAGCGATATTTCCTATAGGATAATCAAAAAGAGAATACGATTCCTTGTGGGAATCTTGTATTCTCTTTTTTTGCGTTTTTGCTTTTGCCGCAGGCGCCGCGCGGACAGTAAGCAAACTTTGGTTTGTCTATTTATGGAAGATCTTTGTCTTTTTTAGGGAGCTATAGAGTAGCAGCCCGAGGATTCCGCAGGAGATGATTTCTCCCGCGCCGACCGTCATCGCCAGATACCAGTAAGCGTCGCTTACGCCGTAGACCCGCTGCAGCACCAGCGGCACGATGATGATGTTTGAGAGAATCGGCGGCAAAACCGCCAGGACCGGACTTTTTTTGCGCAAAAGGCGTGTGCCGACCGCCCCGATGAGTGTTGCCAGAGAGCCGAATACGACGTCCCAGATGGCACATCCGGTCAAAAGATTTGCCAGTACGCAGCCGACAGCCAGTCCCGGCACCGCAGCGGCGGTAAAGACGGGAAGGATGGTCAGTGCTTCGGACAGTCTGACCTGGATCACGCCGCTTGCAAGTCCTGCAAGGTTCGCGATAAAGGTTAAAACGACATACAGGGCGGCGATCATCGCGCCCTGCGTTAAATCAAGCAATAAGATAGAGTTGTTTTTTTTCATGACAGTAAGGTTCCTTTATATGATATTTATATAAAAGGGTGCCACTACTGATGACAGGACTCCCTGCGCGATCCGCCGCAGCTTTGCAGGCAGCGCGCGAAACATGCACAGCGTACGAAAGTACGAAAAGTCGTGAAATGCTGCGCAGCAGCGTTTGGAGTCAAGAATCAGCCGGTGAAGCCGGATTTTTTGCTTTCTAAGAATCTTCTGCGATATTTGAGTACCGCGTAATCGCTGATGCGATTGACATAAATCGGATCGAAGATACCTCCCGCGATGCCGATTACAAATTGTCCCTGCAGGAATTTGGTATAGATCATTTCCTGCGACAGGCAGGCGGAGGTTGCCCTCATCTGCTCTGCTTTGCTGACCTTCCAGCTGTCCTCCGGCATGCGATCGCCGGCGAGCGTGATCTGGTGAATGTCCTCGTTGAGAGCTTCGTTTTTTTCGCGAAAAGCTTCCTCGTCGCACATCGCCGCCTCGATGACCTTGAGAATAAAAATCTTTTCTTCATCGGTATCGTAGCTGTAGCCGTAGCTGAGCGCGATTTCGTAAACGCTTTTGAGCACCATCGCGATGAACAGCGGAATATCCGGGATTCCGGCGCCGACGAATCCCAGTCCGATGCCCTCGATGCTCGCGATTGCCAGGTTGAGGCTCTTCGCGGATTTTGCCTGTTTGGTGAAATTTCGAACGGTTTTGCGGTCCTCGCGAACCTGAGCCGCGTAGGTATTGACCTTGAAGTCCGTTTCCCGTTTGCCCTTGTTGTAAGTTTTTTCGATCACACCGGTGCCCTTCTCGAAGATGATTTCAAACGCCTTCAAAAAAGCCGCGTTCAGTGTGCCGCTGAGCTTATCGGGGACGAAACGGTCCAGTTTTTGAACCAGAACGGAGGTCGGTCCTTCTCTTCGCTTGGCCGCGAATTTCGCTTCGCGTTTCGCGAGGTCGGCCCATTCGATTTCCCAAGGTGATTTCTTATGAAAAAATGCCAAAATCTTCACCCCCTCTTTTTCATATTTATTCTAACACGCGCATCGGGATTTCGCAAGGCAACTCTAGGACGTTTTTGTGAATCTGTCCAAAAACCTTGTCTTTTCGCGGAGCTTGCTGTATAATGAAACGGAATGTTTTAGCAAAATCTGAATATCCCGCAGAGGGATATCATAGATCATACAGACACCAAAGGAGGTCTTGCATGTATAGAACAGACGGAAATCGCGTAAGGGGAAACGATGCTATGTACGAGCTGGTGCCGCACATCATGCCGAAACGCTATGACGCGTCGAACAGCATCAAAGTGGAGATCGACCTCGACCCGATTCAGGAATACATCCGCCGGTGCCGCAAAAAGGGCATCAGTATGAGCCACATGAGCGTCATCATTGCGGGCTATCTGCGCGCCGCTTCGCAGAATCCGTATCTGAACCGCTTCTGCATGAACAAAAAGATCTACGCCCGCAATCATTTCTGCGTTTCGTTTGTAACGCTGACGCCGGGTAAGGAGAGCGATACGGTCACCAAGCTGTATTTTAATATGGATGATACGATCTTTGAAGTCAACCGCAAGGTGCAGGAGGCCATCGAAAAAATCCAGAAGCCGGATGCGGAGAATTCTTTGGATAAGCTGATGGCGACACTGCTGCGGGTACCGTTTCTGGTCACAGTTGCAGTCGATATCCTAAAGCTTTTGGATCACTTTTTCACCCTGCCGTTTTCGGTGGTGGACGCAAGCCCGTTTCATACGTCGCTGTTTGTGACCAATCTGGCATCGATCCGCACAAACGCCATTTATCACCATCTGTATGAATTCGGCACGACGAGCGTGTTCGTTTCGATGGGACAGCCGATAAAGCGCGCGGTGCCGAACGGCGAAACCCTTGCCGAGAAAAAAATCATGGAGCTTGGGATCGTGACGGACGAACGGATTGCCAACGGGCACTATTATGGCCGCTGCTTTCGCGAGGTCAATCGCCTGTTTAAGAATCCGGAGCTGCTCGAACAGCCGCCGGAGCAGGTGGTGACGGATCCGCACGTCAAACCAAATCGCAAATGGATCGTAAAATAACGAAATTGTCCGGCAGACTGAGATCTGGCTGCGGCACGCATCGCATCGCCGGGTAACATCAGGTTGTCGCATAAAAAGAAAAGGAGCAAAAAATGACAAAAAAAGGAACGGATATTGTTGCGTATATCACGATCGTCGGCTGGGTGCTGGCTTTTGCCTGCGGGACCAGAACAGAATCCGGCTTTCATCTGAACCAGGCGCTGGTTCTGTTTTTGGCCAATGTGGTATGGGGAATCGTGGCGAAGATTCTGGCCTTTATCCCAATCTTAGGATGGATCGCGTTGGGAGTCGGCTATCTGGTGTTGTTTGTCTTTTGGGTGATGGGCCTTGTCAGCGCGATTCAAGGCGAGGAAAAACCGCTGCCGCTGATTGGTGAAATTCACATCCTCAATTTTTAGATTAAAAATCTCACAACAAAATCAAAGGACCCGCATGGGGCTGCTCCGCGATGCGTCTGGCATGCGTCAGAAAGGAAGCCCCTGCGGGTCTTACTGTTTTTTGATTATGTAGCTTCCTGTATAATTCAAAGTGTAGAGAGTAAATAATTTTACAAAAATAGATACCTAAGTTAAACTGTCATTACTGACCGGCCAGTTAGC
>OLOW01002333.1_pt1 | contig 12890 bp, 12 predicted proteins | sample 1672801 | NCBI WGS metagenome assembly OLOW01 (sample SAMEA3136725, study PRJEB25190) | human gut metagenome | biome: human gut; feature: human-associated habitat; material: faeces | place: Austria | collected 2013
ACTTGTCCGGCGCGATCAGCTGCAGGGGATGGTCCATAAAGGTGCACGTCACCAGCGGCACACCCTGCCGGTCGGCCAGCGCGCGCCCTTTCTTAAGCAATACCTGATGGCCGATGTGCACGCCGTCAAACATGCCCAGCGCCACCACGCTGCGGTCGGCCGCATAGCGGCCGTCCAGAACGGTCTGCATCTGTTGTCCTCCTCATTTGCTCATTCCGCAAGCCAGGTTTTCACCTTGACCTCGCTGCCCTGCCGCTGCGCCACGGCCAGCAGCGCCTCCCCCAGCCGCAGTCCAAAAGGCTGCTCCGCACTTACGCCCTGTGCGGCAAAGCGATTCCATGGGATGTGGCCGCCGTTTCGCACGGCCTTTTCCAAATCCGGCGGCACCTGGGCCATGGCCATGGCCCCAAGGCCGGTTTCGGGCGGAAGCAGGCACCCGGCCAGCGTTCCCTGTGCGGCCTTTTCTGCGAGCGTCTCCAGCGTATAGGCCGTATCCAGCCCGAAAGGGCCGCTGCGTATGCGCAGCAGAAAGCGCATATGCGCGGGACAGCCCAGCGTCTCGCCCAAATCGTGGCACAGGGTACGCACATAGAATCCCCTGGAGCAGCGAACGCGCAAAAGCGCCCCATGTTCGGGTGTAAGCCCCGTAAGGTCCAGCGCATACACCGTGACTTCTCTGGCGGGGACGTTGGCCTCCCGGCCGCTTCGCGCCAGGTCGTACAGCCGCTGCCCATCCTGCTTCAGGGCGCTGTACATGGGCGGCGTCTGCAGGATTTTTCCTTTAAAACGCGGGAGAGCAGCGGCGATCGCGGCTTCATCCGGCCAGCGGTCTCCATGGGCAATGGGTACGCCCTGCGCATCCTGCGTATCGGTGGCCACCCCGAAGGCAACCTCGGCCACATATTCCTTTTCCTTGTCCTGCAAATAATCAAACAGGCGCGCAGCCTTTCCCACCATCACCGGCAGTACGCCCGCTGCCTCCGGGTCCAGCGTGCCGGCGTGGCCCGCCTTCACCCCGCCCAGCAGACGGCGCACACATCCTACCACCTGTGCGGAGGACATGCCCGGGGGCTTAAGCACGTTGAGAAAGCCGCACAGCGGTTTTGCCTGCGTCATGCATTCACGCTCCCAAGCGCCTCCGTCAGCGCGCCTTCCACGACCCGCACGACCTCAGCGAGAGGCATGTCCAGGGTCAGGCCGCTGGCCAACCGGTGCCCGCCGCCGCCAAAGCGCTCGGCCACCTGATCCACCCGCCAGGGCTCCAATGCCCGCAGGCTTACCTTCACGCGTCCATCCTCCGTCTCGCGGGCGAAGTATGCCATCGCTACCCCTTCCAGATCGATGGCATAATCCACCAGACCATCGGTATGTCCCGCCTTTGCGCCCGCTTGACGCATCTGAGCGGCGGTCAGCGTGATTCCGGCCACCTTGCCCTCGCAAATCAAGTGCAGGGAGGGCAGCGTCTCGCCCAGCAGCCTTACGAAGGGCAGTTCCTTGACCCGGAACAACCGCCTGGCATACTCCGCCAGAGGCAGCCCCGCCTCCATGAGCGCAGCCATCATGCGAAAGCTCTCGGCGCTGGTGCTCTCGTAGATGAAATTGCCCGTATCGGTGGACAGGCCGGTATAGAGGCAGACCGCTTCCTCGCGGGAAAGGGCGCCACCCATGGCCTCCAGCAGCCGGTACACCAGCACGGCAGTCGCCGGAGCGTCGCCATCCACCCAGTTGATCTGGGCAAAACCGGGATTGGAGCTGTGATGGTCCACCACCGCGGTGCGCGCAGCGGCAAGAAAAGCCGGGGCACACGCGCCCAGCCGCTCCTTGCAGCTCACATCCACCGCAAGGGCCAGATCAGCCGCACCGGCCTCGGCCTCCGGTCCCTCCACCGCGCCCATGCGCGACAGAAAGGCAAGGTTGGACGGCACTTCTCCGTCCACGAGCAGCCGCACAGACTTTCCCATCGCCGTCAGACGCAATTTGAGCGCCAGCGCGCTGCCCAGCGTATCGCCATCAGGCGAGACATGGCAAAACAGCAAGACGCTGTCCGCCGCTTGAACGGCGGACAGCACCTGCTGCCGCGGATCGGGGTTATTCCTGACCGTCGCTTGATTCATCGTTCGTTTCTTCCTCCGAGCGCACCTGCTTGAGCACAGATGCGATATGGATGCCGTATTCGATGTTGTGATCCTCTTCAAAGAGGATTTCCGGCGCATAGCGGATAATCATGCTCTGCCCCAGCTCATGGCGCACGAAACCCGCCGCCTTTTTCAGCGCCGCCATCATGGGCGCGCGGTCGGCTTCCTCCAGAATGCTGACGTAGATCTTGGCGTAGCGCAGATCGCGCGTCACCTCAGCCCGCGTCACGCTGAAGGTGCCACGAATACGCGGATCGGACAGGCGATCGCGGATGATGCGGTCCACCTCGCGGCGAACCTGCTCTGAAATGCGGTCAATGCGTTGATAGCTCAATGGATCGCTTCCTTCAAAAACGTATGGTCACGCGGCGGGGAGGGAGCGCCCTCAGCGCTCGACCTCCTCCATGACGTAGCATTCGATCACGTCGCCTTCCTTGATGTCGTTGAAGCTGTCGAAGCTCACGCCGCACTCGTAGCCCTCGGCGACCTCCTTGGCGTCGTCCTTGAAGCGCTTGAGGCTGGAGAGCTTGCCCTCAAACACCACCACGTTGTCGCGGATGAGGCGCGCCTCGGCGTTGCGCTGAAGCTTGCCGTCCTTGACGTAGCAGCCTGCCACGGTACCCGCGCCGGTGATGCGGAAGGTGTTGCGCACCTCGGCATGGCCGAGGGTGACCTCCTTGTATTCGGGCTCCAGCAGGCCCTTCATGGCTTTCTGTACGTCCTCGATAGCCTGATAGATCACGCGGTAGAGGCGCACGTCCACACCCTCGCGTTCGGCAGCTTCGCGCGCAGAGGCGTCGGGGCGAATATTGAAGCCGATGATGATGGCGTCGAACGCGGAGGCGAGATTGACGTCATCCTTGGTAATGGCGCCCACGGCGCTGTGCAGCACGCGCACCTTGACCTCGTCATTGGACAGCTTTTCAAGCGCCTGCTTGACAGCCTCCACGCTGCCCTGCACGTCCGCCTTGATAATGATGTTGAGGTTGGTCAGCTTGCTCTGGTCGATGCGGCTGAACAGGTTATCCAGCGACACCTTGCTGGAGGCGGCCGCGCGTGCGGCCTTGAGCTTGTCGCGGCGCTCCTGCACCACCTGGCGGCCCAGATGATCGTCGGCCACGGCCATCATGTCGTCGCCTGCGCTGGGCACATCGGTAAAGCCGGAAATCTCCACAGGCATGGAGGGTCCCGCCTCGGTTACGCGTTCGCCGCGGTCGTTGACCATGGCGCGCACACGGCCGCTGGCCATACCGGCCACGATGTTGTCGCCCACGTGGAGCGTACCGTTTTGCAGAAGCACGGTGGCCACGGGGCCGCGTGCCTTATCCAGCTTGGCCTCGATGATCACGCCCTTGGCCATGCGGTTGGGGTTGGCGCGGAGCTGCAGCATGTCTGCCTCCAGCAGAATCATCTCCAGCAGCGTATCGACGCCCTCGCCGGTATGGGCGCTCACGGGCACCATGATGGTATCGCCGCCCCATTCTTCGGGCACCAGCTCGTATGCGGTCAGATCCTGCTTGACGCGTTCGGGATTGGCGGCGGGCTTATCCATCTTGTTGATGGCAACGATGATGGGCACATTTGCCGCCTTGGCATGGTTGATGGCCTCCACGGTCTGAGGCATTACGCCGTCGTCGGCCGCCACCACGAGAATCGCGATGTCCGTGGCCTGTGCGCCGCGTGCGCGCATCGCGGTAAAAGCCTCATGGCCCGGCGTATCCAGGAAGGTGATGGTGCGGCCCTCCACCGTGACGGTGTAGGCGCCGATGTGCTGGGTGATGCCACCCGCCTCGCCCGATGTGACGTGAGAGTGGCGAATATAGTCCAGAAGCGAGGTCTTGCCGTGATCGACATGGCCCATGATGGTGACCACAGGCGGACGGGGCTGGAGGTCCTCCTCCGCGTCCTCAAAATCGGTCTCGGCCAGGTCATCCTCAGCGGTCTTGGCCAGGTTCATCTCCAACGTCACGCCGAAATCGCTGCACACGAGGCTGGCGGTGTCAAAGTCCAGCTCGCTGTTGATGTTGGCCATCACGCCCAGGAGGAGCAGCTTCTTGAGGATCTCGCCCGCGGGCTTGCCGATGCGCTCGGTCAGGTCCTTGACGGTGATGGTTTCGGCGGTCATGTAGGCTTTTTCAATCTTGATGGGGGCCATGAGCTGCTGCGCGCTGGGCTTCTTCACGCGCGCACGGCGGCCGCCGCGCACCACATCATCATCCAGCCCGTTGAAATTCTCGCGCGCGAGCTGCTTGCGGTTACGGGCCACACGTTCAGGATCGTGCTGGCGCACGTAGTTTTTCTTGTTGGGATCGTAGTTGCTGACGCGTTCCTTCTCAACGGAAGGCGTCATTTCTACCGCGGGCTTGCGTCCGCCCATCGGGGGGCGCGGACCGCCGGAGCGGTTGCCAAACCCGCCGCCCATGGGACGGGGTCCGCCCTGACTGCCTGCGGGACGGCCATACGGGCCCTGCGGGTTCGCCGGGCGGCCATAGGGGCCCTGCGAATTTGCGGGACGGCCATAGGGACCCTGCGGATTCGCGGGACGGCCATAAGGACCCTGCGGATTTGCGGGGCGGCCATACGGACCCTGCGGATTCGCGGGACGGCCATAGGGGCCGGCGGGACGGGGGCCGTTGCCCACAGGACGCGCGCCCTGCTGGGGAACGGGACGAGCCTGCTGCTGTACGGGCCGCGGAGCCTGCTGGGATGCGGGAGCAGGCCTCTGCGCCGCCGGACGGGCAGCAGTGGGCTGCGCCGGAGCGTTATGCTGCTGGGGCGCTGCTTTGACGCTGGCAGGCTGTGCCGGGGCAGGCACGGCCTGAGCGGACTTTTCGGGTTTGGCCGCGTTCTCCTTCGCCGTCTGGGGGGCTGCGGCGGGAGCGGGCTTCTTTTCTTCCTGAACCTTTTGTTTCTCTTCCAGCTTTTGCACGGGCTGTTTCTCCTCCTGCTTCACGGGTGCGGGAGCAGGCTCCTTCTTTTCTTCCTTTGCCTTAGGGGCTGCTGCCGGGACGGTTTTTTCTTCCGCCTTCGGCGCAGGGGACGCTTCTTTTTTGGTTTCGGACGCTTCCGCTTTGACGGGAGCGGCGGGCTTGGCGGGAGCTTCCGCCTTAACGGGCGCTTTCTCCGTGGCGGGCTTTTCTTCCGCCTTCGGCGCAGGCGCGGTCTGGACGGGCTTGGGCTCGTCATCCGTGTCAGGCATGGTGAAGGCCTTGGCGTGCTGACTGATCAGCCGCTCCTGTTCCGCCTGCTTTTCTTCGGCACGGCGGCGCTCCTCCTCCCGGGCAAACTGGTTCTCCTGCTTTTTCGCCAGCTGCGCCAGAGCATCCGCGTTCTTGCGCATCCCGGAGAGCTTGCTCAGCGTTTCTTCCGCGCCCTTCAACAGTTCCCTCGTTGCATCCTTGAGCTTTACTTTGGTCATGTACCCCTTGCACCCCCATGTATTTTACAGTCCGCGGGGACTGTCAATGTTCCTGAAAATAAGTCAGGAGTTTATCGGCCATTCGCCCGGCAGGGACGGAGATCACCATTCGTCCGGGCTTGCCGATCGCGTGCCCCAGCGCGCCGGGGCTGATACGGTAAAGCGGCACCTGATGACTGGCACAGGCGTCCTCCACCCGCTTGAGCGTGTTTTCGGACGCGCCCGCGTCCAGCAGCGCCAAAGCGCATTCGCCGCCGCGAATGGCGGCAACGCAGGCTTCCTGACCGCTGACCACCTGACCGGCCCGCATACACAGGCCCAGAAAGGACAGTGCCCTTTCCTCCGCAGTTTCGTTCATGCCTTGCTTTCCTCCAGCAGACGATTCATGGTCTCGGTCAGGCTCTGATTGACCTCCGGGGCCAGCTTCACCTCCAGCTGGCGATCCAGCTGGCCCTGTTTCAGCGCCCGCTTTAGACAGTCGGCGCTGTAGCAGCAGTACGCGCCCCGGCCGGGCTTTTTCCCGGTGGGATCCAGACTGACCTCTCCCTCCGGCGAACGCACTACGCGCAAAAGCTCTTTCTTGGGCTTCATCTGCCGGCAGCCCACGCACATGCGCATCGGAATTTTCTTCGGCTTTACGGGCATCCGAAGGCCCTCCTTCTTTGGAATGAAATAGGCGGCTTACAGCGTGTCGTCGTCCTCATCGTCGCCGCTCAGTTCCAGCGGCAGGTCGCGCAGCTCCGGCAGACCGGATTCGGCCATGGCTTCCGGAGTGGCAGGCTCATTGTACAACGCCTGATAGCCCATGGCAAGATTTTCTTCCATCGGCTGATCGTCGGCGGGCAGGTCGAACATTTCGGCGGCCTGACTCTGGCTCTTGATATCGATGCGCCAGCCGGTGAGCTTGGCAGCCAGGCGGGCGTTCTGTCCTTCCTTGCCGATGGCGAGGCTCAGCTGATTATCCGGCACCACCACGCGGCAGGCCTTCTCCGTATCGGAGATGAACACGCTGAGCACGTGGGCGGGGTTCAGGGCGTTGGCGATGAACTCGGCGGGATCGGCGGACCACTTGATGATGTCGATCTTCTCGTTCTTCAGTTCTTCCACCACTTTTTCCACGCGGTTGCCGCGGGGGCCGACGCAGGCGCCCACGGGGTCGATGGTGACCTCGGTGGAATGGACGGCCATCTTGGTGCGGCTGCCAGCTTCCCGGGCGATGGACTTGATCTGTACCACGCCCGCGGCGATCTCCGGCACTTCCATCTCGAACAGGCGCTTCACCAGTCCGGGATGAATGCGGCTGACGCGAACCTGCGGCCCGTGGAGCATTTCACGGCCGGTGCGGTTCACTTCCAGCACATATACTTTAATGTGGTCGTCGATGTGATATTCCTCGCCGGGCATATATTCGCTGGGCTCCATGATGCCCTCGGTGCGGCCCAGCTCCACATACACGCCCTTGGGCTCCACCCGCTGCACGATGGCGGTGAGGATCTCGTTCTCCTTGTCGGAGTATTCCTCATAGATGCGGCCCTGCTCCGCTTCGCGGATCCGCTGCATGATGACCTGCTTGGCGGTCTGGGCGGCGGTGCGCAGGAAGCCGTTCGGGGTCACGTCGATCTCGGCGATATCGCCCATCCGATAGTCGCGGCGGATCTTCAGCGCTTCCTCCAGCGTGATCTGATTGGCGGGATCCTCCACATCGTCGGTGATGGTCTTGCGGGCGAACACGTGCACGTCGCCGGTATTGCGATCCATGGTGACGGACAGGTTGCTGGGCGCGTCCTCGTCCCGGGAGACGTTCTTTTTGTAGGCGGCCTTCATGGCCTCCTCAATCGCGCTGAAGAGAACCTCCGGCTCGATATCCTTTTCGGAGCACAGCGCCTTGACTGCGTCCACGATCTCCCGGTGCCCGTTCTGCTGCTGATTCTTTTTCGTAACCCTCATTGTCTTTTACTCCTGTTTATTGATATTCTTATTCAAATTCCATCTCGGAAAAATCGCCGTCCAGCACTTCTCCGCCATCGTCGGGAAGGTCGTCCTCGTCAAAGTCGATCACAGGCTTGACGATGGCCACGGCCTTCCGGGGGAAGGAAAGCAGTTCGCCCTCCGCGGGCTGCAGCACGACTTCCTCGTCGGTAAAGTCCTTCAGAAGGCCCTGATACAGCTTGGAGCCGTTCTGCGCGGCAAACAGCCGGACTTCCACCAGCGCGTCCCGGTTTTTCTCAAAATCCCGCCGGGTCTTGATGGGGCGATCCATGCCCGCGCTGGAGACCTCCATGATGTCGTAATCCACATCCTCCACTAGTGGCTGTAGCGCCCGGTGATATTTCTCGCAGTCGTCCAGCCCGATGCCGCCCTCCCGGTCGATAAATACCAGCAGGCATTTGCCCCGGCTTTCCTTCTGCAGGGAGACCTCCACCAGCTCCACGCCCTGTTCATCGGCTAGCCGCTGAGCCAGCCGTTCCACGTCCTGAACGGCGCTGCGGGACGCGGTCATTTTTTTCTTTGCCATCCGTCATTCATCCTCCGGTAGTGCTCTGTTTAGCGGAAACGGGAAGAATGCAACAAAAAAAGCGGCCGTTATCGCTTCTGTCCTTTTGCTTTTGCGGCTTGCAAACAGCGACCCGGGAAACCCACGGCCGCGATGCTGTCACTTGCCTTCAAGCAGAAAAGAAAAGCGATACCCACTCTTTTCGAAAACCCTTCTTTCTGTAATCCTTCGTCGAAATGGTACCAGAAACCTGCCTTCGAATGAAAGGCAGGGTCAGTATACCACATCACTGCAGGAAATACAAGGGTTTCCGGGGCGGGTTTTTGGCGTGAAAAGGGGAATTTTGTCCGTTCAGCCCTGTTTTGACAAAAATTCCTCCGCTTTGTCCAGAATCGTCCGATAGCCTTTGTGCAAAAGGGGCAGCGCTTCTTCGGCGCTCATCCAGCGGGCGGCGGCAATCTCTTCCTCCCGAAGGGACAATTCTCCCTCCAAACGGCCCAGCACCAGCGTGACCCGCTTCTGCCCCTTACGGTCCTCCATGGCGTAGGTGATCTCCTCCCGGAAGCCGTCCAGCAGCCGCGCCCGGCAGCCGGTTTCCTCCCACGCCTCCCGAAGCACCGTTTCCCGCTCGTTCTCCCCTCTTTCCTGATGGCCCTTGGGGAAGCTCCATGTATTCGACTCCCGTTGGAGCAGCAGCAGATATTCGAAGCCTTTTTCGCCTCGCCGAAAGGGGATCACGCCGCAGGAGTGATGATACAGCGGCTCTACCTCGCTGTGGTAGTATTTTTCCTGAAAATACACCTGCTGGGCGATCTGCGCCTGATCGAAGATCCTCCCGTCCGGTGCGGCGACCAGCTTGTCCTCGTTGTCGTCCCGCCGGTGCACGATCCCGATCACCCGCCCGTCAAAGGCCTCTATGGGTTCCGAAACGCCCAGCACATATACGTCCAGTTCCTCCCCGTCGCCGCCCAGCACGCCGGGAACATAGCCGTAATTGATGGGGTAATAAAGCCCCGGGTGCTTGGGATGCTCCGTCCCGATGGGACGATCCATCTCCACATGGACTTTCTCCCCCAGAAACGACCAGACCAGCGCCTTGCGCAGGGCATAGGCGATCCATTCCGCTTTGCCCTCGGTGTAGGCGCTGCGGTCGTTGGGATAGCGCCGCTGAAGCTCCTGCTTCAACGCTTCGTATTCCGCCGCTTTCTTAGGGTAGAAATTCAGATAATCCCGAAAATTGATATCATTGCGCCATTCCATGCTTCCCGCCCGTACCACGTGGATGTGGCAGGTTCGGGTATCCGCTTCCAGATCGCCGCAGACCAGCAGAATCTGTCCCTCGTTATCGCAATGGGCCGCGTGATAAAAGCCCTGTGCCTCCAACGCCGGGAACAGCGGCTCCACATCTGAAAGCTGCCGGACGGCTACCGCCAGATCGACGATCGGCTTGGCCTGAATCGTCGGAACGGCGGTGCTGCCCACGTGCTGCATCTCCACAGCTGCATCCCCCAAAATCGCCCGGAGCCGTTTCATGGTCTCCGCGGCATAGGTTTCCCAGCCCGTCTCATGGGGCGCAAGGAGCACCGTTCCCCGTTTCAGTCCCAGCATGATGGATCTCCCCCTTTGTTCTTTCGCAGTCAAACGTCCGCTATTATAGCATGAAAAAAGGCGTCCGGCAAAACCGGGCGCACAAAAGACGTTTTAATACTCCAACCGGGGCTTTTGCTCCCCGGAAGGAGCCTTTCCCTGCAAATTGCGGTGCATCCGTTCCAGCAGGCTGTGGAGCTGGGCGATGTCCTCTACCGTAAAATCCTGCAGAGCCAGCTTTTCCGTTTCCTCCATGGCGCGGACCGTGCGGGCCGCTTCCGCCTGTCCCGCATCCGTCAGATGCAGGGCTTCTCCCTCGAAGGTGAGGTATCCCTCCTGCACCAGTCGTTCCACAGCCAGTGCTACGGAGGTCTCGTTGCGCTGCAGACGTTCCGACACTTCTTCCTGCGTCAGCCCGTCCTGTGTGCGCAAAAGTCCCATGATCGGAGCCTGTCCCACCGGCGGCTTGTTCTTGCCAAGCATCGCGCCGATTTTTCGATGGCACTCCCGCATGACCCGGGAAAATTCCCATAACATCGGATTCCAGACTTCCATCGCACTGCGCTCCCTTCGCCATTCCTTCGCGGTATGGCTTATTATAGGAAGAATGCCCGCCCAAGGTCAATGCGCCAGGGCAAGGATTTTCGGATTGTTCACAAATGCTATCACTCCGCCGCCGGTCCCTGTTTGCACACGTCCACCCAGCCTATTGCCCCTGCCACCTTCTCCAGGTCAGGAATGGTCAGGCGGACGGCGCTGTGATCGTTGCCTGCGGCGGGATAGACCGTGTCGTATTTCCGAAGGCTTTCGTCCAGGTAAACGTCCACGCCGTCCCGAATGCCGAAGGGGCACACGCCGCCCGGCGTGTGCCCAATTCGGGCCTCCACCTCGTCAAAGGGGATCATTTTGGCCTTGACGTGAAAGGTTTCCTTGTATTTATGATTGTCGATCCTGGCCGTTCCCTCGGTCAGGATCAGCACCGCCTTGTCCTCCCGCAGGAAGGACATGGTCTTGGCGATCCTGCCGGGTTCCACGCCCAGCGCCTCCGCGGCCTGAGCCGCCGTGGCCGTGGAGGCCTCCAGTTCCATCACGTGATCCAGAAATCCCTTGCGTTCCAAATCAGCCAAAGCTTTTTCCAGCGACATTGTTTTCCCTCTTTTGTTTGCAGCATTGCGTCCCAAAGGACGAAGCCATTATACGGCTCCCGCCCTCTTTTCACAAGAAAAAGCGCGTGATTTCCGTCACAGGGGCGATGGCGTCAATTCCACCCACGAGCCGGAACGAATTTCTTCTTCGTCCGGCATATCCTCGTCCATGCCGCAGGAATACACATACACCCGCAGTCTTTCAGGGATATGGCCGCTGCCGTCGAAGGGGATCTCCAACCGACGGACCGACTCGGCGGACGAGCTTTCCCGGGGCAGATATTCCGTGCCGGTTTCGTCGTAGACCGCCGCCATCCACGGCTGCTCCTGCCATGTCTGGTCGTCCAGATAGCGGGTCGTCAGCGGAAAAGCGTCCGTTTCCGCATCGATGGTCAGCCGCAGCTCGATGGCGCTGACCTGTGCCGTCACAGTGCAGGCCGCGCCGTTGAGCGTACCCTCGCCCGTGAAAAGGATGATTTCCGCATCGGCCTTCGGCACCGTGGCTGTGACCCGCCCCACGCCGTCCCGCTGCACCTCGCTGCGCCAGTACGTTTTCTGCCCGTCGAAATAATAGTATTCCGTGCTTCTGCCCAATTCTGCATAGACGGACAGGGTTTCCCGGCCAGAAACGTCCTCCGGCAGGGGGGAGAACTCCCTGATCTCGTAAAGGGTTCCGTTTTCCTCCTCGTCCTCGCCGTAATAGGGCGGCAGAGAAATTCCGTCCTCCGTATAGAAATGGTCGTGTACCCAGATCGTGTCTTTTCGGATTCCGAAGGGTCTTCCGGCAGCCTTCGCCGCCTGAGTATCCGCCATAATCCGCTTCTCTTCCTCCGTCATCGCCGTCTGCGGCGTAGCGGGGCGGGCCCCTTCCTCTGGCTTTAGAAGGGCTTTTTCCTCCTCCGTAGGCGTCCATTCCGAGATTCGCCGGGCGTTTTCCACCGCAATGGTCAGCGTCAACGTCTGCCCGTCGTAGTAGGCGCTGTCCACCCGTGCGCTGACCATTCCCAGCTTTTCATCCAGCACCGATGCGGGTTTTTCCGTCACGTCCGTGACCTGATCCAGCACGCCCTCATACCGCCGGTCGTTTTGGGCGAATCGGGCGAACAGATTCGTTCCCACAGCCAGCGCGGCCCCAGCCAGCGCCAGCAGCAGGGCGACCGCCAAAACGAGGCTTCTCCTTTTCGGAATTGGCTTTTTTTCTCTCTGTGCAACGGCGGCGCGGATTCCTTCCCGCCGCCGGGGCGAGGCGGACAGCGGAGAAAGCCGTGCGTCCAGCGCCTTTCGGATGGTTTCCCGTTCATTCGCCATGATACCACGCCTCCAATTCCTTTCTGAGGATCGTCTTGGCCTGTTTGAGCCGGTTCATTACGGCGGAACGGCTGATCTTGAGCACGTTCGCCGTCTCCTGACCCGTCAGGCCCTGATACCAGCATAACAGGACAGTCTCCCGGTATTTGGGTTTCAGTCCCATCACCGCTCGCGTCAGGGTATCGTCCCACTGGCTCCATTCCTGTGCCAGGTCGGCCGGTTCGCCCAACACATCCAGCGTCACATTTCTGTCCACGTGGCGGAACCACGCGCTCCGTCGCAGGTCTCTGCAGGTGTTGATGGCAATCCGCAGCAGCCACGTTTTTTCACCCGCGTCCCCGCGAAAACGTTCCAGCGCCCGGTACGCCTTCCAAAACGTCTCCTGCACCGCGTCCTCGGCCAGCGCCGCGTCGCCCAGATAGGCGAAGCACATGCGCAGCAGACTTTCTTCATATTGCCCCATGGCCCGTTCCAGCCAGGCTTCCCTTGTTTCTCTGTCGTCCACGTTTCTCCCCCCTTCCCTTATTAGACGATGGGAAAGCGAGAACTGTCAAACAAAAAAACAGCCGCCCGTAGAAAAAAGGCAGCTGTAAAAAAGCAAACGAAAAAGCCCCGTTTTCACGGAGCTTTTTCATGAGGTTTCGGTATCACTTTCGAAGTGATAAGGTGGAGGTGCCACCCGGATTCGGACCGGGGAATAAAGGTTTTGCAGACCTTCGCCTTACCGCTTGGCTATGGCACCGAAGTGTGGAGCGGTAGACGGGATTCGGACCCGCGACATCCACCTTGGCAAGGTGGCACTC
>OLOW01002335.1_pt1 | contig 12883 bp, 8 predicted proteins | sample 1672801 | NCBI WGS metagenome assembly OLOW01 (sample SAMEA3136725, study PRJEB25190) | human gut metagenome | biome: human gut; feature: human-associated habitat; material: faeces | place: Austria | collected 2013
AAGTCATTGTAAAAAGTGACGAATTTTTATTTTTTTATATTGTGGATAATCATGTCCAGGGGATCCTTGTACACGATCATGACCGGACCTTTTATAATTATGGAACGGATCATCAGGAATGCCTTGCACCAGAAAATATATTTGACAGAGTGTCCAGGATATTTGGATAAAGAAAACCGATGGCTTTAGCTGTTTCCCAGTTTACACCATCGGTTTTCTTAAGTCCAGTTAGTCCTTGAACAGTAACGTAAAAAATTAGCATTTTTAATATCATTTCACATATTTTTTATAAAGATAATTACTGTCAGACAGGGAAGAATGTGTTAATATAATAATATGAGTAATTATAAATCTTAACAAGAAAATTCGGAAAAAGGAGAGGTTTCTTATGCCAACAACATACGCACATTATAAATTCGGAAAAGAGGTGCTCAGCGCACTTCCAAGACCCCTTCAGAATTCTATAGAAGCGCATAGAGAGTTGTTTGATATTGGGTTACATGGACCGGATATCTTATTTTATTATAATGCATTAAAGAAAGATCCGGTGAATGAACAGGGGCATACACTTCATGAACAATTTGCCGATGAGTTTTTCCATCATGCTGTTGAAGTGATTGAGAAAGCAAAAGATCCGGCAGTGGCGCGCGCATATATTTATGGATTTATCTGTCATTTTGCTTTAGACAGTGAATGTCATCCTTATGTTGAAAAAATTATGCAGGTAGGAAGAGTTTCACATAATGAGATTGAGATGGAACTGGATCGAATGATGCTGACGGAAGATTATCATGATCCTTTGCGCTATCTGACAGCAAAGCACATTCAGCCGAAGATGGAGTATGCGGAAGTGATCGCACCATTTTTCAAAGATGTAACAGCCGAGCAGATCTATAAGGCATTAAAAGGGATGGTTTTTTATCATAAGCTGTTTCTGGCACCGACATCTGGAAAGCGAAAAGCGTTGTTTCTTGGGATGAAGGCAGTGGGGAAATACGATTCATTGCATGACATAGTGATGAGTGTAAAGCCAGATCCGTTATGTCAGAAATATTGTAAGGTTTTAAAACGGCAATATTCAGGTGCAGTGCCGTTAGCTGCGAGTCTGATCGTACAGTATCAGAAGAAATTATTCCAGGACACACCGCTTCCGGAACGTTTTCATGAGACATTCGGTGCAGGAGAAGAGTGGGAGAAACTGCGTCTGTAGAGAATCGAAGAAAAGAGTAACAGACTGCTTGCCAGGAGAGATGCAGAAGAAGAGAAAAAGAGTCAGGAGAATGTAGATGAAGGAATTCGTTAAAGTGCAGGATATCACGAAAACTTATAAAATGGGTGAAGTTGAGATTCATGCAGTGGATCACATCAGCTTTTCGATTGAGCAGGGAGAACTTGTTGTAATCGTTGGACCAAGTGGTGCAGGTAAGACAACTGTGCTTAATATTCTCGGCGGAATGGATACAGCAACAAGCGGGAAGCTGTATGTAGATGGAAAAGATATTACAGCTTATAATTCCAAACAGCTGACAGGATACCGCAGAGATGACATCGGATTTGTTTTTCAGTTTTATAATCTTGTGCCGAATCTGACCGCATTGGAAAATGTTGAGCTTGCGTTGCAGATCAGTAAGGATCCGTTGGATGCACAGGCAGTTTTGGAGGAAGTTGGTCTGGGGGAACGGAAGAATAATTTTCCGGCACAGCTTTCCGGCGGTGAGCAACAGCGAGTTTCAATCGCGAGAGCATTAGCGAAGAACCCAAAGCTTTTGCTTTGTGATGAGCCAACAGGTGCATTGGATTACAATACAGGAAAATCAATTTTGAAATTACTTCAGAATATGTGTAGAGAAAAGGGAATGACAGTTATTATCATTACACATAATCAGGCACTTGCGCCGATGGCAGATCGATTGATTCATATAAAAAATGGACAGGTAGCAAGAATGGAATCTAATGAGAATCCGACTTCGATTGATGAAATTGAATGGTAGGGGATGTGGATGAAGAAAGCATTAAGAAAAAACTTTTATATGGAGATCCGTCATAGCCTTGGACGTTTTTTATCCATTTTCTTTATTGTTGCGATAGGATGTGCATTCTTTTCCGGAATCCGTGCATCAGAGCCGGATATGAGATATTCAGGAGATGCATATTTCGATGAGAAGAACCTGATGGATATTCAGGTAATGAGTACAATGGGACTGACAGAAGATGATCTGGATGCAATTCGTGCTGTGGATGGTGTATTGGATGCAGAAGGAAGCTATGCAACAGATGTACTTTGTACGATTCGGGGAAACCAGGTAGCAGTTCATGTTATGGCGCTCCAGGATAAGATGAATCAAGTTCAGTTAGAAGATGGCAGGCTTCCGGAAAAGGAAAATGAATGTGTAATAGATGCAGATTATCTGGATGGAAAGAATCTGAAGATTGGGGATAAGATCACATTATCGAGTGGGACTTCGGATTCTTTGGAAGATACACTTAAGACAGATACATTTACCATTGTTGGTACGGTCAGCAGTCCGGAGTATATTGCATTTCACAGAGGCAGTACAACAATCGGAAATGGAAGTGTCAGTGCTTTTCTTTGCGTTCCGGAGAAAGCATTTTCATTAGATGTGTATACAGAGATTACAGTGCAGGTTGAAGGTGCAAAGGAAGCAACTGCATTTACGAAAGAATATGAAGAACATGTGGATTCTGTGCTGAAAAAGGTTCAGGCAATTAAAGCGGAAAGAGAACAGGCCAGATATGATGAGATTACTTCGACAGCGCAGGAAAAAGTGGATGAAGCACAAGAAGAGTTAGCTCAGGCAGAGCAGGATCTGGCGGATGGAAAAGAAGAGGCGGAAGAAGAACTTGCAAGTGCAAGAGAGAAACTTGATGCAGCGCAGAAAGAACTTGAACGAGGAAGAAATCAGCTGGCAGCTTCGAAGCTTGAACTGGAGCAGTCGAGAAATCTTCTGATATCAAAGCAAAAGGAGCTGAATCAGTCCAAAGCACAAGTTGAGCAGGGAGCACAGGAACTTAGCGAAAAACAGATTGCACTTACAACATTAAGAAATCAGCTGGCACAACTGAAAGAGCAGGAAGAAAGTCTGGAAGATCAGAGACAAGAACTTTTAGCGCAACAGACACAGATGCAGCAAAAGAAAGATGAGCTTCTGAAAGCAAAGGAAGAATTGCAGCAACAGGCAGAAGACTATCAGTCTGCGTATCAGCAGATTTATCAGCCGTTAAAACAGTCTTATGAAGAACTAAATACACAGTATGAACTTCTTCTACAGAACTATGAGGCACTGAAAGAAGAATACGACCGGAAGCAGGAAGCAGGAGAAGAAGATCCGGAATTAAAAGCTCAGTTAGAACAGTTGGAAGCTGAAAAAACAGCAATGGAAGAGAAGTTGACTGAATGGAAAGCAAATCTGGATAAAATGGAACTGGAGGCGAAAGCTGCCGAAGCGGAGATTCAGAAAAACCAGACAAAAATCGAAGCCGGATTGACGCAGATTAACGAAGGGCTTCCAGCAGTTGAAGCCGGGATAGCTCAGATTGAAGCGGGTATTCCGGTATTACAGGATAATATACAGAAACTGACGGATGTGCTGACACAGGGAGATGCTGCAATCCTTACCGCAAGTCGGCAGATAGATCAGGCAAAGGCGCAGATTACATCCGGTCAGCAGCAGATTGACAGCGGATGGCAGCAGATCAGTGAGGGACAGAAGAAGATTGAGGAGGCACAGCAGCAGTTAAGCAGCGGAACAAAGGAGCTGGAAGACGGTTGGGCAGAGTATGAGGAAGGTCGTATAGAAGCTCAGAAGAAGATTGAAGATGGAGAGCGGCAGATTACAGAAGCAAGAGAAGAGCTTGCGAAAGCACAGCAGAAGATTGATGATCTTGAAAAGCCAAAGTGGTATGTCTATGATAGGAACAATCTGACAGAATACAGCGGATACGGAGATAATGCAGACCGTATGCGGGCAATCGGTAAAGTGTTCCCACTCATTTTCTTCCTTGTTGCAGCATTGATCAGTCTGACAACAATGACACGAATGGTAGAGGAGGAGAGAACGCAGATCGGTATTTTGAAGGCTCTCGGATATGGAAATGCTTCAATTGTTGGAAAATATCTCTGGTATGCGATCCTTGCGACATTAACCGGTGGTGTTTTCGGAATTCTGATTGGAGAAAAGATAATTCCATATATCATTATCACTGCATATAAGATCTTGTATCGTCATATGTATGATGTTGTGATCCCATATAATTTGTATTATGCTGTAACAGCATGTGCAGCGGAACTTGCATGTACAGTAATCGCAACACTGTTCTCCTGTATGAAAGAATTACGAGAGCAGGCAGCAGAATTGATGCGTCCGCCGACACCAAAACAGGGAAAACGAGTATTTCTGGAACGAGTTCCGTTTATCTGGAAAAATCTGAATTTCACGTGGAAATCAACCGTGCGCAATCTGGTGCGATATAAAAAACGCTTCTTCATGACAGTATTTGGAATTGGCGGTTGTATGGGCATGATGTTGTTTGGTTTTGGATTAAAAGATTCTATTTCAGCAATCGTTCCGCTTCAATACGAACAGATTCAGCTTTATGATGGAGACGTTATTTTAAAGGAAGATGTGACAGAAGAAGAGAGAAATGATGTCCAGAAAGAACTGGATGCGGATAAGAAGGTATCAGTGACTGCAGAAAATCTTTTGAAAAATATTGAGGTCAGTTCAGGAGAGTCTTCTCAGGAAGTTTATTTAGATGTACCAAAAGATGTGGAAGCATTCAAAAAGTTTGTCGTGATCCGGGATCGGAAGACAAAGGAAATTTATTCATTGGAGGATAAAGGAGCAATCCTGACTGAAAAAGCAGCGAAACTGCTGGAAGTCAATGTCGGTGATAAATTAACGATTGATACAGATGATGGAGAGAAAACAGTCTTGATCAGTGCAATCTGTGAGAACTATATGGGACATTATCTCTATATGACATCTGAAGTCTATGAAAAGACATTCGGTGAGGCTCCGGCCTATAATTCAATTTATTATAGAACTCAGGACCGTACAACAGAAGAGGCAAAGGATGTCGGCGAAAATGTAATGAAGTGTGATGGAACACTTAGCATCAGCTATACGACAAGCCTGAAAAAGCAGGTGGATCATATGCTGGAGAGTCTGGATATCGTGATTATTGTATTGATTATTTCTGCAGGAATGCTGGCATTTGTAGTGCTGTATAATCTGAATAATATTAACATTACAGAGCGCAAGAGAGAACTGGCAACATTAAAGGTACTTGGATTTTATGACAAGGAAGTTTCTTCTTATGTCTACAGAGAGAATATCCTGCTGACATTGATTGGGGCACTGGCGGGATTGGTGATCGGAAAAATTCTGCACCGTTTTATTGTTGAGACAGTGGAGATTGATTCAGTTATGTTTGGACGAAATATCGATCCACCGAGTTTCCTGTATGCCTTTCTGCTGACAGTGGCCTTTTCCTTGTTTGTCAATGGAGTGATGTATTTTAAATTAAAGAAGATCAACATGGTTGAGTCACTCAAGAGTGTGGAATAAGACAGATTTGTCAGGAAATATAATAACGAGCATAATAATGAATTGCAGAGAAGCTGCATGGAACATAGATACAATTGTGAAATGTTTCATGACAGCTTCTTTGTTGTTGCTGGCCGGTTACTGTTCACTCCCGTGTCAATCACTCCACTGACCGCACGTAGTATGAACAATAACTTAAAAAAATACTTGAAATATACCTGTAGGGGGTATATATTAATAATTAGAAAATATACCCCCAGGGGGTTATACAACAGGAGAAATACAATGGAAGAAAAAAAAGTCTGTCCGGGATGTTGTCACAAGACAAAGGATCGCCCGGAAAAAGAATACAAAGATCTGATGAATCGTCTGAGTAGAATTGAAGGACAAGTCAGGGGAGTTCGAAGGATGGTTGAAGAAGGCGCGTATTGTCCGGATATTCTGATTCAGGTATCTGCGGTGAATGCGGCTTTGAATAGTTTCAATAAAGTGCTTTTGGCAAACCATATCCGGTCATGTGTGGCAGATGATATCCGGGATGGAAAAGATGAAACGATTGACGAGCTCGTGACGACACTTCAGAAATTGATGCGATAAAAGATCTGAAGAGAGATCTGGCACAAAAAGTCCGGATCACAACTTGAAGGAGGAGTAAGATGAAACAATATAATGTGACGGGAATGAGTTGTGCAGCCTGCAGTGCCCGTGTTGAGAAGGCAGTTGGGAAAGTCCCCGGAGTTGAGAACTGTTCAGTCAGTCTTCTGACGAATTCCATGGGAGTGGAAGGCACAGCAACAGTAGATGCGGTCATTGCGGCTGTTGAGGAAGCTGGATATGGGGCAACGTTGAAATCTGCGAAGAAGGAAGGACATGGGACGTATCAAAGTGAGCAGAACTGTGCGGAAGATGCGTTGAAAGACAGGGAGACACCGAAGATGAAAAGGCGTCTGATCGCTTCTTTGTGTTTTTTGATTCCGCTCATGTATCTGTCAATGGGGCATATGATGTGGGGCTGGCCACTTCCGGTATTTCTGGAAGGGAATCATGTGGCGATGGGGCTGGCACAGCTCCTGTTAACGACAATCGTTATGGTGATCAATCAGAAGTTTTTTATTAGCGGATGGAAAGGCATGATCCATAGAGCACCCAATATGGATACACTGGTTGCACTCGGTGCAGGTGCATCTTATGGATATAGCGTGTATGCATTATTTGCTATGACAGCAGCACAGACGGCAGGCGATATGGATTGTGTGATGGAGCTGATGCATGAATTTTATTTTGAATCAGCAGCAATGATTTTAACGTTGATCACAGTTGGAAAGATGCTTGAAGCGCATTCAAAGGGAAAAACAACAGATGCATTAAAGAGCCTCATGAAGCTGGCACCAAAGACAGCAACGCTCCTGCGTGATGGAAAAGAACAGGAAGTTTCTATCGATCAGGTAAGAAGAGGAGATCAGTTTGTTGTAAGACCGGGGGAGAATATTCCGGTGGATGGAATTGTTCTGGAAGGAAATAGTGCAGTAGATGAAGCTGCCCTGACCGGAGAGAGTATACCGGTAGATAAAGCAGAAGGGGATAAGGTGTCTGCGGCTACAATGAATCAGTCAGGTTTTCTACGCTGCGAGGCGACGAGAGTTGGTGAGGATACAACATTATCACAGATTATTCAGATGGTAAGTGATGCGGCAGCAACAAAAGCGCCAATTGCCAAAGTGGCAGATAAAGTTTCAGGAGTATTTGTTCCGGCAGTTATTTCTATTGCAATTGTCACAATGATCGTATGGCTGCTTGTCGGAGAGTCTGTTGGATTTGCACTTGCAAGGGGAATTTCTGTTCTGGTGATCAGCTGCCCGTGTGCATTAGGTCTGGCCACTCCGGTTGCAATTATGGTTGGAAATGGAATGGGAGCGAAGAATGGAATCATGTTTAAGACAGCTGTTTCGCTGGAAGAGACAGGAAAGACGGAGATTGTTGCACTTGATAAGACAGGAACAATCACAAGTGGAGAACCGAAGGTGACGGATCTGCTCCCTGCGGACGGAATGACAGAACATGAATTATTATTTTTTGCAAATGCATTGGAGAAGAAAAGTGAGCATCCGCTTGCCCGAGCAATTCTTGCAAAGGCAGAAGAAAATGGGGAAGCAGAGCAGAAAAGTGAAATCACACAGTTTCAGGCAGTTCCGGGAAATGGTCTGTCAGGAAAACTTGGAGAGGACTGGCTATATGGAGGCAATTTCAAATTCATTTCTGACAAAATGAAGATTTCTGCCAGCATAAAAGAACAGGCAGAACAGTTGGCTCAGCAGGGAAAGACACCGCTGTTTTTTGGAAAAAACGAGCAGTTCCTTGGTATGATCGCAGTTGCGGATGTGATCAAGGAAGATAGTCCACAGGCAGTGAAAGAACTTCAGAATATGGGAATCCATGTTGTTATGCTGACCGGAGATAATGAGCGCACAGCGAAGGCAATTGGTGAGCAGGCAGGTGTGGATGAAGTGATCGCAGGTGTTCTTCCGGAAGGAAAAGAACAGGTGATCCGCAAGCTGAAAGAAAAAGGAAAGGTTGCGATGGTAGGTGACGGTATCAATGACGCACCGGCACTGACCAGGGCAGATATGGGAATTGCAATTGGAGCTGGGACAGATATTGCAATTGATGCAGCGGATGTTGTGCTGATGAAGAGCCGGTTAAGTGACGTGCCGGCGGCAATCCGTATGAGCCGTGCAACATTGCGCAACATTCATGAGAATCTGTTCTGGGCATTTTTCTATAATGCGATAGGAATTCCACTGGCAGCAGGAATTTGGATCCCGGTCTTTGGTTGGAAATTAAATCCGATGTTCGGAGCGGCGGCAATGAGCCTGTCCAGTTTCTGTGTAGTGACAAATGCATTGAGACTGAATCTATTTAAAATGTACGATGCCAGCAAAGACAGAAAAAGAAAGATGAAAAAGGTAGAAACAGCAGAAAATACTGTTTCAGATATTGTCTTAACAGACAAAAATGAGTCAGAAAACAAGGAGGAGACAAAAATGACAAAGACAATGAAAATCGAAGGAATGATGTGTGGACACTGTGAGGCGGCTGTGAAGAAAGCTCTCGAGACACTTGAGCAGGTTGATACAGCAGAAGTCAGCCATGAGGCCGGAACAGCAGTTGTAACACTGAATTCCGAAATCAGTAATGAAGTGCTGAAAAAGACAGTCGAAGACAAAGATTATACAGTAACAGCGATCGAGGATTAATGAGCAAAGAAGAGGTCCCCTGCGGAAATGAAAGATTCTGCAGGGGACCTCTTAGATTAATCCTTGTATACAATCTTTCCATCACAGATTGTATATTTTACTTTTCCATACAATTCCCATCCGGTAAATGGAGAATTAGAAGACTTAGAAGCATAAGTCTCAGGAGTCCATTTCTCATTCGGATCAAACAGTACAAGATCAGCTGATTTTCCTTCTGCGACAGAACCGCACGGAAGGTGATACAGGCTGGCAGGATTGATCGTCATCTTCTCAATCAGCTGGCTTAATGTCAGGTGTCCCGGACGTACAAGGGAAGTGATTCCGAGAGCAAGGGAAGTCTCAAGACCAATAATACCGCTTGGTGTTTGTGTGATAGGACGGGATTTCTCTTCCGTACTGTGTGGCGCGTGGTCTGTAGCAATCAGATCGATCGTACCGTCTTTGAGACCTTCGATGATAGCAAGGCGGTCATTTTCTGTACGAAGCGGTGGGTTCATCTTGGCAAGAGAGCCGTATTTTAACACAGCTTCATCTGTCAAAGTGAAATGATGCGGAGTTGCCTCTGCATGCAGATTTGCTCCCATAGCTTTAAAGGTACGTACCAGTTCAACGGACTGTCCGGAGCTGATATGCTGGATCACGACCTGTGCACCGGAACGAAGCGCCAGCAGACAATCTCTGGCAACAAGAGATTCTTCAGCAATCGAAGGAGATCCGTAGATGCCCAGCGCATCAGATACAGGTCCGTGGTTGATTCCGTTTGTTTCAATAAATGCAGGATCTTCTTCATGAAGACTGATCGGAAGGTCAAGTGCCTTCGCCTCTTCCATGGCCTTATAGAGAAAGGCAGCATTCTTAAGAGGAATTCCGTCATCTGTGAATCCACAGGCACCGGCAGCGGCAAGTTCTTTCATAGAAGTCATTTCCTCACCTTTGAGTCCGCAGGAGACAGCAGCAGCCTGGAAAATATGGATGTCTTCCAAAGCCTCCCGTTCCATCAGTTCTTTGAGAACCGGAACAGAATCGATGACCGGTGAAGTATTTGCCATACAGATCACGGAAGTAAATCCACCGGCAGCAGCTGCAAGAGATCCGGTATGGAGATCTTCTTTATAAGTAAATCCGGGATCACGGAAATGAATGTGTGTGTCAACAAGTCCTGGAGAAATCATAAGTCCTGCAGCATCAAGCTCATCCTCTCCATTTTCAGGTGTCAGAGTTCCGGCATCTGCGAGTGTCTGGATCAGACCGTCTGTGATGCGAAGGTCGACAAGACGTTCTGCATCAGATGCAGGATCAATTAGAAAACCATTTTTTATAAGCATAATTCATCCTCCTTTTGCTGTTAAGTATACCGTATTTTTGATAGAGATTCAAATTTATTAGAAAATGTGTTATCATAAACGCACCGTAACATGAAAAAAAAGAGGGCAGAAAGGTTATCTCTGAATTTTACCGGATCCAGACAATCGTTCTGCGGAAAGAAGGAGTAAATGAAAGAATACGATTATCTGATTGTCGGAGCAGGTCTTTATGGAGCTGTCATGGCACATGAATTAAAGAAAAAAGGGAAGAAATGTCTTGTGATTGACCGAAGAGATCATATTGCAGGAAATATTTACTGTGAGGACATAGAAGGAATCCATGTACATAAATATGGTGCACATATTTTCCATACGTCTGATAAAAAGATATGGGATTACATGAATCAGTTCGCGGAATTTAATAATTACATCAATTCACCGGTAGCAGTTTATAAAGATGAACTTTATAACCTGCCATTTAATATGAATACATTCAGTAAGATGTGGAATATCCGTACACCGCAGGAAGCAAAAGAGATTATTGAAAAACAGCGCAAAGAGACAGGAATCACAGATCCACAGAATCTGGAGGAACAGGCACTTTTTCTTGGCGGAAGAGATATCTATGAGAAGCTGATCAAGGGTTATACAGAGAAACAGTGGGGAAGAAAGTGTACAGAACTTCCGGCATTTATTATTAAACGTCTGCCATTCCGCTTTGTTTACGATAATAACTATTTCAATGACAGATATCAGGGAATTCCGGTTGGCGGTTATACAGCAATCGTTGAGAAGATGCTGGAAGGGACAGAAGTTCGTGCAGGGATTGATTTCTTTGAATTCAGAAAAGAGAATCCGGAGATTGCAGAGAAGATTATTTTTACAGGGATGATCGATGAATATTTTGGATATCAGCTGGGAGCATTGGAGTATCGTTCTGTCAGATTTGAGACAGAAGTTCTTGATTGTGAGAACTATCAGGGAAATGCTGTTGTCAATTACACAGAGCGTGAAGTTCCGTATACAAGAATTATCGAGCATAAGCATTTTGAGTTTGGCAAACAGGAGAAGACAGTTATTTCCAGAGAGTATTCATCAGAATGGAGTGTTGGCATGGAGCCATATTATCCGGTAAATGATGAGAAGAATAATACATTGTTTGAAGAATACAAGAAGCTTGCAGAAAAGGAAGAAAATGTAATCTTTGGCGGACGACTGGGAGATTATAAATATTATGACATGGATAAAGTTGTTGCCGCAGCTCTTGACAGACTGGAAGAATTCAATTAATATGAGAGTCACACTTCAGTCGTTCTGACTGAAGAATCAGGAAAGATTCTGAAGAGTAGTTCGTATCAGATTCTGATAATTTTCAATTGGACAGGTATTGTATCGTGTGCGGTGTGGGGCCGCACACGTTTAGATGACAGATTGCAGTAGAATTAAATATGGAAAAAATGTATGAAGTACTTCGCTTCGTGGAAAAAGGAACCGAATGCCAGCCAAGTATCGATTGCCTGCAGGGAGAACTGTTGATTTATTATCTGCGGGATAATACACAGTTGGATAAAGCGGTGTTGTTTGAATGGTTCCGACAGATTGCCGGAGAAATAAGAAAGTATCAGCAGTCGAGACGCGGGCAGAATTATCGTTGTCTGACCCCATATAGTATTGTTGTGACAGAAGAAGGAGAATTGCTGCTTTTAAATCCGGATGCACAGGAAAATGAATTTGTTATGAAGAAGATGCAGCAGAAAGCGGTGAGAAGTCATTTTATCCGCCCGACAGCGTCAGGAAGCAGGAAGAATTGTTCGGTAGATTTGTTCGGATATGGTAAAATTTTGCAGTTTTTACTGGCATATACAGAGCAGATCCCGGAACTTAGCAGAAGCGAAGAACGCAGATTGGAGAGGATCATTGAACGTTGTACCGGTGGAGGAAGGCGGCATTATGATAAGATCAGCCAGGTGATACGTGATCTTCCGGAGGAACGCGAGGAATGGAATCCGGAACAGAAGCTAAAATTTCGGAATGTCAAACTGGCGGTTCTTTTATTTGCTACCGGGGCAGTAATTGCGGCAGCAGGAATCGGGATGAGCCGAGGAAGGGAAGGTAACAATACAGTTTTGAAAAGTGAAACAGCAGTGCAAGATCAGAAACCAGACGATGCAAAAACAATACCGGGGGAACTCAGCGAAACTGAACAGGACAGAAAAAAAGCACTGGAAGATCTGAAATGGAAGAAAGAGATGGAAGAACAGGTTCAGGAGATTCTGGAATCGGTCAAAGCATGTGAAAAAAAGATAGAAGAAACGACGAAAGAAGAGAATAACGGGGAAAACAAGGAAGAAACAGAGCAAACGGCAGAACAGCAAACAGAGGAAACTGCAGAAAAATCTGTAGAAGAGGAAATACAACAGGAAACGAAACAAGAAGTGATAAATGATCCGGTTGTTCCGGAATAAGAAAAAAGTCTCCATAAAAGGGAGGATGCCGGGTAACCATTTACTGGTTCCCGGCATGTATTATGAAAAAGTTTATTCAAAGTTTTTTGTTTTTTCCTTTGATGCTTATAGTATATGTGAGAGAAATGAAGAAAAAGTGATAAGAAGATGAAAGATTTTTAAATGATAAATGAACAAATTATGAACGACAGATGTAGTTGAAAATAACGGTTTAAAAAAGAATAGCAGTGTGGTATTCTACATCTAAAGAGAACTTGGGAAGTTACTGTTCACTCCCGTGTCAATCACTCCGC
>OLOW01002336.1_pt1 | contig 12878 bp, 12 predicted proteins | sample 1672801 | NCBI WGS metagenome assembly OLOW01 (sample SAMEA3136725, study PRJEB25190) | human gut metagenome | biome: human gut; feature: human-associated habitat; material: faeces | place: Austria | collected 2013
CGCGGCGGCAACGTAGTGATCCAGGCTACGTCTCAGCTGTCTTCTTTGGTCGACTACCGCTTCAAGCATCATTTCCGCGCAGAGCGCGGCACGCATGGTCAGGGGTCGCGTCGAGACGGAAAATGCGGTGAAGATCTGATTCTGAAGGTGCCGATGGGTACAATCGTGCGCGAGCTCGATCCTGATACGCAAGAACCTCTTTACGTCGTCGCCGACCTTACGCATGATGGCGAGTACGTCACGGTTGCTCCCGGTGGATGCGGCGGACGTGGAAACACGCATTTCGTGACCTCGACGCGCCGCGCTCCCGCCTTTGCCGAAAAGGGTGAGCCTGCAGAGGAGCATTGGATCGAGCTCGAGATGAAGCTCATGGCCGACGCCGCCCTTGTTGGTATGCCAAGTGTCGGCAAATCGTCCTTGATTGCGCGCATGTCTGCCGCACGTCCCAAGATTGCCGACTATCCGTTTACGACGCTCGTTCCCAATCTTGGTATGGTGCGCGCCGGCGACTATTCTTATGTCGTCGCCGATGTTCCGGGTCTTATCGAAGGCGCAAGTGACGGTCGCGGCCTAGGCCATCAGTTCCTTCGCCATATCGAGCGCACCGCGCTTATCATGCACGTTATCGATGTTACCGGTAGTTTTGAAGACCGAGATCCGCTTGAGGACTATCGCGTTATCAACGATGAGCTTGCAGCGTATGCCTCTGAGCTTGCCGAGCGCCCGCAAATCGTTGTTGCCAATAAATGCGATGTGAGCGGCATGACCGAGCGGGTTGCTGCTCTTCGTCAGGCGGCAACGGCCGATGGCCATATGTTCTTTGCGGTTTCGGCTCTAACCGGTGCAGGCCTCAATTCCTTGATGCTTTCCGTTGGCGAACAAGTTTCTAAGCTTCGACAGGAGCTTGCCAAAGATGCTCCCGCCGAAGAGGTCGATATCGAGCAGTGGGAGCGTGTCCGCCATGAGCGCGATAGGCGCTTTAGGGTTGTGCCCGAGGGCGATGGTATTTGGCGCGTTCTTGGTCGTGGCATCGAGCGCATGTGCGTTCAGACCGACTGGGAAAATGAGGATGCCATCATCTATCTGCAGCATCGTCTATCCCGTATTGGCGTCGACGACGCCTTGGAGAAAGCAGGTTGTCGCGCGGGCGATGAGGTTCGCATTACGGGCTATTCGTTTGCATATGAAGGCGCCCTTGACGATTTTGAGGACGAAGTGTTCGAAGACACCGACTTCGCGGTCGAACCCTCTCTCGATGACGGGGAAATCGATGGGTAGCATTTCTCATCTTCCCGAGCTTGGGGCCGATCCTGAACGTGAATATCGATTGGGGATTATGGGTGGAACCTTTGATCCCATCCATTTCGGCTTACGAGTCGGCGCGAGCGTGATGCTTGCCATCTCGACGGCGGGGCAGATCATCTCCTCGCAGCTGATCGACCAGTTTGGACTGTTCGGCATGCCGGTGCAGAAGTTCCGCGCCAAGCAGCTGCCGGGCTATGTGCTGCTTGCCGCGGGCGTCGCGCTCGTCGTGCTGGGCACGTAATACACGCAGGAGGAAATGACATGCTGGTTTATTATATTGCCGCCTTTGTCAACGGCTTTTTCAACTCCGTCAACAAAATGATGAATGTCAAGGCAGGGCAGTGCTTCGGCACCGCGAAGGGCGCGCTCATCAACTACGTGGAAGCAACGCTTTTGTCCCTCGCGCTGGTGTGCATGACCGCGAGCCCCTCCGAGCTTTCGCCCGCGCATGTGTTTTCCGTGCCCGCGTGGGTGTATCTGGGCGCGGTCTGCGGACTGGTGGCAATGGTGCTGATCATTGTCGGTACGCTCCATACGCACGTGCTGGTCTCGTCGATTCTCGCACTGGTCGGCAACCTCGGCATGGCGCTGGTGCTGGACTATGTGTTCTACGGAGTGTTCAGCTGGCTGCGCGTGGCAGGAATCCTGCTGATTCTGCTCGGCATTACCTGGATTGAAAAATCCAAGACTTCGCAGAAGGAAGTCTCCAATTGACATGCATGCAAAAGCACGCGCGGAAATCCGACGATTTCCGCGCGTTTGATTTTACCGTTCGGTGCCGAGGAAGAAGACGGACACAACGCCGGGTCCGGTGTGAGAGCCGATGACAGGACCAACATAGTTGATGATGATGTCCTGCACCTTCGAACGCTCGCGGATATAATCGGCGACGAATTTCGCGTCGTCGTAGCAGTCGCCGTGGCAGATGAACATGGTCTGCGACGGAAGGTCCGTGGACGTGGTCAGCGCCTTTTCGGCAAGCGCGATGAGCGAGCCCTTGCGTCCTCTTGCCTTCGTGACGTTCGCCAGATGCCCGTCGTTATCCATGTGCATGACGGGCTTGATCTGCATGACGGTGCCAAGAACCGCAGTCGTGGCAGAAATTCTGCCGCCGCGCTTTAAGTACATCAGATCGTCCACCGTGAACCAGTGGCAAAGATGAAGCTTGATGTCTTCCAGATAGTCGCGCACTTCCTCGATGGACTTTCCCGCCTGCTGCTGCAGCGCGCCGAGGTAGACGTATAAGCCCTGCCCCAGAGACGCGCACAGGCTGTCGACCGTCAGAATCTTGCGCTCGGGGTATTTTTCGCGCAGATCGTCCGCTGCGATGCACCCGGACTGATAGGTCGTGCTTAAGCCAGAGGAAAACCCGACAAAGAGGATGTCCAGCCCCTGCTGCAAGGTTTGTTCCATGACCTCGCGGAAGCTTTCGGGGTTGACCGCGCTGGTGGATGCCGCTTCGCCCTGGCGGATGCGCTCAAAAAAATCGTGGAAGCCGATTTCGCGCCCGTCAAGATAGTTGGCGTATGTCTTGCCGCCGATGGTAAAGTGCAGCGGCAGCACCAGAAGCTCCAGCTTGTCTGCCAGCTCCTGCGGCAGATCGCAGGAGGAGTCGGTGATAATCTGAAAGGTTTTCATCGTGGTACCTCCATAAAATTCTGGTTGCATTATACAGCATTTTCTGTATAAAAGCTATCCCCTTCTCCCAATTTTCGCTCGACAGATTGTTCCCGCCACCTCTACCGCGCAAAAGCTTCCAAATTCTGAAGGTTTCCTTAAATTTTTCCGGGGGCTTACCGCGGCTTTCAAAGTGTGGTATGATGGTGAAAAACAAATGCTCAGGAGTAGCCCATGCCAAACGAACTGCCAACCGACCGCCTGCCGACGATCGAAGAAACACGCGCGATGCACGAACGCGCCGTGCGCGCCCGAAAGAAAAAAAAGCTGCAAAAAACGCTTGCCACCGCGGGGCTCGTCCTGCTGGCGCTTGCACTTGCCGCCGCGCTGGCGCTTTTTGCGCGCGAGAAGCTCCAGACGCTCGATAAGCCGCTCGACGCAAAGACCGCGCAGACGCAGCCCGTGCCGCAGGAGCCGGACATCCCCGCTGCAGAACCGGACCCTGAACCGGCGCCTTCCCCCGAACCGCAGCCGGACCCTGAACCGGAGATTCAGCTCGAGCCGGCGTCGCAGCCGGAATCCGAACCGGAACCGCAACCCGAGGCGCCGGCTGAAAAAACCTACGCACCTGCCGACGTGACGGACGAAACAAAAACGCTCGATCTGGAGCTTTACAGCGAAAACGCGCTGCTCATTGATCTGGAATCGAACACCATCATCGCGCAGAAAAACGCCGATGCGCGCATCTACCCCGCTTCCATGACGAAGGTCATGACCGTTCTCGTCGCCGCCGAGCAGATCACGGACTGGGACGCGACGTTTACCATGACGCAGACCATCATCGACCCGCTGTTTCTGGCGGATGCGAGCATGGCAGGCTTTGTCCACGGCGAAGAAGTTTCCATGATGGACCTTCTCTACGGCGCAGTACTTCCCTCCGGCGCGGAGGCGACCGAAGCGCTTGCCATCGTCTGCGCAGGCTCCGAAGAGGCGTTTGCAGAACTCATGAACGAAAAAGCGCAGGCACTGGGCTTACAGGACACACACTTTGTCGACGCCAGCGGGCTTCACGACGAAAACCACTACACGACGCTCTCCGACATGGCAATCATTATGCAGGCAGCGCTCGATAACCCCCGCTGCCGCGAGGTTTTAACCTCCGTCCATCACACATCCGCCGCAACCGGGCAAAACCCGGAGGGCGTTGCCATGACGAACAAATTTCTGTATCGCATTCGCCCGCAGCAGACCGGAACCGTCGACATTCAGGCGGCAAAGACCGGCTACACCGCGCAGGCGATGAACTGCTGCGTAAGCTACGGCATCATGGAAAACGGACGCGCGGCAATCTGCGTCACCGCACACGCCTGGACCGGCGACTACTGCATCGCCGACCACCTCGCGCTCTATGGAACTTACTGTGGCAATTAGCTGCCAATCTCAAAGGAGACGATCGAATGAAAACCGTCTGGGGGGAACAGTTAAATCCCGATTCCGTCTTACAGGAATATCCGCGCCCGCAGCTCGTGCGCGAAAGCTATGAAAACCTGAACGGTCTCTGGGACATAGCCATTACAAAGACGGACGCGAAGCCCGATGCCTGGGACGGAAAGATTCTCGTTCCGTTTTCCCCGGAAGCAGAGCTTTCCGGCGTCGGAAAAGCCTTGCAGCCCGGGCAGTTTCTCTGGTACCGCCGGACACTCACCCTTCCCGAGATTCCGGCGGGGCATCGGCTGCTTCTGCACATCGGCGCATGCGATCAGCGCGCGAAAGTCTTCTGCAACGGGCAGTATGTCATGGAGCATGTCGGCGGCTACACTGCGTTTTCATCTGACCTCACGGCGTTTGTCCACGCAGGAGACAACGAATTGACCGTTCAGGCGCGAGACGACCGGGAAGCCTCGCAGCTCTCGCGCGGCAAGCAGAGCAGCCGCCGCGGCGGCATCTGGTAGACCCCGCAGAGCGGCATCTGGCAGACGGTCTGGTATGAGTGGGTGCCGGAAAATTACGTCAAGGCAATCCGCTATACGCCGGACCTCATTACCAATCAGCTTCTTTATCAGATTCAGGCGCCCGCGCCCGCCGGCGCAATCGTCCGGCTCTCGCTGCATGGGCAGCCGGTCGCGGAAAGCGCGGCAGATGAAAAGGGCTTCGGCGCGCTTGCCATTCCGGCGGAAACGCTCCGGCTCTGGTCCCCGGAGTCGCCGACGCTCTACGATGTGGACGTGACACTGGGAGAAGACCGCGTGACAAGCTACGCCGCCATGCGCTCGTTCGGCGTCGGAGAAGACGAAGACGGCACGCCGCGCCTGCTTCTCAACGGCAAGCCGTATTACCAGAACGGCGTGCTCGATCAGGGCTACTGGCCGGACGGGCTTTACACCGCGCCGTCGGACGAGGCAATGATCTTTGATCTTCAGCTCATGAAGGACATGGGCTTTAACATGCTGCGCAAGCACATCAAAATCGAGCCCATGCGCTGGTACTATCACTGTGACCGGCTCGGCATGCTGGTCTGGCAGGATATGATCAACGGCGGCGGAACATACAATCTGCTCACAATCTCTGCCCCGCTTATTACCGGCATCCATCACAAGGACCACGACTACAAAAAATTTGCCCGCACCGACGCCATCGCCCGGGCGAGCTACTATACCGAGCTGACCGAACTGATCGCGCAGCTCTACAGCTGCCCGTGTATCTGCACCTGGGTGCTGTTCAATGAAGGCTGGGGGCAGTTTGACGCGGCTGCGGCAGCAGAATATGCCCACAGGCTCGACCCCTCGCGCATCATCGACCACGCCAGCGGCTGGCACGATCAGAAGGTCGGGAAGCTGCAGAGCCTGCACGTCTACTTCCGCCCCTATCATTTTAAGAAGGACAGGCTCGGGCGCGCCGTCGCGCTGACGGAGTTCGGCGGCTACACGCTTGCCGTCCCCGGTCACACCTGGGGCAAAAAGCGCTTCGGCTACAAGCCGCTGCGAGACGAAGCAGCCCTTGCCGACGCCTTCCGCAGGCTCTACGAACAACAGATTATTCCCGCGAAGGAAAAAGGTCTCGCTGCCAGCGTCTACACGCAGCTGAGCGATGTGGAAGACGAGTGCAACGGCTTTGTCACCTACGACCGCAAAGTGGTCAAGCTCCCGAAGCAGCTGGTCCGCGAAATTTCCCTTTCTCTCAAAGACTGAAAACAAAAAGGAGGCGTTTTTATGATACGAACCATCGGCATCGTCAGTCTGTCGCGCGGCATTCTCGGCGAGGGCTTCATGCACCACGAGCTGGACATCGGCGTAAAGCGTTTGCAGGACTACGGCGTTCGCGTCAAATTTCTGCCCCACGCGCTGGACGGGCTGGAATCGCTTGCTGCGCACCCCGAGCACCGGGCGCAGGACTTGCTGGACGCATTCCGCGACCCCGAAATTGACGCCATTCTCTGCGCCATCGGCGGAGACGATACCTACCGGCTCGCGCCATACCTGTTTTCCGATCATGAACTTCAACGCGCCGTGTCAAAGAAGCCCTTCCTCGGCTTTTCCGACACGACGCTCAACCACTTCATGCTCCATAAGCTCTCGCTTCCGACCTTCTACGGGCAGGCATTTTTGCCCGACGTGTGCGAGCTTGCGCCGGAAATGCTTCCCTACACGAGGCAGTATTGGGAGGAATTCCTAAAAACCGGAACCATCCGTGAGGTCCGCCCGAGCAGCGTCTGGTATGAAAGCCGCAAGGAATTCGGACCCGATCAGGTGGGAACGGAGCTTCCGGTGCACAAAAACACGGGCTTTGAGCTTTTGCAGGGACCTGCACAGTTCGAAGGCGAGATTTTAGGCGGCTGCATCGACTCAATGTATGAGATGTTTTCCGGCTGGCGGCACGCGGACATGCCCGATGTCTGCAAAACTTACAGTTTGTTCCCGGACCTCGACGACTGGCGCGGCAAAATCCTGCTGCTGGAATCGTGCGAGGAGTATATGCCGCCTGAAACTTATAAAAAGGCGCTCGAAACGCTTAAAGATACCGGCGTATTTGACGTGGTTTCCGGCGTTCTCGTCGGAAAGCCGATGGACGAGGTGTATGCTGCGGAATACAAAAAGCTCCTTGCCGGCGTCATCGCCAACAAAGAGCTTCCGATTGTGTGCAATCTCAATATCGGTCACGCGCTGCCGCGCTGCATCCTGCCCTTCGGCGTTCGCGCGCGCGTCGATGCCGGCGAACAGGTCATTCGCTTCGGCTGACCGGCTTCGTCTCCCCGTCCGGAAGCCCGCGGCTTCGCTGTAGGAACTTTCGAAACCCTTCCCAGAGAAGCGTCAGCACCTGCAATGCCGCGCAGACGAGGAAAATGAGCGATACGTTTTCCAGTTCGAACGACAGATACAGGCTCAGCCCCAGCGTCCAGATGAGCGCCGAAACGGACACGCCCTGCCACAGAATGCCCCACCAGAGGCTGGTGAAAACGATGCAGATGATCGAGCATACCGGCAGCGCGTACACAAAGAACATCCACGCCGGATAGTCGACCTTGCAGATCATGAACATGCTGAACAGCAGCGTTGCCACTGCCATCGTCAGCGCCAGCGACAGCAGCAGGATGAACATATGGTAATGGGGCTTGGACTCCTTCGGCGGCTGAATCTCGCCGATGAGCGCGCTGACGCTCACGCCGTAAAGCTCGGCGATCTGGCTGAGAATATACACGTCCGGCAGGCTCTCGCCCCGCTCCCATTTGGAGACGGATTTGTCGGAATAATTGAGCTTCGTCGCAAGATCGAGCTGCGTGTCATGGTGCGCCTTGCGGTATTGCGCGATGTTCTTCGCCACCGTTTTGCGCAGGGTTGCTTCGTCGGTCTGCAATTTGGAACCTCCTGGTAATTATCATGAAAAGCCCTTGATTTTCAAGGGATTCTACTGTCAGTAGAGTCGGGGTATCGCCGCGCGATAGCCCACAGACGCGCCGGGAGGGTGACAAAAGCGCAGCAATCTGCTAAAGTAACTCCCGGGAAGAGGAAATACAGTGTCACCTGTTCATCCGACACGGTATTTCTTAGTATACCACATTTTTAATCGCCGTGCAATAGCACGCAATCATGCGCCTGGCATCCACACACCGTGCCGGGCGCATTTTTGCGCGCTCTTTCCAGTATCCCGGCGCTTGACGGCAGGCGCTCGGATTGTGTAGAATAGAGAAAATGAAAAGGAGGCTTGCCCCATGGACAAAGCCCGCATCGAACAGCAGCTGCTCGAGCTGCCGCTTTTCCAGTACGACTGGATGGAAACCTCCGAGCTTGTCTTCTCCGAGCGCGTGCGCTGGATCTGCCAGACGCAGTGCCCGATGTACAATACCACCTGGGCGTGTCCTCCGGCAGTGGGCACTGTCGAGGAATGCAAAGCGCGCTGCCTTTCCTATCCGCACGCGCTGATGATGACCTCCATCACCGAGGTCTCGGACATTGCAAATCTCGAGGAAACGCTTGCCACGCGCGCGCCGCACGAGGAGCTGACGCGCCAGGTGCGCGACATGATTGCCGAGCAATCGTCGGACGTGATGGCGCTTTCGACCGAGGCGTGCGCCATCTGTCAGAAGTGCGCCTATCCGGACGCCCCCTGCCGCCATCCGGACCGGATGTTCCCCTGCGTGGAATCTCAGGGCATTCTGGTCACGGACCTTGCCGAAAAGCACGGTCTGGATTTTATGAACGGCAATATCGTCGTCTGGTTCTCGCTGATTCTATTCAAGTAAGCATGCGCAGCGCCTGCTCAAACGGCGCCCAGACACCGGCTGCTTCCGGCAGCGCGCGGATGCGTGCAATCGCGCCGCCCATCGGAAGCGTCAGCGCGTAGGACCACAGAGCGGGCGAAGCTGCATTTTTCCGGCTTCCGTATTTTCCGTCTCCCACAAGCGGCATGCCGCGCGAGGCGAACTGGACGCGGATCTGGTGCGTCCTTCCGGTATGCAGCCGGACATGGACCAGGCACAGCCCGTCCGCTTCTGCCACAACGCGGTAAGAAAGCGAGGCTTTTTTGACGCCCTTTCGCTCTTTTGAGACAACGTAGGTCTTGTTTTTGAAGCGGTCGTGGAACAGAAGGTCAAAAAGCTCCCCGGAATCGTCCTTGGGCCGCGCGCCGAGCACCGCCAGATACTCCTTTTGCAGCGTTCCCCCGGCAATCGCCTGCGAAAGCTTTGCTGCCGCGGGCGCAGTCTTTGCGAACACCATCACACCGCCCACCGCCTGATCGAGCCGGTGGACCGGATAAATCTCGCAGCCCAGCTGCCGCTTCAGAAGCGCGGGAAGATCGGCTTCTACCTCCCCCTGCGCGCGTACGCCGACCGGCTTGACGCACAGAACCAGCTGCGGCGTCTGCTCTAAAATCTCAATCACGCCATCGCCTCCCTTGCCCCTATCATACGAAATTTCCCGCGCGGACGCAACCGCGCGGGGACGTTTTTCTGAAAAAGTGTACAAACGAAGCCCTCATTTTTTATCTTTGTCTTGTTCACAAACTGTTGCATTTTGGAAGTTTTGTGTTATAATAGGAAATCGAAGATGGACAGGACGAGGTTCTCCTGCCCACCGAACTGCCGCAATCCCCTCCCCAGGGCGCTGCGGCAACAAAATTAGGAGGAGAACGAAATGAAAAAACGGATTTTTGCCGCCTTGCTGTGTGTGATCATGCTGTTTGGCATGCTTCCCATCACGGCGTTGGCAGCAGAGCCAAAGACAATCTATGTCGATGCGAAAGACGGCAATGACAAAAATAATGGTTCCAAAGACCTCCCTTATGCGACAGTTGAAAAGGCTGTGACAGAAGCCGAAAGTGGAGACACCATCCAGCTCGGCAAGGGCAACTACACACTTTACGGTGTTTCCAGCACCGGACACACCAAGGGGAAAGATCTGACCTTTGTCGGTCTGGGCGCTGACGAAACCGCTTGGAACATTGGTGCGCTTGTTCCTGACCCTGCAAATTATGGCACAGAGTATAACGGTGACTACAGTTTCGATGGCGCAGGAACGGTCACGTTCCAAAATATGACTCTCCGCTCCGGAACGGCAAATTATCTCGGCTTTATCCGTGCAGATAAGACTGTTGTCGAAAACTGCACGATCAACGGTAAGACCTTCTACTGGGGCTACAAATCCGCAACCTTTACAGACACAACATTCAACTGCCCGTCCGGTGATTATGCACTCTGGACGTACAGCTCCCCCACAATGAACTTTGAGAATTGCACCTTCAATTCTTCCGGCAAGGTCATCAACGTCTACACAGATTACAGTGCAGGCAAGCATGATATTTTTGTCAACTTTATAAATTGCACTGTCAATAATACGTCCGACCCCAATTCTGAGACAAAGCAAGTGCTGAATGTCAATGACAGCAATATGGGCAACTTCAAGTACATCATCAACATCTCCGGAGAGAATAAGGTTTCCGGCATTTCCGTGGACAGCACTACTTGCTCCCGTCTGTTCGGCTTTGGTGGAAAAGCAGGCAATAATACCGGCAGACTTAATGTTTTCATTGAAAACACGCAGGTTTGGGGAGACCGTGCGCGTGTAGGTGAGCATGCGCAGAATTTTAGCACCGGTTCCTACGACAATGGCGTAGCCCCCGGCAAGCTGAACCAGTACACCGAAGGCTACAAGGACAATGCTTTTGAGATAACGCCAACAGAATGGGAGTGGATTGCGGAGAAAGACTGTTATAGAAGAGAAGTCTCCCGGACTTGCAAATACTGTGGCTACAATGAAAATAAAGACGAAAACGGCTATCTTGTATCTTATGACCTGAACGGCGGCGAACGTGCTGAAAATGAAGAGTACGAAGAAGAAATTGTCGCTGAAGGCACTCCAATCGCCCTGAAAGCGGCGCCGAGCAAGGATGGATACGTCTTTGCCGGTTGGAGTGACGGCGATACAACCTACAAAGCCGGTGACGCTGTAACAGTTGAACATGCTATGACGTTTACCGCGCAGTGGAAGCTGGAAGGGGAAGAAATCATCGCCGGTATGACTGGGCTTCTGACGGTTGCCGGGCTTGGCACGGACGACCACATCGCCTACGTCTACGGTTACCCGGACGGCACGGTTCGCCCCAACGGAACCATCACGCGTGCAGAGGTCACGACCATCTTCTACCGCCTGCTTACCAGCGCGCGCCGCGACGAGATTTTCACGAGCGAAAACAGCTTCCGCGACGTAAACAGCTCCATGTGGTACAACAAGGCTACCTCCTCCATGGCTGCCGGCGGCTACATTCAGGGCTACGCAGACGGAACCTTCGGTGCGAACAAGCCCATCACAAGAGCGGAGTTTGTCTGCCTTGCCGCGCGCTTTGCCACCAAGACGACCGGCTTTGCCTCCTACACCGATGTAGATAACGGTCACTGGGCGGCAAGATCGATTGCCATCTGCGCCTCAAACGGCTGGGTACAGGGCTATGAGGACGGCACCTTCCGCCCCGACCAGCCCATCACCAGAGCCGAGGCAATGACGATCATCAACCGCATGCTCGGCAGAGGCGTTTCGAAGGGCTATGTCTGCAAGGGCGCTGCGCGCTTTACCGACAACGACCCGGGCAGCTGGTATTACTATGAGATCCTCGAGGCGATCTGAAGATGCCGATGTTTTAGATATAATCGTCTTCAGATAAACTCCAAAATCTGTGAGTTGTGAACTTCTATGGATAGGTAACTGGGGCATGTTTTTCTGTTATTTCATGATTGACAATACTTTCTATCTTTTATTCTGCCATTGTTGAAACTTGCTCATCAAGAAAAAAGCAGAGAGTAAGCTAAGCATTGTTAGGATAATCCCGACAACTGACCATAAGAACATTTGTGAAGGAGATAGAATAGATCCCTTTGCAAATTCAACAAAGGCATAGACACAATAAGGCAATGTCAAGATTGTGGTAATGATAACAGGTATATATTTTCGGTATATTGCCCATTGTGCAAGATGTACTATAAGATGGACGGAATACCCTGCAAATGCAGCGAACCACCATTGATAAGCGTCCAGCCATATCGAACAGAAAGAAATAGCAGAAATCAGAATAAATTCATGAGCCGTACCAACAGCAAACGTGGCTGTTGAATAGTCAAAATGTCCCCTATGTGCAAGAAACTGCTCGAATTTCGGGAAACGCCTTTTTAATTCGTTTCTATTATTGCCAAGCCAATTCTGGAACATAATAATCTCTTCGTATTCATGAAGCATGAAAACAATGGGGAGAAGTGTCATTATCAATTTTAATTTCGTCATAATGGTTTCCAAAACTCTATAGTCGTACTTTTTTCAACACGTTTCTTAAATCTCTGACATACTTGGCTTGCCGATATTTTAAATAAATCTTCACAAACGGAATCATATACCATTTCTTAGGCTCAATGTGTTCTGTAAAGTCAATCGTAGCATTCTTTTCATTGCCACAGAAAACACCGACCCAATGTCCTTTCATATTGTCATTCTCCATGTCAAACTCCCATCGACAACAAGGTTCTTGTCTTGTTACCGTGAAAGTTGTCTTATATCCACTCTTCGTCATCTCTACAAATTGCGTGTCTGATATGACCTCTATCTTTTCGACATCACTTCTCCACGAATAGTCTGTTAGCGATGTTACAACTTGCCAAACGCTCTGCAAATCACATGGAAATGTGGCTTTTATGTTTGACGTTACGACCATAAAGTTTAGTATTTCAGAAAAATGTCGTTATCTCACAAATCCGTTTTTATAGAAATCGTACCACTGGTCAATCTGCTCGGGACTGTTGGCTTTCAGTAATAGAAGCATCTCACGAGTGAATTCCAAATGTCCTACACCGTTTGCCGTAACAATGTTCTTGTCACTGACAGCTTGTGCTTCCACATAATTCTTCGCATTAGTGTAACCGGTAGTACCCCATTTTTTGCGCCCTCCATCTCCCAGTGCAGCAGCATACTCATCAAAGC
>OLOW01002338.1_pt1 | contig 12876 bp, 16 predicted proteins | sample 1672801 | NCBI WGS metagenome assembly OLOW01 (sample SAMEA3136725, study PRJEB25190) | human gut metagenome | biome: human gut; feature: human-associated habitat; material: faeces | place: Austria | collected 2013
AGACCAAGGATTATTTTTTACTCTTTCTAGTACTTTAGGATGCTCCTCTAGAGGGGCTACTTTCTCGCAAATTTCATCCGCTTGTGGTACTACTGGGTCCGCTGCACTTATAGTTTCTTGATTTTCTACGACTGGATGGTCTAATCTATCTTGCTCTACAAGGGCTTTAGCTTCATCTCTATAAATACTAGCTTCTTTTGGAGTAGTAATGGAAGAATTGATAACTGGCTCTATTACCGGTTCTTTAACAGGAGCTTCTATGATATCTTTAGGTTCACTTGACTTTTTATAATTAATTTGATTTATTTTTTCACCTTCGGATAGTTTGCGTTCTAATCCTGGTATTTCTACACCAAAGCCATCTTTTATTGCATCTACTGCTTCTAATACACCTGATAGTCCTTTTGAACTTAGTATTTTTCCTATTAAATAAATTCTCTGTTGGTCGCTTAATGTGTCATTTATGTCTCTATTTTCCATAGTACTCCTCCTTTGTCAAGTATAGTATATAGTAATTTTTGTAAAAAGTAAATATTTTTTTTACCTTGATAATTAATTTGACATTAATTTGATAGTTTTATCTTGTATTCTCTTTATTATATTATATACTGTTCTTAATTTATTACCTGTTATTTCTGATATTTCTAGTACTGTATAATTCTGTTCTTTTAAAGTGAATATTAATTCTTCTTCCCAAGTTAAAACTTCTATTATCTTATTTCTTAAACTTGAATAGTCATAATCATTAAATAAATTTACTTCAGGATTATATTTATTACTTTCTAGTTCTAATATTCTTTCATTATTATTTTCATATGATATTGATTCATTTAATATTTTGTTTTTAGTAACATTATGTTTTGCTATGTAATTAGTTAGATTATTATCTATTACTTTATTTAAATAAGTATTAAAAGTATTTTTATCTATGTAATTATCTATGGCTTTATAAAAAGCTAGTTCAGTTTCATTTAATAATTCTTTTATGTCTATATGTGAACTTCTACTATAAGATAGTGCTTTAGCATACAATAGACTATTATACTTTTTTCTTAATTCATTTACCGCATCTTCATTATTTTCTTGTGCTAAATATAATAGTTCATAATCATTATACATATTAAATCCCCCTAGATCTATTTATTTCTGATAAGAATATTCCACATGCTACGGAAGCATTAAGACTATTTACTGTTCCTTTCATTGGTATTTTAGCAATGTAATCACAGTTATCTGCAGTAACCTTGCTTATACCTTTTCCTTCATTTCCTATTACTAATCCTATTTTTGTTTTGTAATCTATTTCTGTATAATTAGTTCCTTCCATGTCTGTTCCTACTATCCAATATCCTAGATCTTTTAATTTCCTTATAGCATTGTTGATATTGGGAACATTTACTATTTTTACTTTTTCTATTGTACCTACTGATGTTTTAACAACGGTACTTGTTATTTGAACACTACGGTCATTGGGAATTATTATGGCATCCACACCAAAGGCTTCACTCGAACGAACAATGGCTCCAAGATTATGTGGATCTTCAAGATGATCTAATATTACTATAAGTGGATATTCTGTAGTAATATTTGGTATTATTTCATCAAATGAATATGTTTTAATATCCTCTACTTCAAGTATTATACCTTGATGTAATCCTTTACACATCTTATCTAATTCTCTATTGTCAAGAAGTTTTGTATTTATATTTTTTCTTTCTATTAAAGATAATATTTCTTCATCTTTAAACTTATTACTTAAGTATATTTTATGTACTTTTTTATTTTCTTTTAAAGCCTCTAGGGCTACATTTTTACCATATATTTTCATTATTTCACCTCAATTAAATTTAGTATTTCATATAGTCTTTCATTATTATTTAGATATAGGTCTCCAAGTAATGATTCAAATCCCGTGGATAATTTATAAGTAATTATATTGGTATTTTTAGGGTGACTATTATTTTTGTAATTTCTTCCTCTTTTTACTATGTCTAATTCATCATTGGTTAATAGATTATTATCTATTAAATAGTTTAATGCTTTTACTTCTCCTTTAGCGGATACATACTCTACTTGCTTCTTCTGGATTTTTTCTATATCATTATATCCTACCTCTATTAACTTTTCTCTTATATAAAGGGAATAGATGGCATCTCCAAGTAAGGCAAGTACTTGGATGTTAATTAATTTTGTATTCATAATAACCTCAATTCTGTTGTTATTATATATTATTTATTTGGTTATGTCAATTGGTTAAAAAGAAAAAGAGCATTAAGCTCCTTGATTGTAATTTTGTTGTATTTGACCAAACATTGATGGTCCATTATTTGGAACATTATTTACTGGTATTGGATTGTTTACTGGTTCTGTTGTTTGTCCAAAAAATGGAGTATTTTGAATATTTGGATTAGTGTTTGGCATAGTATTTTGTACTGTGTTAAAGTTATCAGTAGTTTCCATCATATTACCAATAGTAGGCATCTGTGGTTCCCAAAGATTTCCACTGAAGTTTACCTGCGCATTATTATTTTGTACTGGCACGCTTTGTGGTACTTCAAGTGAAGGAATATTATCATTTATGTTATTGTTTACTGGTACTGTTGGTTCACTTGATATTGGAATTGTTTCTCCTAGTGGTTTATTATTTTGTACTTCATTAACTGAAGCACTTCCTGGTATGTTAAATGTTGGTATATTCATATTTGGTGTATTACTCTCTGGGGTATTTGTAGTATTTGGTACTTCAAATGTTGGAATATCAAGTTTTACTTCTGGCGCGATTGGCACCTCTGGCGCATCTATTTTTACTGGTTCAACAATACTTTTTGTTTCTACACCATTTTCTTCACTATTATATTTATTATTTAATACCTTTAGGGTCTCTCTTGTGGGATTTTCTAATAACTCATTTGTTATATCCTCTAATTCTTTTTTGCTTAGATACTTCATATAGGTACCCCTCCTCTATTCTAAATAGATTATAATATAAAAAAGAAAAAAAGTAAATACAATTTCACTTTTTTATATTAAATTATCTCTATCATAAATATTTATATTATATAAACTATAAATATCTATATTTGAAGATTTAGTAAACTTAATAAAACACAAATCCTCAATAACTATATCTTTATCTTTAGATAATTTAAATTCTTTTTTTATACCATTTTTTAGCTTAGAATTATCTAATCCTGCTTTAACTATATTTAAATTATTGGCTAGATATATGGTAATATTATTATCACTAAAATAATCTACTCTTACTTTGTTATCAATTATTAATGAGCCTTTTCCTTTTAACTGATAGCTTCTTGGTTTTATTTCTTTTTTAGGTGTTATTCTCTTTATTTCTTTTAAGTCTAATTTATTTATTATGCTTCCTTCGGATATTAAACCTGGTGTGTCCACAATATGAACGCCCTCTAGGTCTATTTCTATTTTATTTAGGGTTGTTGATGGATAAATACTGGTAGTTACCTCGATATCTTTTTCAGAGTAATTTTTTATTATTTTATTTATTAATGTTGATTTACCTGAATTGGTATTACCTATAAAATATACTTCTTTATTATTACTGTATTTTTTTATTTTATTCATTAGACTATCTAAGTTATAATTTTTTACTGAACTTATTACTTCAATATCTAGATAGTTATTTACTCTCTTTGATACATAGTCTATTAACTTATAATCTTTTACTGATTTTGGCAATAAATCTTTTTTTGTTAAAACTATTATTACATTATTAAAGTTATTTATGATATCTAAGTTTAAGCTTAGTAATGATGTAAGATAAACTACTAGTGAGTCTTTGGGAATACTATTTAATATATTTTGATAGTCTTTATTATCTAGTGTTACTTCTTTATATTCACCATAGTATTTTAATTTAAAGCATCTTTCACAAATATCTTTATTTAAATCATCTACATAACCTTCTTTATCTATGTTATCATTTTGAAGTAATACTCCACATCCTGAACATTTCTTAGTCATAATATTCTCCTACTTTAAAGATTCCCTGTTTGGTCATCTTATTTATTTTTTTTCTTTCTATATATCTATGTATTTTGGTAAATGGCATATCAATATTAGACATTGGATTTACTAGTATTGTAGTTATTCCTACTTTATTACCACCATATATATCTGTAACTAATTGATCTCCTATTATAGCAACTTCAGATAAATCATACTTATATAAATCTATTATTTTTATAAAGTTTTTCTTTCTTGGTTTTCCTGCTTTGGCACAGCAATCTACTTTTAATTCTTTTTTAAATGGTGCTAATCTTTTTTGTGGTGAATTTGAAAATATTATTACTTTAAAACCTTGTTCTTGTAATTTATCAAATAAGTTTTTTAATTTTTTGGTAGGTGTTCTATCAATATAAGGAACACAGGTATTGTCTAAATCAAATAGTAGACATTTGATACCATTTTCTTTTAATTTATCATAATTTATTGTATATATACTTTTTTGATATGCATCTGGATAAAAGTAATTCATTTTGTTAGTCACCTCAAAATAATTATACTTTATTTTAAATTAAAAATAAAGATGTTGATTACTAAAATAATATAATTATTTAACAAAATGATTTTGCTAAATTACTAAATATAGGTAGATATATGTAAATTTCAATATAAAAATGTACAAAAAGGGAAAATAACTATATACAAAAAGAAATTAGCTATTTATAAACTAATTTCTAAAAAAATTATCATTTTACCTCAATGGTTTTTATATTAGCATTATTTAAATTTATTTTCTTATTTGGGACTACTTTTGGCATATTGGTTCTTGTAATTGATCTAATCCTATTTTATCTGTTTCTTTTATACTTAAATTTACTTTTATTCTATTTTGATCTTCTAATTGTACATTTTCAGGATTTATATTTTTAATTACATCATCAAAATCTTCAATATATCCCTTTCCTTCAATAGTGTATGTAAATTCATAATATTTACCAACTTCTAATTTTGCTTTTAAATTTGATGGTATTATATGTGAATATGGTTCAAAAAATTGAAATTTATCCACTATTACAAAATTAATATCAGGATGATGGCCTTTAAAATTATCTAACATGTCTATAATCTTCCAAGTTTGAGTAAAGCTACAATTATAGTATATTTCTTTTGATTCTTCTGTATTTTTTAAAAGACATTTATTTTCGGAATTTTTTCTTTCTTTAATTAAAAGAAAACTTAAAATAGCTATAATTAAAATCATGCATATAAATAAAATTTTTTTTACTATTTTCATAATTCACCTCCTTATACTAATAAATATAAAATTTTATTAAATATAACTATTATTTAGATATAAATTTGAAATTTTTAAATTTATTTATATTCAATATTTCCGATATAGAGATTATTATTAATATCCATTGCCATAATTGATGTGCTGTTAATATTTATATATGCTGGTAAAAAATAATGTTCTTTATAATTTGTTACTCTTGCAACTTTTAACTTGTTTTTTTCATAATTATAAAATTCCCATTTATCTGTCTTATGAAAAAGTAATGAATTGTTAATAAAGTTATTTCGACCATAATATGAAGTGCTATCCATTTCCTTATATTTACCTGTTTTTAAATCAATATAACTTATTTTATTTTTTTCCTTGTTTTTTATATCATATTTTCCAACAAATAATATTTCATTATCATTTCTATATGAACTCATTACCCAACCATCATCTATATCATTATTATATATTATTTTGTTCTCTTTAGTCAATATATTTAAAGAGTAAATAGTTTGATAATTTGCATAGTCTGTTATACAATAAATTAAATTATTATTATTAATATGAATATCAAATTGACCACACGACAATTCTCCATTTTTTAAAGTTACATTGCCATTATAACTAATTATTTGTTCAATATTATTATTGTTTATATAATAAATTGAAAACTCCTCTTCTTTTTTATTGTTTTTATAATAATTTTTTATAGTTGTAATATAAATATCACATATTATTAATATTATAATAGATATAAGAAATGTGATTATTAATTATATCTAACAAGTAATAAAAGCAAAACAATATATAATGAAACAACATATTTTGTAGATGTAATTAAAAATAAAGATGTTGATTACTAAAATAATATAATTCTTTAACAATAGAGACCTTAGGCTCTATTGTTCCACTTGAGACCTTAGACTCAAGTGGTATAAAATAATAAAAAGCATAAACTTTATTAGGAGGTTTTTATGCTTTATAGTTTATTTAATTTTATTGTTAATAATCTTACTTTTTTTACTGGAGCATATTCGAATAATGTATTTCCTGATCCTTTATCAAAAGAAGAGGAAGAGAAGTATATTGAAAAAATGATGAAAGGTGATAAAGAGGCTAGAGCTAAATTAATAGAACATAATCTTAGATTAGTAGCTCACATAGTTAAGAAGTTTGAATCTAACACTAATGATGTTGATGACTTAATTGGTATTGGTACTGTTGGTTTAATTAAGGGTATTGATAGTTTCTCTCCAGATAAGAATATTAAACTGGCTACATACATAGCAAAATGTTCGGAAAACGAAATTCTTATGCATTTCAGATCTGATAAGAAGAATTCAAAGAATGTTAGTATTTATGACGGGATAAGTTATGATAAAGAGGGAAATGAAATTACTATTTTGGATGTACTTAAAACTGAAAATCCTGACTATGCAGAAGAAATATATAAGAATGATAATATTAAATTACTTAGAAAATATCTTAATGTTTTAACTAAAAGAGAAAGAGAAGTTTTAACTAAAAGGTATGGACTAGATAATACTGATGAGATTACTCAGAAAGAAATTGCTAAGGAACTAGGTATTTCTAGGAGTTATGTATCAAGGATAGAAAAAAGGGCTATTACTAAAATACTTAGAGAATTTATTAGAAATGATAATAGTACAAAAGAAAATTCTTAATAATTACTTGACTAAATGGTATTTTTATGGTAAAGTTAATAACGAACTGATGAGGAGGTAATTCTATGGAAAATATATCAACTAAAAAGACTAGATCTGTAAATAATAGACCTAACTGTCTTAAAATAACTAAAGGTACTCAAAAAGTAAATATGACTACTGTTACTTTAAAAGATGGTAGTAAAGTTAAGACTAGTGTTAGAGAAGCTAGATCTATGAAAAAGAATAATGAATTGGCATAATTAAGATAGAATCTTCTATCTTTTTTTATTTGCTTTTTCTTCTTTGGCTAGTTCTAATATTTTACTATAATATTCTTTACCTAGCATATATTCTTCTTCGATTATTTCCTGATTTATATTTTTGTTTTCTGGCATATTAAAAACTCCTTTCTTTATTATTATTTAGAAGGGAGTTTATTTTTATACTAATAAACTATTTATTTGAGATACTGGATCAGTACTTTTGGTTATGTAAGAACCCACTACGGCGATATTGGCATCTTTAACTAGATTTATGGTATTGTTATTGATGCCACCATCTACTTCAAGAAGGATATCTCTTGTACCTATTAGTTCTTTTATTTCTTTTAACCTTTTGGTACTTGACTCTAGGAATTGTTGACCTCCTAGTCCTGGTTCTACAGTCATTACTAGAATTAAATCTATATCATCTAGATATGGTATCAATTTATTTATATCTGTATTGGGTTTTATTGATAAGCCTCTTTTAAATCCTAATGATTTTATTTTAGATAGTATTTCTTTTATGTCTTTGTCTATTTCGAGATGTATTGTTATATTTTCAATATTATTTAAATATTTTATATTATCTATATACTCTTCAGGACTATCCATCATTAAATGAATATCTAACTTTTTTGTAGATATACTAGATAGTTCTTTTAATTCTGAATATGGTAATGTTCTTTGAAGGACAAATTGTCCATCCATTACATCCATGTGAATATATGAAATATTAGTATTATTTAGTATTTTTATCATTTCTTTTTTGTCTTCTGAGTTTAGTATTGATACTGATATTTTCATATTATTTTCCTCCGATGAAAGATTTATAGTTATTATATCTTGAAGGAAGGATCTTATTCTCTTCAAGTTCTTTTTTTATATAGCAACCATCTTCTTTAATATGCATACAATCTCTATACTTACAATAGTGTAAGCCATCAAACATTTCTTTCATATTGTCTCTTATATCTAACTTAGTCATTCCTCTAAAGTCTACTGAAGAGAAACCTGGAGTATCGGCGATTAATGCACCATCTACTTCGTATAATGTTACACATCTTGTAGTATGTTTTCCTCTTCCTAGGGCTTTTGATATTTCATTTGTCTCAAGTGATAAGTTTTTATCTAATCTATTTAGAAGAGATGATTTACCTGCACCTGACTGTCCAGCGAGTACTACTTTTTTATTTTTTATTATTTTTTTTATTTCTTTAATACTATTATTATCAGTTACTATATAACCGATTCTTTGATAGTAAGAGACAATTTTATCTATTTCATTTCTTTCTTCTTCCGTTAATAGGTCTAGTTTGGTTAGACATATTACTGGTTCGATATTATTAAATGATATGATAGTTAATAATTTATCTAATAAATTACTATCAAAGTTTGGTTCTTTTACTGATACTGCAATTAAAGCGATATCTATATTGGCAATGGGAGGTCTAATAAGAGAATTCTTTCTTGGTAATATTTCTAGTAGGTAATTATTCATATCGTCTATTATTACGGAGTCTCCTACTAGAGGGGTTATTTTATCATTTCTGAATTTTCCTCTTGGTTTGCAAACATATACTCCGTTTGATGTTCTTACTGTGTAATCGTTACTTTGATTCTTAATTATTATTCCTTCCATTTATGCTCCTTATTAATTTGTTTTTTCATCACTTGGTAGTAGTGGATCTGTTGGTGTTTTATCCTTGTCTTTATCATCTTTCTTTTCTGGTTTCTTTGATAATGTTATTTTTAATGTATATCCTTCATATATTGGATCTCCTACTGCTCTATTTTGTGATAAAACGATATCTTCTTCTACTTCGTCTGTTTCTTTGTATGATTTATCTAGTGTTAGATTGTATTCTTTGACAAAGTCTTCCACTTGTGATAATGTCCATTTTTCTGCGACCATATCCGGATAAACATCTACTTCTGGTATATATAGTATAACACTATCATTAGCATATAATTTTGTCTCTTCATCTTTATTGAAGGCTGGTTCTTGACTTATTATGTTGTCTTTCTTATCTTTATATTCTGAAGCATTTTCTACTGATTTTGTTTTCATTTCTACTTTGATACCTTTGGCTTCTAATTTACCTTTTATTTCATAATAGTTTTGACCAGTATAGTCCTCAAGGACTACATATTCTTTACCTGATGATTCAACAATTGTTATTGTACTCTTCTTAGTTCTAGTAGAACCGGCTTTTGGTTCTGTTCTTATTACTTTTCCTTCTTCAACAGTAGCGCTTTCTTCACTCTTTGTGGTATATTCTAAACCTTTTTCTTTTATCATTTTGATAGCTTTTTCAGTAGTTAATCCTACTACATTTGGTACTTTTACTTCTTTTACATCTTTACTTGTTATTAGTAAGTATACACCTGCGAGTACAATTAATGTTCCTAAAAGAACCACTGCAAGAATGATTGGTAGTTTATTTTTTTCATCTTTCTCTTTTAGTACTGAATCGTCATCATTATCTTCTTCTTTAGCTGTTGGTTTATCTATCACTTGTTTTATTTCTTTAGTAACTTGTGGTATAACCTTTGTCTCTTCAAGATCATTTTCTGGATATTCATATACTAATCTCTTTTCATTATCTCTTTGAAGGGCTGTCTGCAAGTCTTTATACATATCTCTAACATTATCATATCTGTTCTTTGGATTTTTAGCAGTCGCTTTTAATACGATGTTTTCAACAGATTGTGGTATTGTTGGATTTTGTTTTCTAATACTTGGTATTTTTTCTTTCATATGTTTTAAGGCTATTTCAACAGCAGTATCTCCTTTGAATGGTACTGAACCTGTTAATAGTTCGTACATTAATATTCCTAGAGAATAAATATCACTTTTTACTGTAGAGCCTTTTCCATTAGCTTGCTCTGGAGGAAGATAATGAACTGAGCCCATTACTGAATTTGTTTGGGTTAACTGTGTTGAATTTAGAGCCATGGCTATACCAAAATCAGTTATTTTTACTAGTCCGTTGTCCTCAATCATTATATTTTGTGGTTTAATGTCTCTATGAATTATATAGGCTTCATGAGCATGAGCTAAACCATCTGTTAACTGTGTCATTATATCTATTACTTCATTTAAAGTAAGTGCTCCTCTTTTTTGAAGTAATTGTTTTAATGTTTTTCCTTCAATATATTCCATTACGATGTAGTAGTTTCCGTCTTCTTCACCAACATCGTATACTTCAACAATATTTGGATGGGATAAATTTGATACTGATAGGGCTTCTCTTTTGAAACGACGAATAAATTTTTCATCATTTGAAAGATCTCCACGTAATACTTTTATTGCAACTTTTCTATCTAGAATTGTATCATTCGCTAAATAGACATTAGCCATACCACCTTCGCCAATTGTTTTAATAATTTCATATCTATCATTAATCTTTTGACCTTTTGATAGCATTATAAATCACCACTTTCCTTTTTTAGATAAGCAATTGATATATTATCTGTACCACCGCGCATATTACTCTTTTTAATTAGTTTTTCTACTTGTTCCTCTATTGAACTTTTATTATTTAATACTTTTTCTATTTGATCGTCTGCGACCATATTTGTTAGACCATCACTACATAGGAATAATCCTGATACGTTAGTGTCTACATCAAAAATATCTATTTCGATTGGATCATTTGCTCCAAGGGCTCTAGTTAATAGATTTTTTCTTGGATGAAATTTAGCTTGTTCTGGAGTTAATTCTCCTGTTGATACAAGTAAATTTACTAGGGTATGATCCTTTGTTATTTTATGTAATAATCCATTTTTCATTACATATCCTGATGAATCGCCAATATTTCCATATAGTATGTAATCATTTGTTTTGATAGCTATTACTAGAGTTGTTCCCATACCTTTACTTTCGGGATGATTTTTTGTATAAGAAAATATTTTTTCATTTATTTCTTTTACCATTCTTCTTAAGTAGTCAATAGCATCTTCTTTTTTTCCTAGTGTTTCTAGTTCTTCAAAACTATCTCTAACATGTTCTATTGCTATATTAGAGGCTACTTCTCCAGCTTTATGTCCACCCATTCCGTCCGCTACGGCAAGAATGAATTCATTATTATTATTATTTAATATTATTACATTATCTTCATTATGTGTTCTTACTTTTCCTGCATCTGTCATATAAAATGTCTGCATAACTTCACTCCTCTTTTGTTTTGGCTCTTAGCTGTCCACAGGCAGCATCTACGTTTCCGCCAAATTCTTTTCTTATTGTTACATTTATATTATTTGATTTAAGTATATCATAAAACTGTAAAATTTTCCACTTTTTTGTTCTTTTGAAGCCAATATTTTCGGTTTCATTATATGGTATTAAATTTACATAACAGTTTATTCCTTTAAGAAGTGAGACTAATTCTTTTGCTTCTTTTTCACTATCGTTTATATCCTCTAACATAATATATTCAAAAGTTACTCTTCTATTAGTAAGTTTTATATATTCTTTTATGGTATCCATTAATTCTTTTATTGGATAGGCTTTGTTTATTTTCATTATCTTATTTCTTAGTTCATCATTTGGAGCATGCAAGCTTATGGCTAGATTTACTTGGCCTTCTTCTTTCATAAATTTCTTGATTCCTGGTACTACTCCACATGTTGATATAGTTATATGTCTTGAGCCAATGTCTATTCCTTTACCGCAGTTAATTATTTTAACGAAGCGCATAACATTATCATAATTATCAAATGGTTCACCAATACCCATAACTACTACATGAGATATTCTAGTCTTTATGTCTTCTTCAATAAGTAGAATCTGCTCTACTATTTCATAGGCAAGTAAGTCTCTTACTTTCTTTAGTCTGCCACTTTCACAAAAGGCGCATGACATATTGCAGCCTACTTGTGATGATACACAAATACTTATTCCATAGTCATGAAACATTAATACTGATTCTATTCTATTTTTATCTTCTAGTTCAAATAAATATTTGTTTACTTCTTTACTTTCTTGTTTTATTAATAGTTTTATCCTGTAGAAAGAGAAATCTTGTTTTAATTTTTCTCTTAATTCTTTACTAATATTAGTCATTTCATCGAATGAACTATATCTTTTTTTATATAATCCTTCATATACTTGAGATGCTCTAAAGGGCTTTTCATTTATACTTATAAAATAATCTTCTAATTCTTTTAATGTTACATCATATATATTTCTCATTTTTTTCACTTCTAACTTTCCATTATTATTATAACAAAAAAAATATGTTATTAAAACACATTTTTATTATTTTTTTATTTATTACAACTGGTTATTCTTTAATAGTCTTAATGTATTTAGAATACATAGTACTGTTACTCCAACATCGGCGAATACTGCTTCCCACATAGTGGATAATCCTAGTATGGTTAATATTAATACTAATAGTTTTATAGTAATGGCAAATATTAGATTTTCTTTGATTATTTTATTTGTTTTTTGGGATATTTTTATAGCGGTTATTATTTTTGATAGGTTATCGTTCATTATTACTACATCTGATGCTTCAATAGCGGAATCACTACCTAGGCTACCCATTGATATACCTATATCTGATAAGGCTAGTACTGGGGCATCGTTTATGCCATCTCCTACAAATGATACTAGTTCTTTTTCTTTTTTAGTATTTATTAACTCTTCTAGTTTTTGATATTTATCATTTGGAAGCAT
>OLOW01002342.1_pt1 | contig 12864 bp, 15 predicted proteins | sample 1672801 | NCBI WGS metagenome assembly OLOW01 (sample SAMEA3136725, study PRJEB25190) | human gut metagenome | biome: human gut; feature: human-associated habitat; material: faeces | place: Austria | collected 2013
GCGGCACGAACATCTACGACGGCTGGATGAAGAATCCCGCCTCGGCGATGATCTCCTGCAACGACGGGTTTCGCCCCGTGAGCTTTCTGATCGAAACATTAGAGAAATAAAAACGCTATGCGATCCTCCATTCTGATCATCTACACGGGCGGGACCATCGGCATGAAGACCGATGCCGCCACCGGGGCGCTGGTCCCCTTCGATTTCAGCGGCATCTACGACGAATTCCCCTCGCTGAAACGCCTCAACGTCGACATCGACGTACACACGGTGTCGCTCCGCCCGTTCGGCTCTGATGTTATTATAAACGCCGTATACCGCAAGACCGATCAATGTAAAACAAATCAGCACGGCCGCTACGATATGACTGACAGATATATTTTTATTAGACTTTTCCATATCAGTAAAATCCTTTCAAAAATTTTTACGCGTTTATTCTGCGCCAAATTGACAATGAATATGTATGAAGCTATAATACGAAAATAAAAACAAAGGAGATGCAGTTTTATGAAAATAAATGTGCAGGCACACAGAGGCGCCTCGGCTTACGCGCCGGAAAATACCGCTCCTGCATTCCGTCTTCGTTGATGTATAATTGCAGCACGTCCCCCTCCCGCAGACGCTGATCCCGCTGGGCCCGGCCTCCGTTGACCTTGACGCGCTTGAGGCGGATATACTTTTGCAGCAGGGCCGGCGGCAGCAGCGGCAGAGCCTTGGAGACGAAGCGATCCACCCGCTGTCCGGCGTCATTTTTCCCGATGGTCAGCTCCCGCATGGCGTGTTTCCTCCTTTGATGGATGCTGTTTAAGGCTATTGTACCTGATTTTCGGAAATTGTCAAAATATTTCGCAGAAAATGTTTGACAAGCAGGGTGCAATCCTCTATAATACTATTCGTGTCATTAAGAGGTGTACTATGCGATTGAATGTAAACCGACTGCTGCATACCCCCGACGCCAGTCAGGAGGTCCGGTTTGAGATGGATCTGTCTCGGCTGGATTTCGGCGGCGCTGCGCCCATTATCCGTCCGGTCACTGTGGAAGGCCGTCTTCGGAATCAGGCCGGGGTTCTGCTGTGCCAGCTGGAGATGCATACGACGCTGCACTGCGTGTGTGACCGGTGCATGGAGGAATTCGATGCGCCCAAGTCCGTTTCTTACTCGTGCGTTCTGGCCGAGGAGAAGCAGGAGGAGGACAGCGACGAGATCATCCTGCTGGAGCACGACGAGGTGGATCTGGCGGAACTGGCCAGAGATGCGTTCATTCTCGACATGGACACGAAAACTCTTTGCTCCGAGGACTGTAAGGGTCTTTGCCCCGGCTGCGGCGTGAACCTCAACCGGGAGCCCTGCCGCTGCAAAAAGCAGGTGGATCCGAGGCTTGCCAAGCTGGCCAGTCTCCTGCAGGAGAAGGAGTAAAGCGCTTCTCTATACTATCAATTACTGCTCAGGCAGTTAAGACCAAGGAGGTGTCAACATGGCAGTACCCAAGGGAAAAGTATCCAAGCAAAGACGCAACAAGAGACGCAGCTCCGTGTGGAAGCTGGCGACTCCCGGTCTGGTGGCTTGCACCAAGTGCGGTGCGCTGCATCTGCCTCACAGAATGTGCCCGGAGTGCGGTACCTACAATGGCCGTGAGGTCAAGCAGGTCAAGTCCGTGGCCGCTGGCAAATAATGATCGTGTGTCCTTGACAGGCGGGAAGCGTGGCTTTCCGCCTGCTTTTCTTTTTGCAGGGAAGGTCTGTCTGTATGGTGCCTGCTTCGGCGGGATATCATGGTCGGTGCCGCAGCATGGGTGATGCCATGCCACGGCGGAAGATCGCTGCGGGGTGGTCGGAGGACGCAGCTGCGAAAAGCCTGCCGCCATGCGCAGAACGCAAGGCGCAAGCTTCATAACGAATCAAGCGCAGGGGAGACGAGCCGTCTCTCCTGCGCTTGATTTTACTCCATCTCATCCAGCGTCAGCCGGAAGCTGGGGAGGAAATGCTCCCGGAAATAGGTCAGCTCCGGCAGATGGAAATCGTCCAGCGCCTGCTCTGTCTGCTCCGCCGCCCGGCGGAACTCCAGATTCCCGGCCTTCAGCTCCTCCAGACATTTGATGTGGGCAGACAGCTTGTCCGCCGCCTTCACCAACTCCTCCACCTCCGGGTCTGTGGGGGTCAGGGCCTCGGCAAAGTCCGGCTGCAGCTCCGGCGGCAGCATCCCCACCAGCTTGCCGCAGGCGATGTGCTCCACCTGCTTGTAGGCATCCCGGATGGCGGGATTGTAGTACTTGATGGGGGTGGGCAGATCCCCGGTGAGGATCTCGCTGGCGTCGTGGTACAGGGCCGCCACCGCCACCGTACCGGGGTCCACCTGACCGCCGAAGCAGCGGTTGCGGATCACCGCCAGTGCATGGGCCAGCACTGCCACCTGATGGCTGTGCTCCTGAATGTTCTCCGGCTGGCTGTTACGCATCAGCGCCCAGCGGGAGATGAACCGCATCCGGGACGTATAGGCAAAAAAGTGTTCCATGTTATGTCACCTCTCCCATCAGGATATCGTTTACTACGCCTGTGATCTTCACATGACGAACGGTGTTATGGTAATCCTCCTGTGTCTGCACCTCCACCGGCATATAGTTGGGGGCGTGACCGGCGGCGCAGCCGTCCTTGCGCTGCTCGAAGAGCACGGGATAAGTCTGGCCTACGCAGCCCTGCAGATAGGCACGGTGCAGCTCCGCCGCCACCGCCGACGCACGGGCGGCACGCTCCTCCTTCACCGGGCCGGGGACCTGCTCCATCTCCGCCGCCTTGGTGCCGGGGCGGATGGAGTAGGGGAAGATGTGCATCTGGGCAAAGTCGCAGCGGCGCAGGAAGGCCAGCGTCTGGGAAAATTCCTCCTCCGTCTCGCCGGGGAAGCCGCAGATCAGGTCCGTGGTGATGGCGGGCCGGAGGAAGTACTGCCGCAGCAGAGTCACGGACTGGAGGAACCGGGCGGTGTCGTACCGGCGATTCATGCGCCGCAGGGTGGCGTCGCAGCCGGACTGCATGGACAGGTGGAACTGGGGGCAGAGGTTGGGGAGCCGGGCGGCCCGGCGGCAGAAATCCTCCGTCACGGTGCGGGGCTCCAGACTGCCCAGCCGCAGGCGCATCTCTCCCGCCGCCTGCGACACCGCCTCCAGCAGGTCGATGAGGCTGCGGCCGTCCTTGAGATCCTGTCCCCAAGAGGAGATCTCGATGCCGGTAAAGACCACCTCCCGGTAGCCCTCCCGCCGCAGCTGCTCCGTCTGGCGCACCGCCTCCTCCAGCGGCAGGGACCGCACCGGCCCCCGTGCATAGGGGATGATGCAGTAGGTGCAGAAGTTGACGCAGCCGTCCTCCACCTTCAGCATGGCCCGTGTCCGGGCCGCCATGCCCCCGGCGGGCAGCACCTCGAAGGTGCGGCGGCGCAGGGCCTCATCCACCGCCACACGGCTGCGGTGATCCTCCGCCGCCTGCTCCAGCAGGGTCAGAAACTCCATCCGGTCGCCGGTGCCGCCGATGAGGTCGATGCCCAGCTCCTGAGCCTCCGGGGTGTGGGTCTGCACATAGCAGCCGCAGGCAGCCACCACGGCCTGGGGATTGCGGCTCTTGGCCCTGCGGATCATCTGCCGGGATTTTTTATCGCTGACGGCGGTGACGGAGCAGGTGTTGATGATGTAGGCGTCCGCCGGGGACTCAAAGTCCACCAGCGTGTGGCCACGCCGCTGAAGCTCCTGCTCCATGGCCTGCGTCTCGTATTGGTTGACCTTGCAGCCGAGGGTGTAAATAGCAACTCGCATGGGGATTCTCCTTGCACTTTGCGGTTTTCTCCGATATAATAAGAATTTGTCTACATTATACGGTATCCGGCCGCCGGTGGCAAGAGGGTCTTTGCCCCTCCCCCCTGTCCGGCGCCGGTTTTTCTGAAAAAACGGGAGGTCTGCGCTATGATCTATCTGGACCACGCCGCCACCACGCCCCTGCCGGAGGCTGTGGCGGATACCATGTACGATGTGCTGCGCCATCAGTTCGGCAATCCCTCCGCCCAGTATCCTCTGGGCCGGGAGGCCAAGGAACTGGTGGAGGAGGCACGCCGCACCATCGCCGGGGCGCTGGGGTGCCAGCCATCGGCCCTGCACTTCACCTCCTGCGGCACGGAGTCGGACAACTGGGCCATCCGGGCCGCCGCATGGCAGGGCCGCCACACGGGGCGGCACATCATCACCACCGCCGTGGAGCACAGCGCCGTGCTGGAGCCCTGCCGCCAGCTGGAACAGGAGGGGTATGAGGTCACCTGCCTCAAGCCCGACCGCACGGGGCATATCTCCGCCGGACAGGTGGCGGAGGCCCTGCGGGAGGACACGGTACTGGTGTCCGTGATGCTGGTGAACAACGAGACGGGGTGTCTCTTCCCCGTGGCGGATATCGCCCGGCTGCTGAAGGAGCGGGGGAGCCGTGCGCTCCTCCACTGCGACGCCGTGCAGGGCTTTCTGAAGGTTCCCTGCGACCCGGCGGGGTGGGGCGTGGATCTGATGAGCCTGTCCGCCCACAAGATTGGCGGCCCCAAGGGGATCGGCGCTCTGTACGTCCGTCCGGACCTGCGGAACCTGCGGCCCCTGCTGGCCGGCGGCGGGCAGGAGGAGGGGCTGCGTTCCGGCACGGAGGCCACCGCCCAGATAGCGGGCTTTGCCAAGGCCGTGGCGCTGCGGCAAGAGGGGCTGGAGGAAAAGCTTGCCCACATGGCCCGCATCAAGGCCTACTGCCGGGAGTGGCTGCTGAGCATCCCCGGCGTGGTGCCGGTGGGCGGCGGCGAGGCCCCCCACATTCTGGCGGTGTCGCTGGTGGGCTATCCCAGTGCCAACGTCATCAACGATCTGGGCAGTCAGGGCATCTGCCTGTCCGCAGGCTCCGCCTGTCACCGGGGCAAGGCCAGCCGGGGCTATGCCGCTCTGGGGCTGGATAAAAGGATCGCCGCCGGGGTGCTGCGGCTCAGCTTCGGGCCGGAAACCACGGAGGGCGACATCGACGCCCTGTACGAGGCGCTGCTGCGCCACAAAAATACGAGATTTTCCATGCTGTGAGGGATACCATGCTGCAATGTCTGAAACGTGAACCGGGCTTTTACCGGTATCTGTGGGGTCTGACCGGCCCCATCGCCCTGCAAAACCTTATCACCTTTACACTGGGCCTGATGGACACGCTGATGGTCAGCTGGCTGGGCAACACCCAGATGGCCGCCGTCACCACCGCCAACGTGCCGGTGTTCCTGCTGATCTCCATCGTGTTCGGCGTGCAGAGCGGCCTGAGCATTTTGGTGAGCCAGTACTGGGGCAAGCGGGATATGGAGCACATCAGCCGTGCCATCGGCGTGGCGGCCATGCTGGGTACCGGCCTGACGGTGGTGCTGGCGGCGGTGCTGTACCTGTGGCCGGTGGAGATCATGGATCTGCTGTCCAACAACCATGAGCTGTCGGTGCTGGGTGCGCCGTATCTGAAGCTCATCGGCATCTCCTATGTGTTCAATATGCTCTCGTCCCTGTATGTCAGCGCCCGGCGCAGCGCCGAGGACGCCGGCTTCGGCATGAAGCTGTTCGCCATGTCCACGGTGCTGAACACGGGGCTGAACTACCTGCTGATCTTCGGCAAGTGCGGCCTGCCTGCGCTGGGCATTCAGGGTGCCGCCGTGGCTACCCTGCTGGCCCGCATCACAGAGTTCGCCGTGTGCAGCTTCTGTGCCGTCCGCAGCAGGCTCCTGCCCATCCAGTGGCGGGCCTTCTTCCGCCCCGGCTGGGAAATGCTCCAGCGGTTCGTGAAGTACTCCTCCCCCGTGATCCTCAATGAAACGGCATGGGGCCTCGGCAACAGTATGCTGACGGTGATCCTGGGCTACACCGACAACTCCGTGGAGATGCTGGCGGCCAACGCCGTGATGGGCAACCTCAACCGCCTGTTCCTGGTGGTGTGCTTCGGTCTGGGTGCCGCCACCGCCGTGATAATCGGCAAATCCATCGGTGAGGGCCGCAGCCATCAGGAGGTCATGGACCTGAGCCGGACGCTGTTGGTGTTCACGGCGCTGGTGGGTGCGGGGCTGACGGTCCTGTCTCTGCTGCTGGTGCCGACGCTGTTCGTGCCGGTGGTGTTCCCGCTGTTCAAGCTCTACGGCGAGTCCGCCGCCATCGCCACGGCGCTGGCGGTGACGGGCTTTCTGTCCATCCCCCTCCACGCCTACTCTATCTCCGCCGTCACCGGCGTGCTGCGGGCGGGCGGCGACGTGTTCTGGTCCACCCTGCTGGACGTGGGACCCCAGTGGTGCATGGCCCTGCCCCTGACGGCGCTGCTGGCGCTGGTGCTGAAGGCGGACTACTGGTGGATCGCCGCCGCCATCCAGTCGGAGAGCCTGCTGAAGGTGCCGCTGTGCGCCCTGCGTATCCGCACGGGACAGTGGATCCACGACGTCACCGTCCGAAAGGAGCGTGGGCAATGAGCCTGTTCGTCTGCCCCATCTGCGGGGCGGCGCTGGAGCGGGATCCGGGGCGTTACCGCTGTCCGGCGGGCCACAGCTATGACGTGGCCCGTGAGGGCTACACCCATCTGCTGCCCGCCAACCGCAAGCATTCCAAAATGCCCGGCGACGACAAGGGCATGGCCGCCGCCCGCAGTGTCTTTCTCAGCAAGGACTACTACGCCGCCCTGCGGGATGCCCTGTGCCGTCTGGCACTGGACTATGCCCCGGAGCATCCGGCGGTGCTGGACACCGGCTGCGGCGAGGGATACTACACCAGCGCCGTCTACCGGGCGCTGCGGGACGCCGGGAAGGCCCCCTGCATGGCGGGGACGGACATCTCCAAGGCCATCCTCCGCCGGGCCGCCAAGCGGGAAAAGGACGTGGAGTTCGCCGTGGCCTCCTCCTATCACCTGCCGGTGCCGGACCGGTCCATCGACCTGCTGCTCAACTGCTTCTCCCCGCTGGCGCTGGAGGAATTTCGGCGGGCGCTCCGGCCCGGCGGCACGTTTCTCTATGTGGTGCCGTCGGAAAAGCACCTGTGGGAGCTGAAGCAGGTGCTCTATGACCACCCCTATCCCAACGAGGTGAAGGAGACTCCCTACGAGGGCTTCGCCTACGCCGAGATCCGCCATGTGGAGGACCGCATCCGGGTGCTGGGGCAGGAGGATATCCACGCCCTGTTCCAGATGACCCCCTACTACTGGAAAACTCCCAAGTCCGGCTGTCAGCGGCTGGCGGCGCTGGAGGAGCTGGCGGTCACCATCAGCTTCGATATCCATGTCTTTCGCCGGGAGGCGTGAGACTGCCGAAAATTTTCCTGCCGATGGGCGCTGCTATGCAGCGCCCACTTTTTGTGAAATTCTCTGTTTTTTCTTGACATATTGCAGTCTCTATTATACATTATAGTCACAATTTATCGTCATCTGGTGTAAAGAAGGAGGTATCCCATGAACCGTTTGTTCCGCCGCCTGTCGCTTCTTCTGTGCGTCCTACTGCTGCTGATAACGGCTCTCAGCGGCTGCGGTACATCCTCTGCCGCTCCCTCTGGCCCCTCCACGCCCCAGACTCCCACGGCGGAGGACGAGGCCCTGCGCCGTGCGCCCTTCCAGCCGGTCATCACCTGTGAGCTGGCCGGGGAGGCGGAGACCCTGACGGAGGAACAGCAGCAGGCCATCCTCTCCTATACCACCATGCTTTGCACCGCTCTGGCCCGGCCCGATGATCCTCTGCCGGAGGAGCCCTATACCACGGACACCCTGCGTCAGGAGGCACTGACCCGTGGCTTCCTGTGGTCCAGCTATATCTGGGGGGAGCAGCGGGTACAGGTGTATCCCATGAACCCTATTTACCGCAGTGAGGACACGGTGGAGGTGTGGGCCTCTCTCCGGGTGGAGGCCAATTATTCCAGCGACCTCACCCAGACCACCGGCGATACCTTCGGCTACGGCTCTCTGCACCATCTGACCCTGAACCGTACCGCCCAAGGCTGGCAGGTGGTGGGCGACGACTGCGAGGAGTCCGATCTGTGCGGCTATCTCAGCGGCTGCGGCACCGCCTCCCTCCCGTCGGAGGACATCCTCGCCGCCATCCAGAATTATCTGGACCTGCGGGCCGCCGTCATGGCCGGGCGAACCCCCGCTGCCCCGGATCGCTGCACCGCTCCCCTGCGGGAGGATGCACAGGCTCTGGCGGAGAGCGCCGTGGACGAGTACGCCGTCATTTACGATGTACAGTGCCGCCCCGCCTACTTTGCCCCCATGCAGCAGAGCGGCGAGACGGTGCAGGTGACCCTTCGGGAGATCCTACGGGTGGATCACCTGCGGCAGGGCGTCATCGCCGCCACACGGACCTCCGTGGATCATACCCTGACCCTCCGGCGGCAGACGGACGGCTCGTGGCAGGTCTGCGGCGACAGCTATAAAGCGCTGGGACACACCTGCGCCGTCACACCCTGATGGGCAGCTTTGCAGGATATGGCTTTCAAAAACCGGCAGACGCCAAGCGTCTGCCGGTTTTTTGTTGGCTGCACCGTGTCGTGGGGCCTTATGCTTGCTGGCGCTCCTTCATCCGTCTCCAGTTGATGAAGCCGTACAGGTCGTTCACCAAAAAAGCCACAAAGCAAACGACCACCGAGAGATACCGGGTGTCGGCAAGGCTGGCCAGCACCCACAGTGCGATCAGCACGATATCGTTGCTGGCATAGGCCAGCGCAAAATAGGCACTTCTGCGGAAGGTCAGATACACCGCCAGAAAGCTGGTGGTAACGGAGAGGGTACTGGGAAGGAGGTTGGCCGTGTGGAACATCTTCAATATCCAGTAGAACACCCCCGTGGCCACCACCGCCGCAAGGCACATGAACACGATCTCTTTTTTGCCGATGGTATTCACCTTGACCTCCGACCTCCTCCCGTTGTAGGGGTTTTTCAGCCATGAGATCAGGGCAAACACCGCCATCGGCATGGTCATGCCCAGATAGGTGATCATCTCGCCGTAGTAGGCAAAGGTATAGGAGATGATGCCGTACAGCAGGCTAAAGAGCACCATCAGCACCTGTCCGATGGGGTTTCCCTTGGCGTTGAAGATAAGCGACGTGACGCCTATCAGCGAGGCGGCCAGCGTCAGATAATTCTCCCGGTCAAAGGCGCAGAAGGATCCGACGATGAACACCACCGACAGGCCCCACAGGAGCCTCTCGGCTCTGGAAAAGTATTGAAGCAGCTTTCTCCGCATAAGATCCACCTCCAAAAAAACAGCACCCGCATACACATCTTCTAAGACCTGACGATGTGCAAACGAATGCTTTCCCATCTACTACTCGGTAGCAGTATCCGTATTCTATTGACATAAGTATTTTACCATAAAAGCTCCGGAGATGCAAGCCCCCGCTTTTATATGTGGCAGGGCGGCGCAGAGTTTTTCTACGCCGCCCTGTGGGTTTTATCGTTTTCTCATGGGGTGTGTGGGCTTCCCTGCCCCGTTACCGCAGCGCCACACCCTCCGGCGTGAAGCGCAGGATGCTCTCATAGCAAGCCCGCACGGCCCGGACAAAGGCCTCCACGTCCCGGCTGCCCATGGTCTCGAAGCAGGAGTGCATGGCCAGCTGGGCCATGCCGATGTCCACCGTTGGGATGGGCAGCTTGGTGTCGGCGATGTTCCCCAGCGTGGCCCCGCCCATCTGATCGGGACGGTTGGCGTAGTGCTGCACCGGCACCTCTGCCCGGCGGCAGAGCTCCGTAAACACGGCGGTGGACACGCCGTCCGTGGCGTAGCGGGGGGAGTGCTTCACCACCACGCCGCCGTTGAGCACCGGGGCCTCGTTGGTGTCCGCCAGCTCCGGGTGGTTGGGATGGCGGGCATGGCCGTTGTCACAGGAGAGCATCATGCTGTCCGCCAGCAGCGCCCGGTGGTCGGCGGCGGAGAGACCCAGCGCCTCCGAGATGGCCGCCAGCGTCTCCGGCAGGAATACGGAGGCCGCCCCCTGCTTGGTCTCGGAGCCGATCTCCTCGTTGTCAAACACGCACAGCACCGGCACCATGTCCCGCTCCTGCGCCGTCAGGAAGCCCTCGGCGCAGGCGAACACGCAGGCCAGGTCGTCCAGCCGGGGGGCCGACACGAACTCGCCCTCCGCCCCCCAGACGGTCCCCGGCTGGTTGTTGTACAGCACCAGATCCCCGGCTACCACGTCCTCCGGGGCGCAGTCCGCCGTTCTGGCCACCTCCCGATAGAAGCTGCCACTGCCGGTTCCGGCGGCGTACAGGGCCACCAGATCACGGGCCGGGTCGTACTTGACCCCGCTGTTGGTCTCCCGGTTCAGGTGGATGGCCACACGGGGGATCAGGGCCACATCCCGCTTCAAATCCACCAGACGGGCCTCCAGTCCGCCCTCCCGGCGGACCAGTACCCGGCCCGCCACGCTGAGGGGCCGATCCAGCCAGCTGTCATTGATCATGCCGCCGTAGCGCTCGGCGGACAGGCGGATATACTCCCCCGTCAGCTCCGCATGATCCCGCAGACGGAAGCAGGGGGAGTCGGAATGGCTGGCGGTCAGCAGGAAGCCGGCAGGGGCCTCCTGCGGGAGGCGGAAGGCCATCATGGAGGAGCCGTTCTTGGTGGTAAAGTACTTCCCCCCTGCCGTCAGCTGCCACCGGCCGGGCCGCAGCTCCGTGTAGCCCTCCCGCAGCAGACGCTGGCGCAGCTCCTCCACGGCGTGGAAGCAGTCGGGGCTGCGCTGGATGTATTGCAGCATTGCAGAGATCATCTTATTCTTCCTTTCTCATCATGGGTGGCTGCTCTCCCGGAGAGCAGCCGCAGCGTATGGCATGAAAAAGGGTGCGCTGCCGGAAGCAGCACACCCTTTCGGACAGTGTGGTTCAGTGCAGAAGCAGCGTCAACAGCCAGATACACAGGCCAAGACCGCCCAGAAACGCCAGTGCGATCAGCAGGGACGCCTTCATGGTACCCAGCAGGAACGCCCATCGGTCACCTCGGGACAAGGGCGGCACATAGTCGCCGTCGGACGGCTCCTGCCGCTTCTTCCGGGAGACTCCCTCTTTATGACCGAACAGGGGCGACCGGTCCAGACCGGACATATCCGCTACCGTCCGGCCGTCATCCTCCCACTCCTTGTGCTGGTCGCTCATGCCTCGTCGTACAGATGGCAGACCACATAGTGGCCCGGCTCGATCTCACGCTGCTGAGGCACCTCGGTCTTGCACTTCTCCATGCAGTTGGCGCAGCGGGTATGGAACTTGCAGCCAGCCGGCGGATTCGCCGGGGAGGGAATGGAGCCCTCCAGCACGATACGATCCATCTTCACCGTGGGATCCGGCACCGGGATGGCAGAGAACAGGGCCTTGGTGTAGGGGTGCAGCGGATTGCGGAAGATGTCCTCCGTAGCGCCGTACTCCACCAGATTACCCAGATACATGACGCCCACCGTGTCGGAGATGTATTCCACCACGGACAAATCGTGGGAGATGAAGAGATACGTCAGGTTGTACTTCTTCTGCAAATTTTTCAGCAGATTGATGATCTGTGCCTGAATGGACACGTCCAGAGCCGACACAGGCTCGTCGCAGACGATGAACTCCGGGTTCAGAGCCAGCGCACGGGCGATACAGATACGCTGCCGCTGGCCGCCGGAAAACTCATGGGGATAGCGATCCTTGTGGAAGGGCTGCAGGCCGCAGTTGTCCATGACCTGGTCGATGTAATCATCGAATTCCTCCTTGCTCACCAGACCGTGCTCACGCACCGCCTCACCGATGATCTCGCCCACGGGCATACGGGGCTGCAGAGAGGAGAAGGGATCCTGGAAGATGATCTGCATCTTCGTGCGCATATCCCGCATTTCCTTGTCGGAGAGGGCGTACACATCCTTGCCGTTGAACAGTACCTGACCGCCGGTCTTTTCACCGGCCAGACGCAGAATGGTACGGCCGGTGGTGGTCTTGCCGCAGCCGGACTCGCCCACCAGACCCATGGTAGTACCACGCTTGAGGTTAAAGGTGACACCGTCCACGGCCTTCACATGGCCCACAGTCTTGCTGATCATACCGCCCTTGATGGGGAAGTACTTCTTCAGGTCCTTGACCTGCAGAATGTACTGGGGATCATACTCCACCGGCGTTTCAACGGCTTTCTTCTCGTTTGCCATGGTTATTCACCCACCTTTCCGTCAAAGTAACGATAGCAGCTGACCATATGCGTGGGGGAGAGCTGGATCATATGGGGATACTCGCCGCTGCACTGCTCCACCTGCATCTCGCAGCGGTCCTTGAAGTAGCAGTAGTCCGGCATATTGATGGGGTTAGGCACCTTGCCGGGAATGGAGTACAGCTTATCCACCTTCTTGCCCACCACGGGCTTGGAGGCCATCAGGCCGATGGTGTAGGGGTGGGCGGGATTGGCGAAGATCTCCTCCACCGTACCCTTCTCCACCACACGACCGGCATACATGACCACCACGTAATCCGCCATCTCAGCGATAACGCCCAGATCGTGGGTGATGAGCATGATGGAGGAATTGATCTTGTTTTTCAGATTCCGCAGCAGATCCAGGATCTGTGCCTGAATGGTCACATCCAGAGCCGTAGTGGGCTCGTCAGCGATGATCAGCTTGGGGTTGCAGGACAGGGCCATGGCGATCATGACACGCTGGCGCATACCGCCGGACAGCTCGTGGGGGAACATATTGTACACGCCCTCGCAGTTGGCGATACCGGCCATCTCCAGCAGGTGGATGGAGCGCTCCTTGATCTCCTCCTTGCTCTTGCCCTCGCCGTCGTGGAGGGCAATGACCTCGTCCAGCTGAGCGCCGATGCGGACGGAACACCTGTTCGGCGCGCCCGCCCACCCCTA
>OLOW01002347.1_pt1 | contig 12845 bp, 19 predicted proteins | sample 1672801 | NCBI WGS metagenome assembly OLOW01 (sample SAMEA3136725, study PRJEB25190) | human gut metagenome | biome: human gut; feature: human-associated habitat; material: faeces | place: Austria | collected 2013
CTAGCGTACATTCCACATAACCCGGATTCCCGGGTTAGCAAGGTGTTTAACGTGTCATGCCTGCCACGAGTTGTTTCGGATATTTATTTCTTTTTTTAAAAAGAAAAGTATGAATAACAAAAACCTTAATCAAGGAGGTGCGCCATCTTGCGTGCCAGATGACAAATACGCACGACAGGATTCGAACCTGTTTAACTTTCCATTAAAGCGTGCGCACCAGCTACAAAAGTTAAAGAAAGGAGGATTAAAACGAAAATGTCAAAAACAACCGTTTTATTTGTGCTTCCTGCTGCACAATTACATTATAACAGATTTCTTTCAACTACCTCTCTACCACTTTTGTGTTTTTAGAGCATATCACGGAGCTTTTCTACATATCTCTTGACAAGATCACGTTCTTCCCGGCATTCTGCATCCTTTGACATATCACTCATTTCTGTTGTGAGTTCGTCAAGATGTTCTTCCAGAGCGGCAAGCATCTTTCTTTTGCAGTCCTCAGACTTGCCGGAACGATAGCTCTGTTTCTGCGTCATGTAATCGTCATAAGCATCTCGCCCATCAGAGCGGCTGTAATGCCCTCTGACATAATGTTCACCCCTTCTGGCATAAGAATTACCCCTGTCGTAATCCGGCATCATTCTGCCATCATTTGAGCTGTATCTCCCCATGCTGTCACGCTTTCTTCCACGTTCACTGTAATCGTCATTGTATCCGCCACGCATCTCATCAAGGACAGTGTTGTAGTACTCTACTTTCTTATCCCAGTACTGCGTATTCTTGATATCTTTGTACATATCAATCAGTTTGTATGTCATTTCCAAGTTCCCAGTGGTCAGCCCATTATCAGCAATTTTGGACAGCTCGTCTTCGATTCTTGCGCATAAGTCTTTAATATCTCTCATAATCACACCTCCTACGCTTCTCTGGTCACAACAATGTTCGCGTTCGCAACAGAAATAGCCTGATCGCTTGTGTTTTCTACCGCGATATTAACGCAGCATCCGCGAGGCACATCAATATAGATGCCAGAGGACACATTATTGTACTGATTTACTGCTGCCGGTGTGGAAATCATCTGGGAAGAAAGAACCGGCTCACCAGAGATTGCAATTGCCAGAGAAATAGCTCCGACAGTACCGCCTGTTGGAATTGCGATATTACCAGAAAAATCCACGAAGAATCTCGCTTTACACTGGTTAGTCAGTCCTCTTAGAGTGATGATTCCGCTTCCCTCTCTGTGCTGAATGCAGTTAGAACCCTTAACTGCTGTATTTGAAAATACTACGTTTCCATTTGCTGCTACAGTCTGAGCAGCTACACTTGTAAATTCTGCCATAATTTTTACCCCTTTCATATCACAAAAGGACAGGTCTCAGCCTGCCCCTCTGTGTAATACGGCATAAGCCGACATTCGAATCAATCGAAAGATACTCTCGATATGAAGTTATCAGCAATTGCATCCGGTGTTGCATCCGCATCCACATCCGTAATATGTGTTCGGGTTAGGAACCTGATATGCCGGAATCGGTGCTGGATTGATTGCATTAATGAGCTGCTGTGTCTGAGAAGCCATTGCAGTTGTGAGAAGTGCGCTCTGGCGATCCTGAGATGCAGCACGTCTGAGATCATTATTCTCAGCCTGCAGACTAGAAATCTTTTCATTGCAAAGATAGTCAAGAATGGCTCTTGTTCCAGCGTTCTGACTGTCAATAATGTCTCTTGTATTGCTGTTCATGGTGTTCTGCAATGCGCAGGTGTTCTGTGCCATATTGTAATTTACGCCCTGAATTGCTTCTCTGGTTTCGCAGCAACAGTTCGCAAGCTGTGCCTGTAAAGCATTAGTATTCTGCATATTAGCCACAGTATCGGCATTAATAGCCTGCTGGATTCCGAAGCCGGTCTGCATGATGTTTGTGTTGATTCCATTGAATCCGGTAAGCATACCATTATTCATGGCATAAAAGCCATCGCACAGGCCACTGTTGATTCCATCAAGTTTGCTGATTACCGCTGAATTGTCGAATCCTCTCTGAATGTCTGCCTGAGTAGCTGCTGTGGCTGCATATCCGCCGCCATTGCCATTATTGCCCCAGCCGTTGTTTCCCCATCCGAAGAAAGCAAAAATGAATAAAACAATAATCCACCAGCTACCATCTCCGCCAAACATGCCGTCATTATTTCTACCGTTTCCAGTAGCGGCGGCAATATCTGCTAAGCTATAATTTCCATCCATAGTTATAATCTCCTTTATTGTGTATTTACATCAATCTGGCCAGATTGTAATGTACTATTTCATATTCTTTAGCAGATTTTGAAACTGTCCTGCCATCTGTTGAACTTGATTAAGTTGCTGCTGAGAAATCTTCCCAGACCGCAACATCTTCTCAACTTCTGCTTTCGGGTCTCCTTTAAAATTTTGCCTAAACTGTACAAACTGTTGTATCATCTGCATTGGCCCGTTCCCCTGCGGCATTCCACCACCAAGCGCATTAAATAATGGATTACTCATCTGCGTTTCCTCCCTTGACTGCTGATTCCTGCACGGTATTAGCTCTAACAGGTTCAGAAAAAGAATTTAATCGGTTTATGATAGCTTCGTATTTGCCCTTTAAATCGTCGTATTCCTGTCTGGTGACATATTTACTGTCCATGTTCTGAACAGGCTGTTTAGGTGGCATCTGAGTGCCTACTTCATGATACTCAAACGTCCGTAATGGCTGTGGCATACCGGAAACGTCTGTGGATTTTATAAAGAATTTTTCACTCTCGCTGTCCATCAGTAGAACGCTCGTGCCGGGTGCTACCAGATAGGATTTCGCACCTACTTCGCCAGACACCCACAGGATACCATTGTTATTCTGTTGGGGTTGCTGCACTGATTGAGTTGGAATCTGGACGGGCTGTTGCTGGAACTGATTCATTTGCCCCGGAACGCCAAAACTATATTGATAAGGATTGTTATATAATGCCATCTTATGCACCGCCTTTCTAGTTATATTTTTGCATAGATGTATCAATCTAAAAAGTTCAAAAAAGTATCGAAAAAGTATTGTGTAATAACGCACATAGATTTATAATTTAGAAAAAGGAGGGATTAACATGGCAACAGAAGCGCAGAAAAGAGCAGTAAGAAAGTATGAGAACAGCAACTATAGGCTAAACATTGTCTTTCCAAAAGGAACTAAAGAGAGGATTGAAAAGCTCGGTCTTGGCAAGAGCAACAGTGCCTTTATCAGGGATGTTGTTCTGTCGGAGCTCAACAGGTTAGAAAAAAAATAAAAATAACGCACATATACGCTTGACATATAACGCACATAGATGTATAATAAAGATAGTTAAAGAAAGTGCATTACATAGCCCCACGAGGAGTAGAGAGGAGTCAGAACAAAAATGATTAAGAGAGTAAAACTTGAAACTATTTACAAAATGGCTAAAGAAGATAACGAGGAAATAAAAAATCGTAAACTTTTCCCGGACGGATGGGACGAAAAAGTCTACGATTATTATAACAAATTATCGAAAGATTCATGCGACGTTGAAATGTTCATGGGATTTCTGAGTGGCGAAGATTCTCCGTTAGAACAGGCGTACACATACAGGAGAAACATGTATATCATGCTGTACACAATGAACGTAACAGATACGATGGCATTTGTGGATAGCGAATATGATATATTCTACATCGTATCAAAAGACGGTGATGAGTATAATAGTTGGGAGTGGTGCTTCGCAAACAACATTGACCCGATCAAATACAGGGGTGACGATGGAGACGAACCGGTACCGGAGTGGCTCATAAAAAAATATGAAGAACAGATAAGGGAGGAAAAGGAAACAGAGCTGAGCGGATATGACGAAAAAAATAAGATGCAGTAGGATAAAATTTAACTTTCAAATCACTTTTATATGTGGTATAATAGAATAGAGTTTAGTAGTCCCATATTGGAATGTAAAAAGTATTATAAAATTTTACATTATTTAAAGTAGGACCATATTGGAACGTAAAAATAAGGAAGATTACATCAAGTTCACAACTGTTTTAAAAAGACGCAAAATAAACCCCTGAGAGATAATCCCAGGGGCTTTTGCTGTCGTCTTAACACACTTTAATTATTTTATTATTCACCCGGCGGCTCAATCGTTTCGCCGTGGATATACTCACATTCATCTGTTCAGCACAGTATTCGAGTGTATATTCCTTGCATCTCAGTCGGAACAGCCTTTCCTCGTCCGGTGTAAAATTACACTCTATCAAGAATCTGTCTATATCTTTCTTAGTGAACACATATAATTTCATGAGCATACCCCTTATTAATGCAATTAATGCTGATTCTGTGCAAGATACTCCGTGAGCTTCTGCTTTGTTTTTTTTAACTCCTCGACGTTGTTTCCGCTGATCTGACTGTCTAGCATGGTTGATAACACTTCCAGAATTAATGAATCTCGTTCTGCGATTCTCCGAAGACTCTCGTAATCTCGTCTATCATGTTCTTCCAGTGTCTCTACTCGCTTATTAAGTCGGAATGCCGGGGTAATCCACTTAAATATTACGGCTGCCGCCCCTCCAACAATGGACACCCCTCCACAGATAGAGAGGAAAATCTGTACAAATTCTGATATGCTCATTTAGCTACTCCTTTTCCCAGTAATATACCGGGATTTCATTACCGGAATCCCATGTATCAAAATATTTGCCGTTCTGTACTGTCACCACATGACCATCTATGCAGAGAATGTATGTGCCTGTCGGATGGTCTGTACAAAAGTCGTTGACTGTATAGATATATCGCTCTGATTGTTCAATCAGCTTGCGTCTGTATCCATGCTTATACAGATACGCTCCCCAGACATAATTTGCACTTGGCATATCTGACAGAGCACACGCCTGTATCATTAATCCGGCGAATACTGTTTCCCAGTCAAACCCGGTTGCCTTACATATTGCCCGGACAGCACAATCTCCGACTCGATTACCGGCAGGATTCGGATTGTAATATTCCCATCTATCCATTAGTCAATCCCCTTTGCTGTCTTATATCTCTTTGCCGCTCCTCTGGCTTTTGCGGCGTTCTGGCGGTTCCACTTAGCAATCATAAGTCGGTCTTGCAGTTCCCTCAGGTCATTCTGCTTGCAATAATCTTTGTATGCAGCATTTTGTTTCTGTAAAAGAAAAGACTTCCGGTCAAGGTCTTGTTGTAATGCGAATTTCGCCTTTTCATTCGGTGCATTGTCAACTCCTGCTTGCAGTCCAAGAACCTCTCTCTTCGTCTTGCGGATTCTTCGCTCGTAAGTACGCTGTCTCTGTTCTTTTTCGTACTGTTTACTTTTGTTGGCTTTATCCTGCGCTGATAGTTCTGCGTAGGGATTGAATTCCCCATCACTGGCTCCAAAGCTATGCCGACAGTTGACCCCTGACAGTCCACTTGCTGTTCCATATCCGGTCAATGAGAATGGTGGAAATTTCTTACTCTTGCCAGAACGAGAGTATATCTTGCCTTGCCAAAACGAGTGATTCCCCGGATTCTCGCCACCATCACCCGTTCTCGCTCCCATGTGTGCGCTGACCAGAACTAAATCCCAGTCCATTTCTTCCATGCGTTTTAGGGATATATCTCCCGTAGCCTGAGCCACGCCAGTTCTGACAGAACGTGCAACCGCTGTTTCAATCGTGTCTTTTCTGCCAGACGGATATGTGACAGTAATACCATCGCTCACAACATTATTAACTGCCTCTTTAATGGCTTGCGTATACCCAACTGCCCCTGTCATTACATGATTATATGCAAGGTCGCATTGCTCGATATAGAGCCTCTGAGCGGCACTTGCGGTTGTTCGCGTAAAGTTCTTCCACTCACCCATGGTTGCAAGCATATTCCGCTCCATGAGCCTTATCATAGCCGGTGACTGTTCAAGCGGTACGGGGCTAAGCCCCGCCGCCTTGTATACCTTATCATCATAGTTCATTGCAGTGATTCCGGCATCTTCAAACGCTTCAAGAAGTTCCCGTTGTTCACGTTTGGTGTATCTGGATAGTTCCGCCAGAATGTCCTCTAGCAGTTCACCGGATTCCTGTAGCGTTCTGATTCTCCACGCATCGGCATTGGTCAGAATATAATCCTCACCTCTGCCGATTCTTGCCATCATCCGCGACACGATCTCAGAGACGATATACTGATGTAATTCTTCTGCAATCTGTTCACTGCCTTCTGTAACTCTTCGCAAATATTCTGGACTAAGCATAGTATATCACCTCTTTCATCAAAAGTCGTGGTACATGTTTTAGATTTTACTGATTAACTAAAAACTTCTTTTAGTTAATCAGTTGCCAATAAATACACCACTACCAATGCCATAATGATAATTTCCACTTATTTTATCTAACATACAAACTGTTCCATCAGTTTTCCTATATGGCACAAGGTCTTTGACAAGTTTATCACCAGAGTATGCTTTAAAATTATAGATTTTGATGTTTGTATTAACTAATTCAGTTGTTAAATAACCCTGTGGAATATCCGTTTTATGAAATAATAAAATATTTTCATCATATGCGTTTATTCGGTATTGATTTGACATGTCTGAATTGTCTTTTACTAAAGAATCGTCTACATATGATTTTACCGAACCGTAAATGATTTTTTTCCTTGTTCCATCATATACACTTGAAAGATTAGCACCCCTTGAAGCAGTTTGTATTCTGTTAACATCAACCTTTGACAGCATGAAGCAATTCGGATGTTCTGCGGAGGAAAAAACGCATTTATTTTGAGCATCCGAACCGGTTGCTATTGTAATTTCTATTCTAGGAGCATCTTCTGGAATGTTGCCAGCCACATCGTTCCGGACATCTCTATATCCAGAGAACCCCGTATCAATATAAACATTACCGTCAGATTGGATATATGAAATTTCGCCATAAATAATTCTCTCTGCCATTCCAAGATTTCTAGTGCTATAATCTGTATCGTTTGTCGATAAAACTAATGCCATACTATTACACCTCTTCTTCAAATTTCAAATATTTCCACCCGCCTGTTCTGGTATAAACTCTCACTTTGTCCTTAGTATAGTCAAAATACATCGTGCCGTATGGAATCATATCAGTTTTATTATATTCCCAATCTGTAAGTTCACCTGTTTCTACTAATTTTTGTATATGCTTAGAATTTGGGGATAAATTATCTCCTACTTTAAGACAAAATAGTGATCTTAATTGTGTAATCGAAGGCATAAAATTCATACCTTGGTTATCAATGTCAGAACCTACTTTTGTAACACAATAATATGCTCCGCTATCAGTTCCTTCCTGAGTAGCTGCATGAAAAGTCTGTATCCATGAAATATCTTTGTTTTTTGTTCCAATTCCAAATGTAAGTCTTGCATCTTCTTCTGCATTCCATCCTTCAAACAGATGCCCTCCATGCTGAAAATTTCCAGTGTCGTCTTTGTTCCATCTACCTTTGCCACCACGGACGGATAATAAATCCGCTTCAAGTACGCCCGCAATTTTAGAATACGGTGGCAGTTTTCCATTACCATATGGATGTCCACCCCATCCATACTTTTTGTTGTATGGTTCGTTATTCCAAACTTCAAATGATGCGATATGCCCAACTATATTACCGTCTAAATCACATAGTAAAAAACCATCGTTAGAATTTGAATCGCTCATTTTCTTTTGTATATCTGTAAGTGCGGTTCCCTTTTCATCTACATCTTCCTTTAGTGAACCAGTTTCCGTTTTCAGCGAAGCAATATCAGTCTTGTTCTGCTCAATCTGCTGCGCCTGTTCTGTCGTGGCTCCGGGCTTGACCGGATTCTTTTCAAGGTACTCATTCACTGCATTCTTGATTTCTTCCGGCGAAATTTCACCGCCTATTCCTTTCAAACATAATTCGTATAAATACTTCTCTTTTCGCGTGATCGGCTTCGGAATTTCGCCTTTATAATCACCTGTCAGATACGCAAGATATTTTTCTTCCCTTGTCACTGGTTTATCTGCCATCTTTTTACTCCTCTCCGAATAATGTTGGTTCGTCTGGTTGAGCTTCTTTGACCATTGCTTTCGCTTCTTCCTCAGTCATTCCCTCAAATTTTACAAAATACAACCATGCCGGAACCTTGCCAGTAGTCACATACTGCCACCATCTCGCACGGTCATTTTCACGTACATACAGGATGTCCCCGAAATCATAATTGACCTCGTAAGCTCCGACAGGTGCAAGCCCGTACAGGTCAGCGTAAACATTTAATGCGTAGATTACTTCGTCTAGACAGGATTCCAGTTTGTCTCGAACGTCTTTAATGAACTGCACTGTTCTCTGCTGTTCCGCTTCTACGCCTGTAGCCGTCTGAATACCGCTAGATTCGTTGAATACGAAATACCCGTTAGAGAATCCAATTTTATATCCTAACTGACTTAAAAGGGCATTTATGCCGCTTATGCGGGTATCTGTGTTGAGCTGTGGATTGATTTCTTGATAGAACGTATCCTGCCCTTCGCCAAATACATTCTTGACAAAGTGTGGCAAGCTCATCTCTTTCCGTCTGTTCTCCATACCCTGTGGCGACATAGCTGATACAGGCGTACCGCTTGGCATCAGCAGTCTATCATCTGCCAGAACAATCTTCTGAGAATTAAATATTTCTCTGGCATTACGGCTGTATGCAATGTCGAGGTCTTTTAACTCCTCGATAGCTTCGGCAAAAATCGGCAATCCCAATGGTGCATTAATATCCACGTTATTCGCTTGCGGCGTCCGCAGTACTCCGTACAGAGGCCCGTCCAGCTTCTCTCCATTTGCCTTGAGAATCGGCGGCGTATCTGCCATAAGGTCAGCCCATTTGGTCTGTTTAAGGTCAATCTTATCGCCGATTGACTGAGGGGATTTTGACACATAGGCTCTATTAGAAACGTAGTACGGATAGGTCGTCACGCCATCCACGGTAGTCTCAACAAATCTATGATATTCAAGCCGTGTATAGTATTTCCGTCCAACAGTATAAGAATCCTTGAATATGATTCCCTTAATTTCCTGATTATCATAGTCCACGATCATCACATCTGCCGGAGTAAATACGTCAATGCTTTCACCATTTGGCTTAATAAATACTGTTCCATAAGCACAGCCATATTCTACCCAGTGACGGATTTGAAAATATACCTTGTCGATCTGTTCCTGTAGCCACGTAGCCCTTGCAGAACCGTCTATCTGAATGCCGATCGCCAGCGTTGCGAGCCGAGCTGTTTCTGAGCAGACAGATTTAGCAAAATTGATCGTCTTGATATTATTCTTATCATCCAGCCATTCCGGCGCACCTCTGTAAATGTTCGCGCACCGGTTAATCAGCGATTCCATCTCTGGAAATTCTGCTGCCTGGATATTAAAATCCTCTTCGGCTTGTTTTTTGAATATCATGTTAAACCACCTTTTTAGTGTTGTTATAAGTCCCATTTAATCTACCTTTTAAAATCCATCCATCTTACAGAAGTATCTCGCACAATAATGCCTTCATATTCTACAACTTTTAAGATTTCGTTAATGTCAGATGATCCATATATTTTTAAACCGATGCTTAAGAATTTATTTATTTTATCTGAAAAGTACCTATCTAACATTTTATGCACTGTACCCCCTCCTGTTAAATAACGGCTCATAAGCATACCTGAGTGCCGAGATTGCGTGGTCGTTTCCGTCAGGATAACCACTTATTACATTTCCCTCTTTGTCCCGATCGTACTCATATTCTGTGATTTCTTTATATGCGTTCGGTGTTCGCTTCGGGTCAATGACTATAGTCTTTGTCTGTAAGAATTTGAAACCATACTCGATACTTCCCGGTCCTTTGATTGCTCCTCTTGCAGGAAGTCCGGCATCCCGGAAGTCATTCACAGACTTAGGTTCCGCAGAATCACATATCATTGTGTAATCGTCATAGCCTTTTTTCTTGATCCAATCAGCAGTCTTAGAGTTGCTCCATTTATTTACATACAGCTCGTCAATCAGATATATCTTCTCTCTGGCAGAATCATAATAAGTTCGGAGATAGCAGAAGGCATCCGGGTACCATCCATAATCTACACCAGCGAAAATGCGGTCCATGTGGCTGATCTCTTCGTCTGTAATATCTCTGATTTCGAGATATTCAAATACGTTTCCGCCGTCACCATTTGGGACGCCCAGGTATTCATGCTCATAGGCTTCTGGGCGAATCTGTTTGAGATGTTCGGCATCGTCAAAAAACTGTTGTCCAAGCCATTCCTTTGGAACCGTTCTGTAATCAGAAGAATGAACATATCTGTCGTCTCTCTGGATTAATACTTCCTCATTCATGAAGTTATGTCTTGTTTTTGGTGGGTTGAATGACATAAAAGTCCAGTAGTCTTTTCCACCTCGCATTGATGACTGCAAGATGCTTCGTACTTCTTCCATTCCGGTAAAAGTATCACATTCTTCCAGCCATGCAAAAGCAAAGTATCCGAATGGAGCTTTTAACGACTTTAATTTCATTCTGTCATCAACGCCACGAAACATTATAGTCTGCCCAGTTGGTATGTATGTTATTTTCATTGGGCTGACAGTACATTTAAAATCGCCATCAAGGTGTAGTGCTGATATAGCAAATTGCATCTGTGAAAAAACGCTATCTCTTAATGTATTCGCTGTTTTTCTGAATATGATACAATGTTTGTCTCTATTCTCTTTTCTTGTCATTAGCAATATAATGACAATGCTCACGAAAGAAGACTTGCAGCTTCCACGTCCACCTTTGAATACATAATAAGTGTGTTTGTGTTCTAAAATATCTCTTAGCACATTGTCAAAATTATACGGAAATAAATCATCTGCGGATATTTTCATACTGCTTCATATCTCCAAACATATCCATAGGCTGTGGGACGCCCGCCAGAACAGCATCGAGAAATAGCACTATTCTTATAGCCTAATGTTCGCTCCACGTCCATAGTGCAGTCCCATGTTTTTATTATTTTGCCACTGTACCTGTCTATCTGGTTAACCCTTTTAGCTGAAACGCTTTTGCTACCTCTATGGGAATCGCCAATTCTTCTTTTAGTCTCGTCTGAAAGTTTTCTTCCGGTTTGAGTTATCGCTCTTTTGGCTACAACTTCTTTTGTGTGCAACCTATCACCAAAATGAAGCTGTGTTGCTGTCTTACTCATTTTCTTCTTTGTACGAGTGCAGCGCTTCTTTCCGAAATTTCCACCACTGTCAAAATTAAATCCGTACTTTTCTTCATTGCTTCGATGTTCTGCAATGCTTTTTCGTTCAATTAATTCGGCTTCTTCTTTGGTGAGATTATCGGATATAATTTCATGTTTAATCCCTTCCCAACCATATTTTTTTATAATTTTGAAGAAATCATCGTTTCCGTAATACCCGCTGTCCCACCTTGCTTTTACTGTTTTGCAAGTCATTCCTATATATACTCTGCCATCAGGCACAGTATGTTTATATACTCTATATTTTCTCTCCGTTTCTGGTAAGTTCAATTACTATACCCTCCTCTTTTTCTTCTTTCATTTCCGGTTCTGGGTTATCTCTCCATTTATCACGTTTTCTGTTTTTTAACCAGAATATTTGAGCCGTAGTATTCCCTTCGAGAGCATTTTTAAAAAGTGCATTTTCTACTAAGTAATCAGCTATTTCTTTTCCTTCTTTTAGGGACTCCGAAATCTCCGAATATTTCTTTTTCCATTCATATAATGTCGATGAGGAAATGCACATATTTTTTGCAATCTGCTCGTCAGTTAAACCATCTCTAGCCCAACCTTGTAAAAGTACTTGACCTTCTTGAGAAAGCCAATATTCATACTTTCCCGCCATATTAACTTTCTCACCTCCAAACATAAAACACGCCCTAGCATAGTTATAATTATATATACTATAATACCATACTAGGGCGTACGTAGCTCTCTACCACTTTTATAATTTTTTAAGTTTTTTTTTAAAGCCTGCCAATCAGTTTGGCCAGATGATAATATTCCGCCATGACCTTGCGTTTGTATCCGTAAAAGTCATTCTCTGTTGCAGGAACTGTCCTGATCTTCTCCATTGTCCGATAACCAATACTGTTCACGATGCTGTCATAGATTTGTGATTCGATGCCGGGCGCATATTTGATAGATACCTGTAACAGATTATATTTATCGCTCTCACTAAGATTCCGCAAGTGACTTTGTAATGTCGGTATATCATCCGGCGGCACTCCGTAATCAATCAACGTCGCATTTCTCAACTTCATTTATTTCACCTTCTTCATTCAAACTCCAGTCACATGGTATGCCTTGAAAACATTCTGGACAGTGCTCGTAGAATCCGCAACCTTTGCAATCCGCTGGCTATCTAGTACAATATTGTTGTAATACGCGGTATGCTGATATAGCAAGGTTTGGCGTTATGTCTGGTGTAGGTCTGTTATTCATTTCTTCATCTCCTCCAACTTTTTCACGGCTTCTTCACGGGTGAGGAATACGGTTTTACCAATTTCGCTCATTGGAAAAGCTCCTGTTATTGAACCTGTATAGTTTTCGTAATAAAATATAATTTCATCTTCTATATCTGGCTCAACATAACTGTCACAATATCCATATGAAAATGCTTTTATTTCATACGATTCCGGATATCCAAAATCGTTATCCCATACCATATCCCCAACCTTACACGGCAATCTCACAAGCAATCCCTGTTCTTCTAAGTCTTCATAAACAGCAAGTTTCGTAAGAATTTTATCCGCAAACGGTTTTAATAATCCATCCGTAATTTCTTCTTTTGCAACTCCTGTACCATCAACATTTCTTTCTCTTTCTGTTAATCTCTCCATCT